>Ga0208849_1000129_pt1 | contig 74033 bp, 74 predicted proteins | sample NGESurdeep072012_10_FD_184470 | JGI IMG/M metagenome (GOLD analysis project Ga0208849, IMG submission 184470) | Arctic peat soil microbial communities from Barrow, Alaska - NGEE Surface sample 53-3 deep-072012 (SPAdes) | ecosystem: Environmental > Terrestrial > Soil > Wetlands > Peat ...
TTCCCGCGAGAGGTAGACATGCGCGCCCGGTTCGGCAAGAGCCGCGCGATTCCATGGAACGGCGTTCTGGAACAGCGAACAGGCGCTTCGTCAGAGGATGTTTTCAGATGGCGTCCGGAGAGCTAGTGTGATGCCGGGGGCCGATAGCCGAGGGCCAAAGCACGGAGACAGCAATGATGGCGACGGAATTACCCTTGGCGGGCGTCAGGGTGGTCGAAATGACCCATATGGTGATGGGTCCGACCTGCGGCATGATCCTGGCGCAGCTGGGCGCCGAAGTGATCAAGGTCGAACCGCCGGCCGGCGACAAGACCCGCAGCCTGGGCGGCATGGGCACATCGTTCTTCCCGCTGTTCAACCGCGGCAAGCGCAGTGTCGTGCTCGACTTCGCCAACGCCGACGACCGCGCGACCATGCACCGCCTGCTCGCCAGCGCGGATGTGTTTCTGGAGAATTTCCGCGACGGGCAACTCGACAGACAGGGCCTCGGCGCTGCGGAACTGCGCCGGAAATATCCGCATCTGATTATCGCCGGGCATAAGGGGTTCCTGTCCGGTCCCTACCAACATCGTCCGGCACTCGACGAGGTGGTGCAGATGATGTCGGGGCTTGCCGCCATGACCGGCACCAGGGACAAGCCGCAGCGCGTCGGATCGTCCGCCAACGACATCATGGGCGGCATGTTCGGGGTGATCGCCATTCTCGCCGCGCTCTATCGGAAGCGCGGCGGCGCCGGCGGCGCCGATATCCGGATCGGGCTGTTCGAGAACTGCATGTTCCTGGTTGCACAGCACATGGTCGAATATGAGATGACCGGCAGCCGGCCGCGCTCGATGCCGGAGCGCGAACATGCGTGGCCGATCTACGATATTTTCGAGACCGCGGGCGGCGAACGCATCTTCATCGGCGTCGTCACCGAAGGTCACTGGCAGAGTTTTTGCCGCGAGTTCGGGCTCAGGGAATTTGTCGACGATCCAACGCTGCGCAACACCACCGACCGGATCATGGCGCGCGGCAGGATCATTCCGCGCGTCGCCGAAGAGATCAAGCGCTGCAACGCGGCGGAGCTTTCCGCCACGCTCGACCGCTTGAACATCTGTTTCTCCCCGATCAATCGTCCCGAGGATCTGCTGAGCGATCCGCATGTGTTGCGGCCCGGCGGCCTCGTCCATAATTTCAATGTCGATGGCGAGCCGTTCCGCGTTCCGGCGCTGCCGGTCGAGTGGAACGGGGCGAGTATCGGCGAAGGCCTGAAAGTGCCGGCGCTCGGCGCCGACACCGAAGCGGTTCGCGCCGAGCTTGAGCGGCGGGAATCCTCACCCAGGGAAGTTGCTGCAACCGCCAACGCGACTGTGAGGCTCGCATGACCCGCGTTTCTGACGTCTATCCCGAAGATCGAGTGATCCTGCGCGAAGTGGGGCTTAGGGACGGCCTGCAACTGGTAAAGGCCTTCCCGTCGACGGCGGCGAAGCAGCGCTGGGTCCGCGACGAATATGCCGCCGGCGTGCGGCATTTCGAGGTTGGCTCGTTCCTGCCCGCCAAGACATTCCCGCAATTTGCCGACGTGCGCGAGATCGTCCGCACCGTCGGATCGCTTCCGCAAGCGCACGGCATCGCGCTCGCACTCAACGCGCGCGGCGTTAACGATGCGCTGGCATCAGGCGTTGCCGAGATTGCCACGGTGGTCTCGGCGACTGAAGAGCACAGCCGGGCCAACGCCAACCGCTCGCGCGAGGAGGCCATCGCAAATGCCAAACGGCTTTCCGAGCTGCGCGACCGCAGCACGCACAGGCCGATCGTTCACGCGGCGATCTCGATGGCGCTCGGCTGCTCGATCGCCGGGCCGGTCGATCCGCAGGAGGTGATCCGGCTGGTCGCGAAATGCTTCGAGGCCGGTGTCGACGCGGTGGGCATTGCCGACACCGTCGGCTATGCCGGCCCGAAGCAGGTCGGCGAACTGACCAAAGCGGCAGTCAGGCTCGCCGGATCGAAGCCGATCTGCGTTCACCTGCACGATACCAGGGGCATGGGCATCGCCAATGCGTCGGCGGCGCTGGATGCGGGCGCACGCATCCTCGACGGCTCGCTGGGCGGTCTCGGCGGTTGCCCGTTCGCGCCCGGCGCCACCGGCAATGTGGTGTTCGAGGATCTGGCCTTTCTGTGCGAAAGCAAGGGGTTTGCCACCGGCATCGATATCGGGAAGCTGGTCGCGGTGCGCGCGATCCTGTGCTCGGAAATGCCCGATGAGCAGCTCTATGGCGGGCTCGCGCGCGCCGGATTGCCATGCGCAACCTCCGCGGCGGCGGCCTGAGTAAAGGCCTCCTGCTTTAAGCCGCCAGTACCGGCCCCGGGTCGCGCGGCTCGGGCGGGCACGCGGAAACATATTCGACGACCATGAAATGTTCAGACACCGTAACGCGCTCGACGAGTGCGGCAGAAGGCGTCACTTCTGGAGCCGGAAACGGCGCCTCTTCGTCAGTCTTTTCAGGAACAAGCGGCGGCGAACGGACCGTTTCTGGAAACGGTCCGAATTCGCCCGCTACCTCCCGGAGCGGCTTTTGCTTGTCGGCCCAGTGCAGGGCGGTGTAGTCGAAACCCCGCACGATGGTGGGTTTGACGACTTCGAAATAGGGCGAGATGTCGAAATCGCGCGGCATATACAGCGATGAATCGCGGATATGCAGGATTTCGCGCCGCGCCTGTTTGCTGCCGGCGCGGGTGATCTTGGGCAGGATCGGGTAGCGCACGGCGTCGAACGCCTGCGCGATCAGCGCCGAGCAGATGATCTTGGTGGGATCACCGGAGCCGAACGCGATCATCCGCCGCCGCCAGCGTTGCGGTATCGGCAGCGGGATCAGATAGCGCATCAGATCGAGGATGTTCTTGGTGTCGTAGCCGAATCCGATCCGGTTGATGGCGTAGCGGCACACCGTGTAGCGGTCTTCATACGACAGCCCCACCGGCCGGCACAGCCTCGTGTGATAGGGGAAGTATTTCGACAGCGGCGCCGAGGTCACGCCTTCGCCGATATTGGCCTCGATCAGGACATGCGGCTCGCCGTCGGGCTCGGCCGCGCCGTCGATCGGGCCGACAAACAGCGCGGCATGCGACCAGGTGGATTGGGTGAGGTATTTGATAATGCCGGAGACGCGGTTGTTGCCCTCGACCAGGATGACGTCGCCGGGCTCGATAATGCCGCGCAGGTGCTCGGGATCGCTCGGCGTGAACGGCTCATAGCCCGGCACTTCCTTCTGGAGGTAGCCCGCGATCCACTGGCCGACGGTATCGAGCACGAAGCCCATGATGTTTCCCCCAACGGCCTTTCCGGCCGGCTTTTTCTGCTCTTTATCATGGTCGAAAGCCGTTGCAATTTGGTTCATGGGTTCGCTGGATCAATCATGATTGATTTACCATGACGGTTGCTGCCCCGACTTGGATGCGGCAAGTTCACTGGACGTTCCCGCATTTTTCAAAGTTCCGGAAACCATGACATGACAATGACGCGCCGCGATTTCCTGTCGGCGTCCGCGGCCCTTGCGGTGACACCGGCGCTGGGTTCCCGCGCGTGGGCGGCGCCGCTGCCGCGCGAGGCTGACATTGTCGTGATCGGTGCGGGCGCTGCCGGCATTGCCGCGGCGCGTCGCATCCAGGCCGCCAGCCGCAGCGTGATCGTGGTCGAGGCGACCGCACGGATCGGCGGTCGCTGCCTCACCGACACCGCGACCTACGAGGTGCCGTTCGATCGCGGGGCGCGCTGGCTGCACAGCCCCGACACCAATCCGATGGTCCGGTTCGCGCGCAGTGCGGGGCTCGAGGTCTCTCCGGCGCCACTGGGCCAGAAAATCCGCATCGGCCGCCGTTTTGCACGGGCCGGCGAAACCGAGGAATTTCTCGCCGCTTTGGTGCGCGCCAACCGCGCCATCGACGACGCCTCGCATGGCAGGGCCGACATGTCCTGTGCCGCGGCCCTGCCGAAGGATCTCGGCGATTGGGCCGGCACAGCGGAGTTCGTGCTGGGCGCCAGCTTTACCGGCAAGGACCTGAAGGACGTTTCCGTCATGGACAAGGCCCGCGCGCAGGATCGCACCGCCGCGATCGCCTGCCGCCAGGGCCTTGGCACGCTGATCGCCAGGCTCGGCGAGCAGCTGCCACTGGCGCTGTCGACGCCGGCAAGCCACGTCACCTGGAACGGGCGCGACGTCACGGTGGAAACGCCCGCCGGCAGGATTGCCGCGCGCGCCGCCATCATTACGGTATCAAGCAATGTATTGGCCGCGGGCAACATCAGGTTCACGCCCGACATACCCAGGCGCCAGCTCGACGCCGCGGCGAAGTTGAGCCTCGGCAGCTACGATCGCATCGCCCTGCAACTGCCGGGCAACCCGCTTGGACTCGCGCGCGACGATATGCTGATCGAGCAGAGCAACTCGACGAAAACTGCACTGATGTTCGCCAACCGGGCGGGCTCGGCGCTGTGCATCATCGATGTCGCCGGCGCGTTCGGCCGCGATCTCGCCGCGCAGGGCGAGCCGGCCATGACGGCATTTGCGCGGGAATGGCTGACCAAACTGTTCGGCAGCGAGCTCATTTCCGGGGTCACGAAAGCCAGCGCCACCAACTGGAATGCCGCGCCCCATGTGCTCGGCGCGATGTCATCGGCCGCGCCGGGCTGGCAGCCGTCGCGCAGGATTCTGACCGAGCCGGTTGGCTCCCTGTTCCTGGCCGGCGAGGCCACCCATGAAACGCTGTGGGGAACGGTCGACGGCGCGTGGGAAAGCGGTGAGCGCGCGGCGGACGCCGCGCTGCGCAAGATCGGCGCGCTCAGGGATACCGGACCGGCACCGGCGCCGGCGGCCAAACGCCGTCGCCGGGCGCCCCCGGTCAGGTCCGCGATACCCAGGTATCCACTGCGGTGACGCCGTCGCGGCCGAAGGCGCTGATTTCGTGGTCGAGCGGCAAGGACAGTGCCTACGCGCTTCATGCCGTGCGGGGCGCGGGCGAACTCGACGTGGTCGGCGCGCTGACGACGGTAACCGAGACGTTCGGCCGGGTGTCGATCCACGGCGTGCGGCAGGAGATCTTGCTGGCGCAATGCGAAGCGGCGGGATTGCCGCCGCGCATGGTGCCGATCCCCTATCCCTGCCCGAATGAGGTCTATGAGGCACGGCTGGGCGAGGCGATCGCCACCGCCGTAGGGGACGGCATCACCCACATAATCTTCGGCGATCTGTTTCTTGGCGACATCAGGGCCTATCGCGAGCAGAAACTCGCGGGCACCGGCATCACGCCGGTGTTCCCGCTCTGGGAAAGGCCGACCTTGCCGCTGGCGCAGGCGATGATCGCCGATGGCTTCGAGGCCTATCTCGCCACCGTCGACCTGAACAAGCTGCCGGCGGAGTTCGCCGGCCGCAAATTCGATCGGCAATTGCTGGCCGATTTTCCCGGCGGCATCGATCCCTGCGGCGAGAACGGCGAATTCCATACCTGTGTGGTGGCCGCCCCGATCTTCACCCACCGCCTCGCCATCGCCACCGGCGAGCGCGTCACCCGCGATGGTTACGCGTATTGCGATCTGGTGATGAAGCGTTGACGCAAATATACGAGGACAAGGGAACGATCATTGTTGCCGCGGCAGGACATCGGCGAGAAATATATGACTAGCGCCATTTCCACCTTGATGGCTTCATCCTTCGAGACGCATCGCTTCGCGACGCTCCTCAGGATAAGGTCTCAGCCCCTCATGGTGAGGAGCGCGCCTTCGCGCGTCTCGAACCACGAGGCCTCGGGAGAGGCAATTCAAGTGAACCTGAAAACGCTTTAAGAGGACGCCATGACTGTTCGATTCCAGAAGACGCCGCGTGGCGAAGTCGCAATTCTTCCAAAGAAGGATTACGAGCTTTTGGTGGCCAGGGCATCTGAAGCGGATGAAGATGCGGGTTCCGCACGGATTGTCTCGCGGGCGCGCAAGGAGATTTCAGGTGGTGCTCCATTGCTGCCGAAGGACGTTGTCGATCGCATGGCCAATGGAGAGAACCCGGTGCGCGTCTTGCGCGAATGGCGCGACATCACCCAGATGCATCTTTCTTTCAAGACAGATCTAAGCCAGGGTCATATTTCGGATATCGAAAACGGCCGACGTACCGGCACGGCGGCGGCGCTTCGGCTCATCGCTAACGTGCTGGAGGTACCGCTTGATTTGCTGGTTCGAGAGCGTTGAGGCCCTCACCGGTCACCCGTCGTCATGGCCGGATCACCGCAGCACGCGGTCCAGCAGCGGCAGGCCGATGATGACGGCCGCCGCGATCAGCACATAGCAGATGGTGCGAAACAGCCGCTCGCTGGCGCGGCCGAACAGCGTTGTGCCGAACCAGACGCCGACGGCATAGACCGGGCCGACCAGCAGCGAGAACCGGATCGCATCCGAGGTGACGAGCCCGGTGAACGCGTAGCTGACCAGGGAAAAGAAATCCGAGGCGCCGAAAAACAGCAGGATGTTGGCGCGCGCGGTGGCCGGCGCGATTGGCCGGCCGAGCCAGTAGCCGACAATCGGCGGGCCGCCGGTCTGCGCCAGCCCGCTGCAAAAGCCCGCCAGCGCGCCAATGCCGACGGAAAGGGCCGGATGGTCTTGGCCGCGGTAGCGCCAGCCCGATAGCAGCAGCACCAGCAATGCCAACACGAATCCGGAAATGATCCAGCGCGTTGTCACCGGATCGAGCCGGCTCAGGAAATAGGTACCAAGCGGCACGCCCACCAGCGCGCCCAGCACGATGACCGCTGTTGCGCGGCGGTCGGCATGTCGCCAGGCGTTCGGAAGCAGCGGGGCGGCGGCGACAAAATCGATGATCAGCAGCAGCGCCGCGACCAGCCGCGGCGCGGCGATGCTGCTGGCGAGCGGCATGAAGATCAGCGCCGAGCCGAAGCCGGAAAATCCGCGCGCCGTTCCCGACAGAAACGCGATGGCGCAGATCGCAACCGCGACGTTGGCGCTGATATCACCGGGAACCAGACCGAACGCGGCCGTCATGGCCGGGCTTGTCCCGGCCATCCACGTCTTTCTTGTCTCGTTGCCGCAAAGACGTGGATGCCCGGGACATAGGCGAGCGGAAGCGACGCCGTCCTTCGGACGGCTATGCCCGGGCATGACGATCTTCGTGATTCTATTGGCTCCATTTCGGTCAGACGCCGGAATCATGCGCGCAACGCGCCGCCGGTCTTTTTGGTCACCTCGGCGACGATCCGGGCGGCGATCGCGTCGATCTCCTGATCGGTCAGGGTCTTTTCGCGCGGCTGTATCGTCACGGCGATGGCGACGGATTTCTTGCCGTCGCCGATGCCCTTGCCCTCATAGACGTCGAACACCGTGACGTCCGTAATCAGCTTGCGGTCGGCGGCCTGCGCCGAGCGCACGATATCGCCGGCTCTGATGCTGCGATCGACGATGAAGGCGAAATCGCGCGATACCGGCTGGAACGCGGACAGTTCGAGCACCGGCTTGGCGCGGGTCGGCTTCTGCCTCGCGTCGGGAATCCGCTCGAGGATCACCTCGAATGCGACCAGCGGGCCGTCGGCGCCGAGCGCTTCCAGCGTGCGCGGATGCAATTCGCCGAAATAGCCGAGGATGTTTTGCGGACCGATCTGAATGGTGGCGGAACGTCCCGGGTGCAGCCAGTTGGCGCCGCCGGGAACGATCTGCAGCGCCTGCATGGGCGAACCGGTGGATGCCAGCACGGCAAACGCATCGGCCTTGGCGTCGAGCGCATCGGCCATGGCCGAACCGGACCAGTGCCGTCCGATGCCCTGGCTCGAGCCAAAGCCGTGGCGGACGCCGGCGGCGGCGGTCAGTTGATCCTGCGGTCGGTCGCCCTTGAAGATCTGTCCAACCTCGAACAGCGCCAGGTCGGAAAAGCCGCGGTCGCTATTGGCCTGCGCGGCGGCAACCAGCCCCGGCAGCAGGCTCGGCCGCATCTCGGACAGGTCCGACGCGATCGGATTGGCGAGCGTGAGGTCGCTGCCGCCACCGCCGAACCATTCGGCCGCCGGCCTCGCGATAAACGACCACGTCACCGCCTCGACCATGCCGCGCGCGGCCAGCGCGCGCTTGGCGCGGCGAGTGCGCCGCTGAATTGGAGTCAGGATCGGCTTGCGTGGCGCCTCGCCGCGCTCGAACGGCGTCATCGGCACCTTGTCGACGCCGACCATGCGCACGATTTCCTCGACAATGTCGGCCTTGCCGTGCACGTCGGTGCGCCAGGACGGCACCGCGATCTTCACCACCGGGCCACTGCCGGCCATCATGAAGCCGAGATGGCTGAGGATGCGCTTCATCTCCGGCAGCGCGACGTCGATCGCGGCCAGGCGCTTGACCTCGGCGAGCGGAAAATCGATCACGCGATCGTCGCCGAAGGCGTTGCCGACGACGATGTTTTCCGAGGCCGTGCCGCCGCACAGTTCCAGCACGAGCCTGGTCGCCATCTCCAGTCCCGGCACCATGAAGGCCGGATCGACGCCGCGCTCGAAGCGATAGCGGGCATCGGAATTGATGCCGAGCTTGCGACCGGTGTGGGCGATGTTGATCTCGTTCCATAGCGCCGATTCGATCAGCACGTCCGTGGTTTGCTCCGAACAGCCCGAGGCTTCGCCGCCCATGATGCCGGCCAGCGATTCGACGCCGTGGTCGTCGGCAATCACGCAGACCCCGGGGTCGAGCGTATATTGGCGGCCGTCGAGCGCGAGCAGCGTCTCGCCGTTGCGGGCGCGGCGCACTGCAAGATGCCCGGTGACTTTCGCGGCGTCGAACACATGCAGCGGGCGACCGCGGTCATAGGTCATGAAGTTGGTGATATCGACCAGCGCATTGATCGGCCGCAGGCCGATCGAGCCGAGGCGCTTCTGCAGCCATTGCGGTGACGGGCCATTGCTGACCCCGCGCACCAGGCGCAGCGCGAAGCCCGGACACAGCGTGGCGTCCTCGACGATGACGTGCACCGGGCAGGGGAATTCACCCTTGACGGGCCTGATGGCGGGATCCCTGAACTTGCCCATGTCGGCAGCGGAAAGGTCGCGGGCGATGCCGTGGACGCCGGCGCAATCCTGCCGGTTCGGCGTCAGATTGATCTCGAACAGGGGATCGCCGAGCTGCGCCCATTGCACATAGCCGGCGCCAATCGGCGCATCGGCCGGCAATTCCATGATGCCGTCGTGATCTTCCGAGAGCTCGAGCTCTGCCGCCGAGCACAGCATGCCGCGGCTTTCAACGCCACGGATGGTGCCGATGCCGAGCGTGATGTTCTTGCCGGGAATGAAGGTGCCGGGCGGGGAGAACACGCTGACCAGGCCGGCGCGCGCATTCGGCGCGCCGCAGACCACCTGTACCGGCGCGGCACCATGGCCGGTATCGACCATGCAGACCCGCAGCCGGTCGGCGTTGGGGTGCGGCTCGGCCGAGATCACCCGCGCAATGCTGAACGCCGCCAGCGCCTTCGCCTTTTCCTCGATATGCTCGACCTCAAGCCCGATCATGGTGAGCTTGTCGGCAAGCCTCTCCACCGGCTCGTCGGTGTCGAGATGCTGCTTCAGCCAGGAGAGCGTGAATTTCATGGCTGGCCTCGGGTACTGCGCGTGTTTTGGGGGATGTCTGCGGCGGTGTCTCGGCTCCCTCCCCCCTTGTGGGGGAGGGGCGGGGAGGGGGGTAGGCCGCTGGCACGAATGGTCGCTGCTTGCCGGACAAGCTCGACAACGCCTTCAAGATTCAACATCACCTGTTCGTTGGTGAAACGCAAAACTTGAAAGCCTTCCGACAGAAAAAAAGCGTCACGTCTCTGGTCGGCGTTCCGCCGTTCTTCGAAATCATGTGATTCGCCGTCAAGCTCCACGACCAGTTTGGCCGAGAGGCAGACAAAGTCGGTGATGTAGTTTCGGATCGGAACCTGTCGGCGAAAGCCAAGGCCATTGATCCGATTGGCCTTCAGGTAGCGCCACAGCAGCGTTTCGGCACGCGTCATGGTCTGGCGAAGCTGCTTCGCTCGCTTGCGTTGACGCTCGCTGACGGCCACGTGCGGCATTCGCGGCTACCCCCCTCCCTGGCCCTCCCCCACAAGGGGGGAGGGAACAGAGCGCGGACGGGGGAAAACCGCGGCCACCTGGCTTGATCTGTGCAGACTCACGCGCTCAATCCTCCCGCCAAAGTGGGGATTTCGAGCGGTTTGAAGCCGTAATGGCTGAGCCAGCGCACGTCGCTGTCGAACAGCTGGCGCAGGTCGGACATGCCGTATTTCAGCATTGCGATGCGGTCGATGCCCATGCCCCAGGCAAAGCCCTGATAGACGTCCGGATCGATGCCGCAGGCGCGCAGTACGTTGGGATGCACCATGCCGCAGCCGAGAATCTCCAGCCAGTCCTCGCCCTCGCCGAAGCGGATCTCGCCATTGTCGCGGCGGCACTGGATATCGACCTCGAGCGACGGCTCGGTGAACGGAAAGAACGAGGGGCGGAATCGCATGTTGATGTGGTCGACCTCGAAGAAGGCCTTGCAGAACTCGTGCAGGATCCATTTGAGGTGACCGAGATGCGAGCCCTTGTCGATGACGAGACCCTCGACCTGGTGAAACTGCGGGGTGTGGGTGGCATCGGAATCGATGCGGTAGGTGCGGCCCGGACAGATGATGCGGATCGGCGGCTTCTGGGTCAGCATGGTGCGCACCTGCACCGGCGAGGTGTGGGTGCGCAACAGCATGCGTGAGCCGTCCGGCTTCGGGTTGAAGAAGAACGTGTCGTGCATCTCCCGCGCCGGATGGCCTTCGGGAAAATTCAGCCTGGTGAAATTGTAGTCGTCGGTTTCGATATCCGGGCCTTCGGCGATGGCAAATCCCATGTCGGCGAAGATCGCGGTCAGTTCGTCCATCACCTGGCTGAGCGGATGGATGCGGCCGGCTTCGGCCGGGCTTTCCCGCAGCGGCAGCGTGACGTCGATGGTCTCGGAGGCGAGCCGGGCGTCCAGCGCTTCGGATTTCAGGATATCGCGGCGCGCCGCCAGCGCCTGGGTGACCTTGTCCTTGGCCAGGTTGATCGCCGCGCCCTGCGTCTTGCGTTCATCGGGCGGCATCTTGCCGAGCGTCGCCAGCAGGGCGGAGATCGAACCCTTCTTGCCGAGCGCCGCGACCCGCACCGCTTCCAGCGCGGCTTCGCAGTCGGCAGCGGCGATATCGGCGAGGATTTGGGATTCGAGTTGTGCGAGGTCGGTCATGGCAATCCCTTTTGACTAGGATGCTAAGCCGGTGCTCCTAGCTCGTCATGCCCGGCCTTGTGCCGGGCATCCACGTCTTTGCTGGCGTTGGCGAGAAGGAAGCCGTGGATGGCCGGGACAAGCCCGGCCATGACGGCCTCAAGCGTTTCGCAGGACCAATGCAGCGGCGGCTTACGCCGCCAGCGCGGACTTGGCCTTTTCAGCGATCGCCTGGAACGCCGCCGGTTCGTGGATCGCGAGATCCGACAGCACCTTGCGGTCCACCGTGATGCCCGATTTGGAGAGGCCGTCGATAAACCGGCTGTAGGTCATGCCGAACGGGCGCACCGCGGCGTTGAGGCGCTGGATCCACAGTGCGCGGAAGGTGCGCTTCTTGCGTTTGCGGTCGCGGAAGGCGTACTGGCCGGCCTTGTCCACCGCGGCCTTGGCGGCGCGGATGGTGTTCTTGCGGCGGCCGGAGAAACCCTTGGCGGCCTTGTAGACTTTCTTGTGCCTGGCGTGAGAGGTCACACCGCGTTTGACGCGAGACATGACTTATATCCTTGATCAGAAGTGACGGAATCGCCGCGCGGACGCGGCTCGGCTGGGATCGACCGCGACTGCGATCAGGCGTTCGGCAGGAAGAATTTCTTCACGTTGTCGCCGTCGGTCTTGAACAGCACGCGGGTGCCGCGGAGCTGACGGATCTGCTTCTTGGTCCGCTTGATCATGCCGTGGCGCTTGCCGCGCTGGGCGTGCATCACTTTGCCGGTGGCCGTCACCTTGAAGCGCTTTTTGGCGCCCGATTTGGTCTTCAACTTGGGCATTTGGCTCTCCTGTTGCCGCAACGCGAAACCGCCCGTGAAGGCGGCCGGCCGGCTTGAATGCTCGTTAGAGCGTTGAAAATACTCGATTATTACGGTATCGCAACAACCGGCATGGGCATCGCCACGGCAGCCCTTGATCAGCCGGGCGATGAAGGCTGCGCTTATGCCAGAGGGAATGCGGATTGGCAACGCCGAAACGCCGCCGAACCCGGGATCGGGCAGGCCGGAGCCGTCGGCGCGCAAGTCAGGACGACGGGGCTTGAGAACGCGGCCTAGCGTGGTGCCAGAACCATCACCACCTGGCGGCCTTCGAAGCGGGCATCCTGTTCGACCTTGGCGTATTCGGCGACGTCCGCCTTGACCTTGTCGAGCAGTTTGGTGCCGATTTCCTGATGGGCCATTTCGCGGCCGCGATAGCGCAAGGTGATCTTGACCTTGTCGCCTTCCTCGAAAAAGCGCTGCATGGCGCGCATCTTCACGTCATAATCATGATCGTCGATCATCGGCCGCAGCTTGATCTCCTTGATCTCGACGATCTTTTGTTTCTTGCGGGCTTCCGCAGCCTTCTTCTGCGCCGAATATTTGAACTTCCCGTAATCCATGATCTTGCAGACGGGAGGGGTGGTGTTCGGCGAAATCTCCACCAGATCCATGCCCGCTTCGGCGGCCATCTTGACGGCGACCACCGTCTCGACCGTGCCGTGGTTGGTGCCGTTCTGATCGATCAGCTGGATCTGTGCGTTGCGGATATCATCGTTGGTGCGCGGCCCGTCTTTGGCGGCGGCGGGCGGGGCTCTGTTGGGACGGCGAATGGGTAGTTCTCCAAAGTTGTGAAAGGAGCCGATAGTTTGAAGGAAGAAGGCGCAGCGGGCAAGCGAACTCGCACGCCGACGCGAGAAAACCATCAAATGCGAGGCATTTTGGTCACGCCGGCTAACGCCGGCAGCGGCATTTCGTTCAGATCGGTGCACATAGAGGGCCGCTTTCCGTTCCACAAGTGCGGACGGCCGGTATCGCCGTCCGTTGACGGAACGCGCGGCCTCGCTCAAACAGCCGATAACCCGAGTAAACCGTCATGGCCCATTCGAGCGCAACTCTCCCGGAACCGGCCTTCATCGAGGTCGGCGAAGAGGACGGCCGCCGTCGGATCGCGGTGCGCGGCCGCGCCGGCGGCACACCGGGCTTGTTCTGGCTGGGCGGCTTCAATTCGGACATGCAGGGCACCAAGGCGGTCGCGCTCGATGCCTGGGCCGCCGAACATGGCCGTGACTGTGTCCGGTTCGATTATTCAGGCCATGGCGAGTCCGGCGGCGCCTTCGTCGACGGTACCGTCGGGCGCTGGCTGCAGGAAGCGGTTGCGGTGTTCGAGCAGTTCTGCGCCGGCCCGCAGGTCGTGATCGGCTCATCCATGGGAGGATGGATAGCGCTGCTGCTGGCGCGCGAAATGGCGCGGCGCCCCCTGGGCCGCGGCTCGCTGGCCGGGCTGGTATTGATCGCGCCGGCGCCGGATTTCACCGAAGAGCTGATGTGGAAGGGCTTTGCGCCGGAAGTCCGGCAGCAAATCGAAACCAGCGGCGTCTGGCTGCGGCCGTCGCAATATGGCGAGCCCTATCCGATCACGCGCGCCCTGATCGAGGACGGCCGCCGTCATCTCGTACTCGGCGGCGCCATCGCAGTCGGGTGTCCTGTCCGCATTCTGCAGGGCGCGCAGGATCCGGATGTGCCCTGGCAGCATGCCTTCGCCTTGACGCAGCGGCTGCCGAGCGAAGATGTGGTGTTGACCATGATCCAGGACGGCGACCACCGTCTGTCGCGCCCGCAGGACATCGCGCGGATCATTGCGGCGGTGGCCGAGATGGGGTGAGCCGTCGCGGGGCCTGACGACCATGATCGGGAGAAGCGGCATTTGGCGGAATGACGAGGGCCTATGGCGGCGGCGGCTTCGCCATCGGCTTGCGCTGCGCCAGCGCCGCCACGGTCGAGGTCCCGATCGGGCCGCGTTCGTCATAGAGGCAGCATTCGCCGATCGCGATGCCGTCGGTGGCGTGGTGGTTCACCACGTCGAATCCGATCCATGGCGTGGCCGGCAGGCGATGCAAATACAGCGTGACGTCGCTGTTGATATAGCCGAGGCCGCGGTCGCCGGCATTGGCGAAGGGGCTGGCGAAATCCGCCGCTACCGCCGCCCGCACGAAGGGCGTCAGCGGCGTGCCCTCGACCAGGTCGCGCACCTCGCTCATCCAGAGCCGGCGCGGGCCGACGGTGCCCATCGCGCCTGTGATCGGGCGGGTGGTCCATTTGCCATTCATGCCAAGACGCGGATCGGTCGGAGCCGGAATCTCCGAGGGCGCAGGCACGTCCCAATTCGGCGGCGTCCAGACCCGGCCGTCCGGATTTTGCGTCTTGCGCAGCAACTGGCAGGAGGCCCGCGCCATGCTGACGCCGCCGCTGAAGAAATCGGCCTCGATCACCCGGATGCGCATGCCGTTGCGCACGAGCCCGGTCTTGACCTCGATCGGCGCGAAGCCGGGCAGCCGGAACATGTCGACCGTCAACCGCGCCGGCACGAAGTCGTCGCCGCCGTGGCGTTGCTCGATCACCGACGCCAGCAGCCCGATGATGACGCGGCCGTGCAGTGATGTCGGATCCCACGGGCCGTTCGCGGCCGGGGTCGGGATGAAGACGTCGCCGTCCGTGGTGAAGAAAGGCTGATGGGTCATGGCGCGGGACCATGGCGGATTTTGCGCGCTGAAATCAAGAGGTCGCGGCCGCCTCATCGTCCTTCGAGACGCGGCGAAGACGCCGCTCCTCAGGACGAGGCGTTGGACCCTCGTGGTGAGGAGCGCCGAAGGCGCGTCTCGAACCACGAAGTCGTCGCCGCCTCATGGGGAGGCGCGGGCATGCTGCCATTCCTCCCGCACGCTTTCATCCGCCTCGGTGCGGATCGCATCTGATGCCAGTTTCGCAAAGGCCTCGCGCGCCATCAATTGCGACAACGCCCACACCGCGGCGCCGCGAATCGACGGGGCTTCATCTTCGAGCAGGCGCGTGGCCTCCTCGGCGAGAGCGCGATCACCGGAATTGCCGATCGCGATCAGCACATTGCGAATGAATCGCACGCGGCCGATGCGCTTGACCGGCGATTTGGCAAACAGCGCCCGAAATGCCGCGTCGTCGAGCCGTGCCAGCGCGGCGAGATCGGGGGCGCGCAGCAGCGCGCGGGCGGCGAGCCTCGCCTCGCGGCCCTGTTGCGCGAACTTGTTCCAGGGGCAGACCGCGAGGCAATCATCGCAGCCATAGATGCGGTTGCCGATGGCGGCGCGGAATTGGTGCGGGATCGGGCCCTTGTGTTCGATGGTGAGGTAGGAAATGCAGCGCCGCGCGTCGAGCTGGTAAGGCGCCGGAAAGGCTGCGGTCGGGCAGATGTCGAGGCAGGCCCGGCATGAACCGCAATGGTCGGTGTCGGCAGGATCGGACGGCAACTCCGCCGCGGTGAAGATCGCGCCGAGAAACAGCCATGAACCGAATTCGCGCGAGACCAGATTGGTGTGCTTGCCCTGCCAGCCCAGTCCTGCCGCCTGCGCCAACGGCTTTTCCATCACGGCTGCGGTATCGACGAACACCTTGACCGCGTCGCCAGAGCTCGCAACCAGCCAGCGTGCCAGCGTCTTCAGCCGCTGCTTGATCAGGTCGTGATAATCGTCGCCCTGTGCGTAGACCGAAATGGCGCCGCGGCTGCGCTGCTGCAGGATGGCCAGCGGATCCTGGTCGGGTCCGTAATTGACGCCGAGCATGATCACGGAGCGGACGCCCGGCCACAGCCCGCGCGGATCGGTACGGCGTTCCGGCCGATCGGCGAGCCAGCCCATGTCGCCAAAGGCGCCGGCATCGAGAAAGGCACGAAAATGCCTGGCGGCATCCGCAATCGCGTCAGGCGCGGTGACGCCGATGCAATCGAAGCCGAGTGCGCGGGCTTCGGCGGTCAGCGCCGCCTTCAGCTCGGCCGGCGCGCGCGTGACGGCTGGTTTCAGAAGTCGAGGTCCACGTAGGTGCGTGACGCCGGCACGCCCGCCAGCCATTCGCTCAGCAGCGGACGGAACGACGGGCGGGATTTCACCCGCGCGTACCAGGCCTTTGCCGCGTCGTCCTCGATCCATGGCACGTCGCCCAGATAATCGATCGCCGAGAGGTGGGCTGCGGCGGCGAGGTCCGCATAGGTCAACCGGTCGCCGGCAAGGTAATTCCGCGTCCGCGCCAGCCAGCCGATATAGGCCAGATGATAGCGCACATTGGCCTTGGCCGCGCGGATCACCTCGGCCGCCGGCGCGCCGCCGCCGTGGCCCTCGCTCATGAAGCGCTTGTAGATGCGTTCGGTGACCAGCGGGTTGGAGGCCTCTTCGAAGAATTTCTCGTTGAACCACGCCATCAGCCGGCGCACCTCGATGCGCTCGGCCATTGTCGTCGGCAGCAGCCGGCGCTCGTCCATCGCAGCGCCGCAGCTCTCGTCGAGATATTCGACAATGGTGCCGGCGCCGGGAATCGGCGGCATGCCTTCCGATACCAGCACCGGGGTGGCCCCGGCCGGATTGAGCGCCAGAAAGGCCTCGCGGCGTTCCCAGACCCGCTCCTCCACCAGCCGCAGGTCGAGACCGTGTTCACCGAGCGCCAGGCGAATGAAACGTGAATGGGGACAGAACGGGTGATGAAACAATGTGAACATGCAGTCCTGATAATTTCGTGGTGCTTAAGAAATCCTGACCGGCCGGGCGCGGCGCCAAACTACCTAAGCGCGCGGATCAGGCAACCTGTGTTTTGGCGTTTTTTGCGATTGCGGCAAGGGGGCGAATAAGCGAGAAGAACCCGGCTTTTTTCACTCGTTTCGACCATAACGGACCGGATCATGATGTCTGATGCAGTAAGGGCGGTGATTCTCGGCATTATCGAGGGTGTTACGGAATTCCTGCCGGTATCTTCGACGGGCCATCTGCTGCTGGCGGAACGATTCTTCAATCTCGGCGAAGGCAGTTTCTGGAACAGTTTCACGGTGCTGATTCAGCTCGGCGCGATTCTGGCGATTGTCGTGATCTATTTCGCAAGATTGTGGCGAATCGCACTCGGCATGTTCTCCAATCCCGACGACCGGCGCTTCGTCATCGGCGTGCTGGTGGCGTTTCTGCCCGCGGTGGTGATTGGTCTGATCGCGGGCAAATACATCAAGGAGGTGCTTTTCAATCCATGGGTGGTGTGCTTTTCGCTGATCGTCGGCGGCGCGATCCTGCTGTGGGTCGACCAGCTCGATCACAATCCGCATGAGCACGACGCCACCAGGTTCCCGCTGCCGATGTATCTTGTGATCGGAGTTGCGCAGTGCTTTGCGATGATTCCCGGCGTGTCGCGCTCCGGCGCCAGCATCGTCGCGGCAATGCTGCTCGGGGCCGACAAGCGTGCCGCGGCCGAGTTTTCGTTTTTCCTCGCGATCCCGACCATGATCGGCGCGTTCGCCTATGATTTCTACAAGAACCGCGCCGACATGAACGCCGATCATCTCGGCGTCGTCGCGATCGGATTCGTGGTCTCGTTCGTGACCGCGATCGTGGTGGTGAAGACATTCCTGAATTATGTCACCCGCAACGGCTTCACGCTGTTCGCCTGGTGGCGCGTCATTGTCGGCACGCTCGGCCTGATCGCGCTGGCGATGGGCAGGTAACATGCTCGAGAGTCGTCCCCGCGAACGCGGGGACCCATAACCCCTGACGCGGGTTATCTCAGAAGGTGTCTGCCATGATGCCCAATGAGAGTTCACGGCGTATGGGTCCCGGCTCGCGCTCGCGACGCTCGCTTGGCCGGGACGACGGGAGGAGCAGCTACGCGCTCTATCTTCTGCTGGAATTGGCCTGCGGCGCGGAAGCGCCAGAGATATTGCGGCGCGACCGCTTCCAGCGAATCCGGCGAAATACCGAGTCCCTCGAGGGTCAGACCGGCGGCTTTGGCGGCGTCCGACACCACATTGTCCGATCGCAGCAGCTCGACCTGGTCCGGCGTCAGTTTCAGCGCGCCGGGCGCAAATTGCAGCAGCATCGCCTGCAGTTTCGCCAGCCCGAACGGCAGCGACAGCAGCATGCGACGACGTTCGGTGGTGGCGAGGATGATCTTCATGATCTCGCGCATGGTCAGCACCTCGGGGCCGCCGAGCTCGTAGGTGGCGCCGGCTCTGGTCTTGCCGTCGACGGCGTCGGCGACCGCGGTGGCGACATCGCCGACATAGACGGGCTGCATCCGGGTCACGCCGCCGCCGATCAGCGGAAGCGCCGGCGACATCCGTGCCAGCGCCGCGAAGCGGTTGGTGAACTGGTCCTCGGGCCCGAACACCACCGACGGGCGCATGACGGTGGCCGCTGGAATCGCCGACAGCACCGCCTTTTCGCCGGCGGCCTTGGCGCGGGCATAGCGCGAGGCGGAATGTTCGTCGGCGCCGATCGCGGAGACATGCACCATCCGGGCGCCGACACTGGCCGCGGCCCTGGCCACCGCGCCGGCGCCTTTGCCCTGCACCGCCTCGAAGGTCTGGCCGCCGCCCTCGGTCAGGATGCCGACCAGATTGATGGCGACATGGGAATTGCGCATCGCCGCCTCGACCGAGGCGGGATAGCGCACATTGGCCTGCACGGCGTGGATCTGGCCGACCTTGCCGAGCGGCTGCAAATGCCCGGCCAGTTCCGGCCGCCGCACCGCGACCCGGATCCGGTAATCGCGCTTGCACAGCGCGCGGACCACGCTTCGCCCCAAGAAGCCCGATCCGCCGAAAACCGTGACCAGTGTGTCCAGATTCGATGCCATCGGGGTCCCATTCCTGCCAGTCAAATTCGAGAAATCGTGGGGCTGTCAGCGGTTTCGCGATACGACAACCAGCCTGAGCTGTACAGCGTAATTGGCTGGCGTTTCGCCAATTTGACAAGCGCGCGACCGATCCGTACTAACCGGCCCGGGCCCAGGTGGCGGAATTGGTAGACGCGCTGGCTTCAGGTGCCAGTGGCTTCACGGCCGTGAAGGTTCGAGTCCTTTCCTGGGCACCATCCCATCCAGAACGCCGATGCGTTCAAATGCGCTTTGCATCTGCAAGGCGCATTGCTCCGCTTCGTTGGTTCTCGCCTTCATCTTCGCTGCATGGAAAATTGTTGCAAATCCGTCACATAATCGTGGAAGAAGAACCGGCGTGCTTGCAAATCGCACTTGAATAGCGGGTAACTGAGGATGCCGTCTGGGACAGGAAATGAAGCGCGCATTTCTAAACGGTGCTATCGCACTTTTCGCGTTCCTTGCGGTCCGTCCGACGGCAGCAGCCGACCTCGGGACGATGCCCGTAAAAGCTCTACCTGTGGCCGCATCTCCAGACTGGACCGGATTTTATCTGGGCGGCCATTTTGGATACGCGACCGGCATGTCCGATTGGGCTGCAACCCAGGCAGGCGGCGCGGCGCCGTTGAACGGTTCGATTGACCTCTTCAATTCCTACGATGCCTTCAAGGGCACCGGCAGCTATTTCGCCGGGTTGCAAGCCGGTTACAACCGCATGCTTGCTTCGCGTTTCCTGTTGGGCGTTGAAATGGACTTCTCGGCTCCAAACACGATCGCCGGCAGCCAAACGATTTCATCGGCGCCGAGCGGACAGGCCAGCTATACCGACACCGTACTGGATTTTGGAACCTTGCGCGGCCGTTTTGGCTATGCCTTCGACCATTGGCTGGTTTATGGGACCGGCGGTGTTGCCTGGACATACGACAGGCTGGAGCGAACGCAGCTCGCTGGGATGCCGGTGGGAGGCAACGCCGCCATGGGCACGACCGAAGCGGCTCTTCTGTGGCGATGGGGCTGGGCAGCAGGCGCGGGAGTCGAAGTCCCGATCGCGCAGAACTGGACCGCGAAACTCGAATTTCTCGCAACCGATTTTGGGAACCGGCAAAAGAGCTTTCCCGCAGCCGGTCAAGCGTTCTCGTCTGACCTTTCGATGCAGAGTCTCCGGATTGGCTTGAACTATCAGCTTGGTCCGGATTTGTCGAAGAGCGATGTCTTCACCAAGGGCGTCCCGGCGCTGGATACCGACAACTTCAATATTCATGGGCAAACAACTTTTGTCGGCCAATACGCTTTTCCGTTTCGCGCGCCCTATAGCGGGCAAAACAGTCTTGCCCCGAATGCCGGACGGGAAACATTGGACGTCGATTTGTATCTCGGCTTTCGTCCCTGGAACGGCGCGGAGATTTGGATCGATCCGGAAATCGATCAGGGTTTTGGGCTTAGCGGTACCTTCGGCGCCGCCGGGTTTCCCAGCGCGGAGGCCTACAAGGTCGGCGCAACCTATCCGTACGCCCGAATCCCGCGGGCATTTCTGCGGCAAACGATCAATCTTGGCGGCGATACTCAGACAGTCGATGCGGGGATCAATCAGTTTGCTAATACCCAGACCGCCGACCGAATTGTCATTACAGCAGGCAAGTTCAGCGTCGTCGACATTTTCGACAAAAACAAATATGCGAATGATCCGCGCGGCGACTTTTTGAATTGGACCCTGGTCAACACGGGAACCTTCGACTACGCGGCCGACGCTTGGGCCTTCACATACGGTTCTGCCATCGAATGGTACGCGGGCCCATGGACGCTTCGTGCGGGCGTCTTTGATGGCCCGGTTGTTCCGAACAGCAGCGATCTCGATCCAACCTTCGGTCAATTTCAGATAGTGGGCGAAGTCGAGCGTCGTTACGAGCTATGGGGTCAACCGGGCAAGGTCCTGGTTACCGGGGATCTGACACGTGCTCGGCTGGGAAACTTTACGGACGCGGTTCAACCAGCTGCCATGACCGGCACTCCACCGGACCTTTCGTTGGTAAGAACATATACCGGCAAATGGGGAATTTCCGCCAATTTGGAGCAGCAGGTTTTGCCGGGGGTCGGCTTGTTTGCGCGCGCAGGATACACTCCGGGTAATCTCGAAACTTACGCATTCACCGATGACGACGCCACTTTGGCAGGCGGCGCGTCGATATCCGGACGGTTCTGGGCCCGCCCCAGCGACACTGCAGGGATTGCCGGCATTCTCAATACAATATCGAAAGCCCATCAGGCTTATTTGGCTGCTGGCGGATATACCGCTCTGATAGGAGACGGGGCACTTCCCAATCCCGGTCCCGAAAAAATTCTGGAAGCCTATTACACTTTGCCCGTCGATACGTGGCAACTCACCTTCGACTATCAATTCATCGCCAATCCAGCCTACAACCGAGACCGAGGGCCGGCATCGATCGTTGCGACACGCTTACACACGCAATTTTGAAATTCCCTGGGACGTCGTCGCCAGGAGAAACCGGACTGCGAAACCGGACTGAGAAACTGGACTCGAACGCTTTTCATAGTCTTCGACCCCGCTCGTGCCACTTCATGGTGGCTTGCCCGAAAACAGGCCATCAATCCGGAATGAATACCCGACGCCAACAATGTAGCTCGGGGCATTGTGATCGAGCCCGAACGCGACGTGGAGATCAACCTGTTGCGTTGGGCTCAGATGATAAAGTCCGCCCGAATTGATAAGCTGGCTCGGACGGGCGTTTTCGGGGTAGTCGCCAACATACTCCACAAACAGGCTTGCCTTGTCGGTCAGCTTTTTTTCGACCGAAAAGGTGGCTTCCGTGATCCGGGGGGTAACCACGTCCGACGGGCGAAAGAATTCAGTTAACATGCCGCTCACGCCCCAACCGTCGTGCAGTTCCCACGACCATGGCATTTGCAGATAGGGCTGAGCGCCGGGACCAGCGATGTTGACGGCTCCAGTCGGCAAGGCCACTCCAGCCACCAACGACACATCGATTTTCCCCGGGATCGGACTTACCTGCCACTTGAAAGCCGGCGTCACGTCCGTAAACCCCGAACTTCCCGGCCCCCGAACGGTGCCAAAATACGTTGGCAGGTCCATCAATATTTCAAGACACGGTGCGATTCCCAAGCGCCATCGGGTATTTGTGGCGTCAATGATTTGACCGCCGTCCTGACCCCTGAAGTTCACCCCGTTCTCGCTCTGAAAGCTGCCAACCGGTACGACCAGGCTGGAGTTCGTTACGTCCGGCCGGTCAGTCGCGATTTCGTCCTTCGCGGTTGGACACGAATCGGCGTGCGCATCGACCGCCGCAAGCGGCGCGAGCGCAGACACCAGCCCTATCCTTAGCGCTCGTCTGTTCACGGAAACCTCGTCAAAGGCTCCCCATCTCGACGGTGGTCAGCAGGCGAGTCAAGCTCAAGAAGAGTGAAAGCGGCTCGCGCCCTTTGTGCTGGAGAAGGCATCTCAGCCGGGCCGCCGCGGATAGTGGGTTCGCTTTGGAATCAGTTGCTTTTGCCGTGCGCCATCGGCCAACTCGGCGCCAATTAGACTGGAACGGCCTGTTCCGGGCCGCTTTGAACCAATCTTCAGCACTGTGGCTTCATCCTTCGAGACGCGCGCAGAAGCGCGCTCCTCGGGATGAGGTCCGCCAGACCCTCATGGTGAGGAGCCCGGCCACGCCGCGCGTCTCGAACCACGAGGCCCCCGGGATAACGGTCATGATCCAACAACCGTAATACGCAGGACCGACGGCGGCGTTTCCCGGCCACGGCGACCGGTCTGCCGCTCGCCTGTTTCGGATTTGAGCGGTAGTGTCCGGCGTCGAATCGACCCGAGAGACCGAGGCCTCATTTCATGACCACCCGCCTGCATCGCGGCGATCTGCCGGATTTGTCCCGCTATACCGATTCAGTGGCAATCGATACCGAGACCATGGGATTGCATCCGCATCGCGACCGGCTCTGCGTAGTGCAATTGTCGAGCGGCGACGGCACTGCCGATGTGGTGCAGGTCCCCAAGCAGCCTGGCGCCGCGCCGAATTTGAAGGCGCTGCTGGTCGATCCCGGGATCACCAAGATCTTCCACTTCGCCCGCTTCGATCTCGCCGCACTCTACAACGCCTTCGGGGTGATGCCGCAGCCGGTGTACTGCACCAAGATCGCCTCGCGGCTCTGCCGCACCTACACCGATCGTCATGGCCTCAAGGATCTGGTGCGCGAGGTGCTCAACATCGATCTGTCGAAGCAGCAGCAATCGAGCGACTGGGGCGCGCCGAGCCTGAGCGAGGCGCAACTCGCTTATGCGGCCTCCGACGTGTTGCATCTGCACGGCCTGCGCGAGCGCCTCGATGCCATGCTCGCGCGCGAGGGCCGCACCGCCTTGGCACAGGCCTGCTTCGCCTTCCTGCCGACCCGGGCCAAGCTCGACCTCGATGGCTGGGACGCCGAGGACATTTTCGCCCATTCGTAATGCGCAAATGCGTCCCGCGCCCGCTACCGCCCCGTTTCGGACACAGTGCTGGCCAGAGGTCCGGGCTGCGCGGTCCGGAGATCCCGGTTAGAATAAGCCAGTGCGATCCGTGGCGGCGGAACCCAGACGTTCGGGGGCGGACGTTGGCGGGCTCACGCGCGGACGACGTCAGCGCTTTGGAGCAGCGGTGAATTCGGTTCAGAACCCAGCCTATCAAGCCGGAATGGAGGCGCGCTTTGCCATCGCCGCGCGCCACAGCCGGATGGTGCGGGTGCTGCGCGTCGCGGTTCCGGTGGCGGTGGCGCTGGCGCTGGCGGTCATCATCGCGATATCGATCTTCAATCCGTTCAGGATGCTGCTGCCCAAGCTGCCGCTCGACGTCGGAAACCTGGTCGTCTCCGGCACCAGGATCACGATGGAGGCGCCGCATCTGTCCGGCTACACGCCCGATCGGCGGCCCTACGACGTCTGGGCCAAAACCGCGACCCAGGACGTGACCGATCCGGATCACCTCGACCTCAAGACCCTGCGCGCCAAGGTGCGGATGGAAGATCAGTCCATCGTCACGCTGGATGCCAAGAACGGCTCGATGAACACCAAGGACCAGTTGCTGGACCTGCACGACGACATCTTCCTGCAGACCTCGGCCGGCTATGAGGCGCGGTTGAGCCAGGCATTTGTCGACATGGGCAAGGGGACCGTGAACTCGGACGAACATGTCGACGTCAAGCTCACCAATGGAACGCTTTCCTCCGACAGGCTGAGAATTACCGGCGGCGGCGAGGTGGTGAGGTTTGAAGGCAATGTCGTGATGAATCTGGACAAGCTGCCGGCCGCGGACGCCCCCGATTCGTCGGTCAGCCCGTCCGCGGCGCCTGAAACGCCGGCACCGCCTGAACCGGAGCCCGCTCATCCCGGCAAGACGCGGTCGGTATCCCGCAAGACCGCCAACCCGAAATGACCTTTATGAAGCTGTTTGCCCCCTGTCGAACAAGAATCAGGCCAGTCGCCGGCCTCGTCTGTACGGCCGCCCTCGCGCTTGGGATGATCGCCACCGGTGAAGCCGGCGCGCAGAGCGCGGTGCAGGGTGTGCCAAATGCCATGCAGGGGTTTTCACAGAATCGCGACCAGCCGATCCAGATCGAGGCGGCGACGCTGGAGATGCGCGACAAGAAAAAGGAGGCGACCTTCTCCGGCAATGTGAAGGTGGTGCAGGGCGACACCACCATGACGTCGAAGAAGCTGGTGGTGTTCTACGACTCGGCCAATCCGCCCGCAGCCCCCGCCGGCGCGTCGGCGGCCAGCGCAAAAGCCCCGGCCAAATCGGCGCCGATCCCGTCGGCCACCCCAGGTCCCGGCGGCAGTTCATCGATCCGGCGGCTGGAGGCGCAGGGCAATGTCGTCGTCACCCAGAAGGATCAGGTCGTGACCGGCGAGACCGCCGTATTCGACACCAAGACCAATCTCGTCACCATGCTCGGCGGCGTGGTGCTGACGCAGGGCAAAAATGTCCTGCGCGGCGACCGGCTGATGGTGGACATGACCACCGGGGTGTCGCGGGTGGAATCCGACAGCGGACGCGTGCAGGGCCTGTTCCAATCCTCCGGCCAGGGCGGCCCGGTCATCCCGGGCACCGCGCCCGGGCCGGGCGGCGCGAGCAAACAGAAATAATATCAATCACTTGTCTGCTATTCGGGGACGGCGAGGTTGAATGCCGCGGTGCAACCCTGTATCTACGGGAACGGCCCGGGCGCGCGATCCGCGCCGCGAAATCGGCGCCGTTTCGCTGGGCAAGGCAGATCCATTCATCCATGCTGCGCAGGAATCGAATCGCCGTGGCGGGCTGCACAATCACCGTGAAAGGCTAAGCAAGGCGGCGATGGTGGATTTACTCGGCATGTTCCGTCGTCGTCCGGCCAAACGCGGTCCGCCCGGATTTGCGCGCTCACGCGTGGATATCACCAGCCTCGGCGACCGGATGGGCGAGATGCTATCGAGCCCGGTGCGCGACGCGCCGCCGATTGCGCGCGAGACGCCGCTGCCGAGAGTGGAGGCGCCGCGGGGGGAAAAGCCACGCCCGACTGCCCGGGCACCGAGCAAGGTCAACGGCGCGGCGGCCCCGCGGCTGTTGAAGCGGCCGGGTTACCTCGCGGTGCATAGCGTGGAAAAAAGCTTCGGCACCCGCCAGGTCGTGCGCGGCGTCAGCATCTATGTTCGCCGCGGCGAGGCGGTGGGGCTGCTCGGACCCAACGGCGCCGGCAAGACCACGGTGTTTTACATGATCACCGGCCTGATCCCGGCCGACCGCGGCGCGATCGAGCTCGACGGCCATGACGTCACCAGATTGCCGATGTATCAGCGCGCCCGGCTCGGAATCGGATATCTTCCGCAGGAAGCTTCGATCTTTCGCGGCCTGTCGGTGGAGCAGAATATCCGCGCCGTGCTGGAAGTCGTCGAACCCTCGCGCAAGAAGCGCGAAGCCGAGCTCGATTCGCTGCTCGACGAATTCAACATCGCGCGGCTGCGCAAGACGCCGTCGATCGCCCTGTCCGGCGGCGAGCGTCGGCGCGTCGAGATCGCCCGCGCACTTGCCACCCGTCCCAACTACATGCTGCTCGACGAGCCGTTCGCCGGCATCGATCCGATCGCGGTGGGCGACATTCAGGACCTTGTCCGCCATCTCACCAATCGCGGCATCGGCGTCCTGATTACCGACCACAATGTGCGCGAAACGCTCGGCCTGACCGACCGTGCCTATATCGTCTATGCCGGGGAGATCTTGACAGAGGGAAGTCCGGACGAGATCGTCAACGATCCGGATGTACGCCGCCTTTACCTTGGCGAGGAATTCCGCCTCTAGGCCGTTTTTCCAGTCCGTCAAGCCATATACATCGTGTGTGGACTAGGATAAGCAAGAATCGGACCAACTTTCCTGGGGCCGGTTTCCTTTCCATGGCACTGACGCAGAGATTAGAGTTCCGGCAGTCGCAGTCACTGGTGATGACGCCGCAGTTGATGCAGGCGATCAAGCTCCTGCAGCTCTCCAATCTCGATCTGTCGGCCTTTGTCGAGGAGGAACTGGAACGCAATCCGCTGCTCGAACGCGCCAGCGACGGGGCCGAGCCCGCGGTGGCCGGCGAACCAGCCCCGGAGCGCGCCGAATATGCCGATTCCGAAGATTCCGGCGCTGCCTATGGCGAGGGCGCCGAGCGCGCCGAGGCCGGCGACAATTTCGAGCCGGCCCAGGAGGAATGGATGAACAGCGACCTCGGCAGCCGCGCCGAGATCGAGCAGACCCTCGACACCGGCCTCGACAATGTGTTTCCCGAGGAGCCCGCCGAGGCCGCCGCGCGGACCGCGCAGGATGCGGCGCCGACGGCCTATACCGAGTGGGGTGGCGGCGCCTCCAACGACGACGATTATAATCTCGAAGCGTTTGTGGCGGCGGAGACCACCCTCGGCGGTCATCTCGCCGAGCAGCTCGCGGTGGCCTTCACCGCTCCGGCGCAACGCATGATCGGGCAATATCTCATCGACCTCGTCGACGAGGCGGGTTATCTGCCGCCGGACCTGGGACAGGCCGCCGCGCGGCTCGGCGCATCGGCCGCCGCCGTCGAGGCGGTTCTCGCGGTGCTGCAGAAGTTCGATCCGCCCGGCGTCTGCGCGCGCAGCTTGTGCGAGTGCCTCGCGATTCAGCTCCGCGAGCTCAATCGCTACGATCCGGCGATGCAGGCGCTGGTCGAGCATCTGGATCTTCTGGCCAAGCGCGACATCGCGGCCTTGCGCAAATTATGCGCTGTCGATGACGAGGACATTGCCGACATGATCGGCGAAATACGTCGTCTCGATCCGAAGCCGGGTCTGAAATTCGGCGCGTCGCGGGTGCAGACCATGGTGCCGGACGTCTATGTGCGGCCGGGTCCCGACGGCGGCTGGCATGTCGAACTCAACAGCGACACCTTGCCGAGGGTACTGGTCAACCAGATCTACTATACCGAACTGTCGAAGACGATCCGCAAGGACGGCGACAAATCCTATTTCACCGATTGCCTGCAGAACGCGACCTGGCTGGTACGCGCGCTCGACCAGCGCGCCCGCACCATCCTGAAAGTCGCCACCGAAATCGTGCGCCAGCAGGATGGCTTCTTCACCCATGGCGTCGCCCACTTGCGACCGCTCAACCTGAAAGCGGTCGCGGATGCGATCCAGATGCACGAATCGACGGTGTCGCGCGTGACCGCCAACAAATACATGGCGACCAATCGCGGCAGTTTTGAATTGAAGTATTTTTTCACCGCGTCGATCGCGTCGGCCGACGGCGGCGAAGCCCATTCGGCGGAGGCGGTCCGCCACCACATCAGGCAGATGATCGATGCCGAGAGCCCGTCGGCCATCCTCTCGGACGACACCATTGTGGAACGATTGCGGGAAACCGGCATTGATATCGCCCGCCGCACCGTGGCGAAATACCGGGAGGCCATGCGAATCCCGTCCTCGGTGCAGCGCCGCCGCGATAAACAGAGCACGCTTGGCAATGCCCTCTCGGCGCCCGCCATATCCGACCGTTCCCGGGACACCGCGCCGGCATGATTGCGCGGAGGCCAAATCGGAATAGTGTCGATCCCGCATGAATGTGCCGACCTGCACCCCATTCGAGGCATTGAAATGACTCTCCGGATTTCGGGAAAAAGCATCAGCCTCGGCGAGGCGCTTCGCGCCCGCGTCAGCGAACGCACCGATGAAGTCCTGCGCAAATATTTTGACGGCAGTTATTCCGGCCACATCACGCTGAGCAAGGATGGGATCGGCTTTCGTACTGACTGTGCGCTGCACCTCGATTCCGGGATCACGCTGGAGGCCGCTTCCAACGCGGCCGACGCCTATGCCAGCGCCGACCAGGCCCTGCTGATGATCGAGAAGCGGTTGCGCCGCTACAAGAGCCGGCTCAAGGACCGCTCGGCCCGCAAGGCCTATGCGGCTTCGGCGGCGCTGGCGGAGATGGACGCGCCGGTGCTTGATGCCCCGAGCTATGTCATCGAGGCCCCGGCGGAAGGCGACGATGAGATCACCGGCTACAATCCCGTCATCATCGCCGAGGCGACGACATCGCTGAAGCGGCTTTCGGTCAGCGAAGCCGTGATGGAGCTCGATTTGACCGGCGCCGCCTGCATCGTGTTCCAGCACGGCTCGAGCGGCCGGGTGAACATCATTTACCGGCGGGCAGACGGCAATGTCGGCTGGGTCGACCCCCCTGCGGTCAAGTCGGGGGTTTAATGGGTAATTGGCATTGACGCCTCAGGGCACCCTCCCTATGGTCCGCCGCCCCAGGGAATGGGGCGGGAAAACAGTGCCGGGAACCGCCTCGCGGCAGTTGGCACCGGTCTTGCGTTGGGGTAGGAGAAGGCCCGTTGAAGCGCCAGTTCGGACCCGGACTTTAGGCCTCCTCCCGCCCCATCTTCTTGACGCCGCCGCTCTGGCACCTATTTCGAAACCTGACGGTTCACCTCGGAACGCCGCATGACGATTACCGATCTGGTCGCACCCGAGGCGATTCTCCCGGCGTTGAAGGTCAACAGCAAGAAGCAGGCGTTGCAGGAACTGGCGGCGCGGGCAGCCAGCCTGACCGGGCAGAACGAGCGCGCGGTGTTCGAGGTTCTGCTACAGCGCGAGAAGCTGGGAACCACTGCGGTCGGCTATGGCGTCGCCATCCCGCACGGCAAGCTTCCCAAGCTGGAAAGGCTGTTCGGCCTGTTCGCGCGGCTCGAACGCCCGGTCGATTTCGAGGCGATGGACGGCCAGCCGGTCGATCTGGTGTTCCTGCTGCTGGCGCCTGAAGGCGCCGGGGCCGACCATCTGAAAGCGCTGGCCCGAATCGCGCGGCTGCTGCGCGATCAGGACGTTGCCAAGAAGCTGCGCGCCTCGCGCGACGCCCAGGCGATCTATTCGGTGCTGGCGCTGCCGCCGGCGAGCGCGGCCTGAGTCCTTTGGTTCCGATTGCAAGCGGCCTGATTTTCGGCAAGGGCACGCAAAAACGCGCCGGGTCAAAAACAATACGCGGGGCTGGCCTCGGCTGGGGACAGACACCCGCGTATCGCGAATTCTCTTCGACGGTGGGCAGCCTCAGACCACCGCACCGGCTACGTCAGTGCACGCTGACGGCCTGCAATTCGTTGCTCCAGGCATTCGCGATCGCGGCCTCGCGGCTGTCGGTCAGCATGATCGGCGTGCCGTCTGCCGCGTGGAGCGCAAAAAGCTTCAGTCCCGGTGCGATCCGCGGCGCCTGAGGAAACAATCCCGGCACGTCCTCGGAGCGGATCTGCTTCACATAGGCGATATGACCCTCGCCCAGATTGGCCAGCGCCTCGGGAGAGACGCTCGTCGATTCAAACCCAACATTACCTTCAGTCATGGTCTCGACTCCTCTGTCAGACTAAGCGGTCGAGTCCGCTACTCGTTCCATTATTCGTGTTCATTGATAGCGATTGTCTTAACGACTTTTTCCGGCTCAGGCCGGGCGAGATCGACCGACAACAGCCCGTTTTTCAAATCCGCGCCCAGCACGAGCATCCCCTCCGCCAGCACGAAGGTGCGCTGGAAGTGGCGCGCGGCGATGCCGCGATGGATGTATTGCCGGGCCTTGTCGTCGTGCTGGCGGCCCCGGATCACGAGCTGGTTTTCCTCAATGGTTACATCAAGTTGGTCACGGGTAAAACCCGCCACCGCGAGCGTGATGCGCAGCCTTTCGGGCTGGCCGCTGGAACGGTCGCAGCGCTCGATGTTGTAGGGAGGATAACCGTCGGCGCCTTTGACGACGCGATCGAGCGCACGCTCGATCTCGTCGAACCCCAGCAGGAACGGACTGGATAACGAGGGAACACGAGACATAGTTTACAAAGTCCTCTCGAAGCGACTTTGGCGTTCAGGGCCCTTGCGGCGCCCTTGGTCGACCGGCTGGCGGATTTGCCCCCCGGTCACGAAGCAATATGGGCATGATCCAAAGGGTGTTCAAGCACCCCGGGAACCGGCCCTGCTTCACCTCGCCCGCTTGCGGGGGGAGGTCGGCGCGAAGCCGGGTGGGGCTCTCTCCACACGGACCCCCACCCCAGCCCTCCCCCGCAAGCGGGAGAGGGAGCGCACTTCCTTCGCAGTAGCAATCGGACCCAATCTCATCACGCTTTAGCGGCCTCGTGGTTCGAGACGCGCGGCGTTGCCGCGCTCCTCACCATGAGGGTCTAGCAGACCTCATCCCGAGGGGCCGCGCGCCTGCCCGGCGTCTCGAAGGATGAAGCCACGCCGCCGAAAAACGCCCGAACGCACCATCCCGGAACAACAGAGAGCAGCCTAACGATCGATCCGGCGGCGGCCGTCGGCGCTGAACAAATGCAGCTTTTGGCGCGGCGCGATGGCCTGGATGCGTTCGCCGATGGCAGGAGCGACGGCGCCGGGAATGCGCACCAGCACCTCGCCTGGCGGCAACTCGCCGGGATCGGCGGCGACTTCCTGCGCCTCGGGCTCGCGAGTGCCGTACACGAAGGTTTCGGCGCCGACGCGCTCGATCGCCTCCACGGTGAGGCCGAGCGCAATGCCGCCGGCGACGGGCTCGTTCGCGATCACGAAATCCTCGGGGCGAATTCCCAGGATGCCGGCTTCGCCGGCGGCGGCCCGGCTGTCGCCGGCGAACTGCACCTTGATCTCGTCTTGCCGCAGCGGCATCAGATTCATCGGCGGCGCGCCGATGAACGATGCGACGAAAGTGGTCGCGGGCTTCTGATAGATCGCAAGCGGGTTGCCGATCTGCTCGACCTCGCCGCCGTTCATCACCACCAGGATGTCGGCAAGCGTCATCGCCTCGAGCTGGTCATGGGTGACGTAGATCGATGTCGTCTTCAATCGCCGCTGCAACTTGCGGATTTCGACCCGCATGGCGATGCGCAGCTTGGCGTCGAGATTCGACAGCGGCTCGTCGAACAGGAACACCTTGGGTTGCCGCACGATGGCGCGGCCCATCGCGACGCGCTGGCGCTGGCCGCCGGAAAGCTGCCCCGGCTTGCGGCCGAGCATCGGGACGATTTCGAGGATCCGCGCCGCCTCCTGCACCCTCGTGTCGATCTCGGCTTCGCGCATGCCGCGGTTGCGCAGGCCATAGGCCATGTTGTTGTAGACGCTCATATGCGGATAGAGCGCGTAGTTCTGGAACACCATCGCGATGTCGCGCTCGGCCGGCTCGACCTGGTTGACGATGCGGCCGCCGATGTCGATTTCGCCGCCGGTGATGGTCTCGAGCCCGGCGACCATCCGCAGCAGCGTGGACTTGCCGCAGCCGGACGGGCCGACCAGGACGCAGAACTGACCGTCGCCGACCTCGAGGCTGATGCCCTTGATCGCCTCGAAGCCGCCCGCATAGGTCTTGCGGACATCGCGGAGGGTTACGCCGGCCATCTCACTTCTCCGTCTCGATCAGGCCCTTGACGAAGAGGCGTTGCATCAGCACGACGACCGCGACCGGCGGCAGCATGGCGAGCACGGCGGTCGCCATCGCCACCTGCCATTCGGTCAGGGCATCGTGCACGTCAATGATCTTCTTAATGCCGATCACGATGGTCTGCATGTCGTCGCGGGTCGTGATCAGCAGCGGCCAGAGATACTGGTTCCATCCATAGATGAACAGGATCACGAACAGCGCAGCGATGTTGGTCACCGACAGCGGCAGCAGCGTATCCCAAAAAAACCGGATCGGACCGGCGCCGTCGATCTTCGAGGCCTCGACCAGTTCCTTCGGCACGGTCATGAAGAACTGGCGAAACAGCAGGGTGGCGGTGGCCGACGCGATCAGGGGCAGGATCAGCCCGGCGTAGGAATCGAGCATGTGCAAGTCGCTGGTGATCTTGTAGGTCGGATAGATACGCACCTCGACCGGCAGCATCAGCGTGATGAAGATGGCCCAGAACGTGGTCATCCGGAACGGGAACGAGAAAAACACGATCGCATAGGCCGAGATGATCGAGATCGCGATCTTCCCGGCGGCGATGCCGAGCGCCATGATCAGGCTGTTCAGCATCATGACGCCGACCGGCTGCCGCGTGGTCTTGCCGGTGCCGGCGACGATGGTGTTCCAGTAGGTCTCGAATCCGTGGGAGCCGGGCAACAGCGACATCTGGCCGTTGGCGATGACGGCGTTGTCGTGGGTCGAGGCGATGATGGCGAGATACACCGGAAAAGCGACGATGACGACGCCGGCCAGCAGCACGAGATGGGGCAACAGGTTTCCAAACCGGCGATGTTCGACCATGGCGTTCAGTAATGGACCTTCTTTTCGACGTAGCGAAACTGAAATGCGGTCAGCGCCACCACGATGATCATCAGGATCACCGATTGCGCGGCCGAGCCGCCGAGGTCGGTGCCGGCCTTGCCGTCCTGGAACACTTTGTAGACCAGCGTTTGCGTGGCCCCGTCGGGGCCGCCACCGGTCGCGGTGTCAATGATGCCGAGCGTATTGAAGAAGACATAGGTGATATTGATGACGATCAGGAAGAACGTGGTCGGCGAGAGCAACGGGAAGACGATGGTCCAGAACCGCCGCATCGGCCTGGCGCCGTCGATTGCCGCGGCCTCGATCACGCTTTTCGGGATCGCCTGCAGTCCGGCGAGAAAGAACAGGAAATTGTAGCTGATCTGGTTCCAGACCGCGATGATGACGACAAGGATCATTGCATGGGTGCCGTTCAGCACCGGATTCCAGTCGATGCCGTTGCGCTGCATCGCGCGGGCGATCATGCCGAGGCCGGGCTGGAACATGAAGATGAACAGCACGCTCGCCACCGCCGGCGCCACCGCATAGGGCACGATCAGAAACGTGCGATAGATCTGGATGCCGCGCAGGTTGTGGTTGGCCATCACCGCGAGCAGCAGGCCGAGGCTGAGCGAGAAAGCCACCACCAGCGCCGAAAAGACCGCGGTGACGCCGATCGCCTGGTAATATCCGGGGGTTTGCAGCAGATCGAGATAGTTCTCGAACCAGACGAATTGGGTCGACAGCCCGAAGGCGTCCTGCACCAGGAACGATTGCCGCACGGCCTGCAGCGCCGGCCAGTAGAAAAAGATCAGGGAGATCGCAAGCTGCGGCAGGATCAGAAGACAGGGAAGCAGCCTGCCTGAGAAGATCGCCCGCGGTTCCATGCAGCGCCTCGTTTGGTGGGGTCGCGGCCGGGCTCAAGCCCGGCCACGATCCTCGCGGCCGTCACTTGGTGGCGGTGCGCTCAAACTGCCGGAGCATCTGGTTGCCGCGCGACACCGCCGCGTCGAGCGCTTCCTTCGCCGACTTCTTGCCGGCGAGCGCCGCCTCGATCTCCTCGGCCCAGACGTCGCGCATCTGCACCATGCCGCCGAAGCGCAGGCCGCGCGAATTCTCGGTCGGCGGCTTGTTCGTCAATTCCTTCAGCGGCACTTCCAGAATCGGGTTCTTTTCATAGAAGCCCGAGGCCTTGGTCTTTTCGTAGGCGGCCTTGGTGATCGGCAGATAGCCGGAAACCTCATGCAGGCTCACCTGGCGGTCGGTGTCCGACAGGAAGGTGAAGAACTTGGCGATTCCCTTGTATTCCTCCGGGCTCTTGCCGGCCATCACCCACAGCGAAGCGCCGCCGATGATGGAATTTTGCGGCGCGCCGGTGACATCCGGAAAATACGGCATCGGGACCGCGGTGAACGCGAACTTGGCGTTGGCCTTGGCGCTCGGATAGAACGCCGATGACGTCATGAACAGCGGACATTCGCCGGAGGTAAAGCGTCCTTCGCCGGTGTTGGTTCGCCCGGAATAATCGTAGCTTTTGTCCTTCTGCAACTCGACGAGAGTGCCGAGCAGCTTGGTTTCCAGCGGCGTGTTGAATTCGAGCACGGTGTCGAAGCCGTCGAGGCCGTTGGCCTTGGTGCCGATCGGCACGTTGTGCCATGCGGAGAACTGTTCGATCAGGCCCCAGGTGATCCAGGCCGAGGAGAAGCCGCAGGTCGGATTGGTGGCGTGCAGCTTCCTCGCATCGGCAAACACCTCCGGCCAGGTCTTCGGCGGCGCGGCGATACCGGCCTTCTTCAGCGCATCGAGGTTGACCCACATCACCATGCTCGATGAATTGAACGGGAATGACAGCATCTCGCCTTTCGAGGTCGAGTAGTATCCGGTGATCGCCGGCAGATAGGCGTTGGGATCGAACGGCTCGCCCTGTTCCTTCATCAGCTGGAAAACCGGCTTGATGGCGCCCTTGGCCGCCATCATGGTTGCGGTTCCGACCTCGAACACCTGCATGATGCCCGGCGCATTGCCGGCGCGGAAGGCGGCGATCCCGGCGTTCAGCGTGTCGGCGTAACTGCCCTTGAAGGTCGGAACGACCTTGTACTCGCTTTGCGAGGCATTGAAATCGTTGGCGAGCTTGACCACGACGTCGTTGTTCGGGCCGGTCATCGCGTGCCACCACTGGATCTCGGTCACAGCGTGGGCCGGCGTCGCCATCGCGAGCGTAACAGCGACTGCCGCAGCCGCGCCGAATGGTCTGATAGCCATCAAATTTCTCCCCTTGGGCCGTCATCTTCATTGGGGCGCGTTAGCAGCGCCGGATGACGTGCGAATGACTGCATCAACGAGCGGATGGTACGGGGGAAGCGCCGGGCAAGGGAAGTGGAAAATAGGCCAAGGCGGCCCTGCCCGGATGGTCCGTTCGTCCGGCCCGACCGGCGTTTAGCGCTTGCGCTCGGGGCCGCAGACAACGCCCCTGGCGACCAGGGCTTTGATCTCACCGCTGGAATATCCGAATTCCGACAGCACTTCCGTGGCGTGCTGGCTGAATTTCGGCGGCACATGGCGCAGGCGGGGCTTGCTGCGCTGCAGCCGGACCGGCGAGGCGACTCCCTTGTACCAGTCCTTCTCAACGACGTCGCCGCGATGAACGGTGTGGGCGCTGGCGAGCGCCTGATCGATCGACTGCACCGGCCCGGCTGGCAGGCCGGCGGCGAGCAGCCGGTCGCACAGCGGCCCGGCATCGTGCTGGCTGAATACGGAAGCGAGCTCGGTGCGAAGCGCCTCGCGATTGGCGATGCGGTCCTTGTTGCGCGCAAAGCGCGGATCGGCGCCAAGTTCGGGTTTGCCGATCTCCTTGCAGAGCTTGCGGAAGGCGCCGTCATTGCCGACGCCGATGAAGATGTCGTCGGTGCGGGTTGGAAAGATCGCATAGGGCACGAGGTTCGGATGCTCGTTGCCGGTGAGCTGCGGCGGCTTGCCGTGCATGAAATAGTTCGCGGCGTGCGGGTGCATGATGGCGAGGCCGGTCTCATAGAGCGTGGTTTCCAGAAACTGTCCGCGACCGGATTTCTGCCGTTCCGACAGCGCCATCAGAATGCCGATCGCCGCATAGAGTCCGGTGGTGATGTCGACCAGCGGAACGCCGATCCGCATCGGGCCGCTTTGCGGCGAGCCGGTCGCGGCGATCATGCCGGTCATGGCCTGAATGATGGCGTCATAGCCGGGATTGCCGCCGCGCGGGCCGTCGCCGCCGAAGCCGGAAATCCGGCAGTGCACGAGCCTGGGGAATTTCGCGCCCAGCATCTCATTGCCGATGCCCCATTTGTCGAGCGTGCCCGGCTTGAAATTCTCGATCAGGACGTCGGCGGTCTCCAGCATCTTCATCAGCACCGCGCGGCCGCCCTCGGAGGCGAGGTCAAGCCCGATCGAACGCTTGTTGCGGTTGATGCCGACGAAATAGGCCGCGTCCTCGCCGTGGAACGGCGGTCCCCAGTCGCGCACCTCGTCGCCGGCCGGCGGTTCGACCTTGATCACGTCGGCGCCGTGATCGGCGAGGATTTGCGTGCAGTAGGGTCCGCCGAGCACGCGCGTGAGGTCGATCACGCGCAGTCCGGCCATCGCGCCGGGAGCATTTTCAATCGTCATGGGTCGTTTCGTGCGAAGTTTTTCCGAGAATTGTCAGCGACATTAAGCATCGGAGACGCTTGCGCGCAAATGCCCACGATCCCCGTCATTGCGAGGAGCACTTGCGACGAAGCAATCCATGGCGCGGCAGGCGGAGGGGTGGATTGCTTTGTCGCAAGTGCTCCTCGCAATGACGGAAAAATCGGTTTATGCCGAGGCCCGTCTCCGCCCCTTGCGGGCTACGCCGGGCACACTTCGCGTTCGGCCCGGTGGCTGCGCCACGCGTAGCCGAAGGCGAAGCGTGGTGGAGCCAGGCGGGATCGAACCGCCGACCTCGTCATTGCGAACGACGCGCTCTCCCAGCTGAGCTATGGCCCCTTGGTGATCGCCGATTCCGGCGAAAGCGGCCAGCGATCGGCCTCATTTACAGTCGGCGCCAACGCCGAGTCAAGAACGCCGAAATCACTGTTTTCCGTGCCGTTGGCCCGGAACTTCCCTTGTTTGCCAAGAGTGGAACCGATATTTACCGGGTAGTCGAATCCGCGACCGAACCCGCGAGTAAAGCCTGCCATGCGTGCCGTTCTCGACATCGTTCTCATCGTCCTCGATCTCTACGTCTGGCTGCTGATCGCCTCCGCCATCCTGTCCTGGCTGGTCGCCTTCAATGTCGTGAACACCCGCAACCAGTTCGTGGCCGCGGTGGCCGAGTTCCTGTACCGGATCACCGAGCCGCTATTGGCGCCGATCCGGTCGATCATGCCGAATCTCGGCGGCCTCGATATCTCGCCGATCATCCTGATCCTGATCATCATGTTCATTCAGCGGGTGATCACCTATTACATCTATCCCGCTGTATTCTGATCGCCCAGCATCGAAATGACGGCCCGGATCATCGATGGAAAGGTCATTGCCGCGGCGCTGCGGGGGCGCGTTGCCGATGAAGTGGCGCGGGTGCGGCGCGACCATCGGCTCACGCCCGGACTGGCGGTGGTGCTGGTCGGCAACGACCCCGCCAGCGAAGTCTATGTCCGCAGCAAGCACAAGCAGACCCAGGCCGCCGGCATGGCCTCGTTCGAGTATATGTTGCCGGCCGATGTCGCGCAGGACGAGGTGCTGGCGCTGATCGCGAGACTCAATCGCGACCCCGCCGTGCACGGCATCCTGGTGCAATTGCCGTTGCCGAAATCGCTGCACACCGAGACCATCGTCAATGCCGTCGATCCCGCCAAGGATGTCGACGGGCTGCATCCGAACAATGCCGGCCGGCTTGCCGGCGGCCTGGCAGCGCTGTCGCCGTGCACGCCGCTCGGCTGCATCATCCTGACCAGAAGCGTGCATGCCTCGCTCGAAGGCATGAATGCCATCGTGCTCGGCCGCTCCAATTTGGTCGGTCGTCCGCTGGTGCAGTTGCTGCTCAATGAAAACGCCACGGTGACGATCGCGCATTCGCGCTCGCGCGACCTGAAGCAATTATGCGCCCGTGCCGATCTCGTTTACGCCGCGGTCGGCAGGCCGGAAATGGTGCGCGGCGACTGGATCAAGCCCGGCGCCACCGTGATCGATGTCGGCATCAGCCGGTTTCCGGGGCCGGACGGCAAGACCCGGCTGGTCGGCGACGTCGCCTTTGCCGAGGCGCTGAAGGTCGCCGGCGCGGTCACGCCGGTGCCGGGCGGCGTCGGCCAGATGACGGTGGCCTGTCTCCTCGTCAACACCCTGCGCGCCGCCTGTGCCATTCACGGCCTGCCGGCGCCGGGGGTGTAACGGTTTCGTTCCCTCCCCCCTTGTGGGGGAGGGTTAGGGAGGGGGGTAAGCCACAGACACTGAACTCGCGATACCCCCCTCTCCAACTCTCCCCCACAAGGGGGAGAGAGCAGACTGTGCCTGTGGCGACGGCGATTACCCCTTCGCCCGCGCGATGCCTTCGACGATCAGGCGATGCGCATCCTCAGGGCCGCCCCAGCGCAGCACCTTGACCCATTTGCCGGGTTCGAGATCCTTGTAGTGCTCGAAGAAGTGCTGGATCTGCTGCAGCGTGATCTCGGGCAGATCGCTGTAGCTTTTGACCTTGTCGTAGCGCTGGGTCAGCCGGGAGGAAGGTACGGCGATGATCTTCTCGTCGCCGCCGGCCTCGTCTTCCATCAGCAGCACGCCGACCGGCCGCACGCTCATGACCGCGCCGGGCACGATGGCGCGGGTATTGGCCACCAGCACGTCGCAGGGGTCGCCGTCGTTCGACAGCGTGTGCGGAATGAATCCGTAATTCCCAGGATAGCGCATGGCGGTGTAGAGGAAGCGGTCGACCACCAGCGTGCCGGCGTTCTTGTCCATCTCGTATTTGATCGGCTCGCCGCCAACCGGCACTTCGATGATGACGTTGACCTGGCGCGGCGGGTCGATCCCGATCGAGATGGCGTCAATGCGCATGGGACGGCTCCGCGAGGGTTTGCAGCGAACCCGAAGCGCTCAGTTGGTCCAGGCGAAGGCGACCTTGTCGAGCGATTTGGCGCCGAACTTCTCCGACGACCGCGCCACCATGCGGCCGCCGAGGGCGCGGTAGAACTCCGTCGCCGGATCGTTGTCGGAAAGCGCCCAGATCACCATGCTCTTCAGCCCGCTCTGCAGCAGGTCGCGCCGGGCAGAGGTGAACAACCGGCGACCGAAGCCAAGGCCCTGGAACTCCGGGCGCAGATAAAGCTCGTAGATCTCGCCTTCGAAGTGCAGGCTGCGGGCGCGGTTGCGGCCGTAATTGGCGTAGCCCGCGACCTTGTCGCCGAACACCAGCACGCTGACGCGGCTGCCTTTGCGGATCGCGCTGTCCCACCATTGCGGGCCGCGGCGGTTGATCAGCTTTTCCAGCTCGGCACCGGGAATGATGCCCTGATAGGCCGAACGCCAGGCTTCGTCATGGGTGGACGCCACCGCGGCTGCGTCCGCAGCTTTGGCCGGCCGAACCTCGATCAGGGTTGTGCTCATGGTCCCAATCAAAGCAAGTCGGCGCGGCGGCTTCAAGGTCCATCGTTAATTATCAGTTAACCTGTGGATTTTCTGCATCAGTTTTCGACCCGGTTGTATCGAAAAAGGACAAAGCGGGCGCCGCGGGGCGCCTTCCGCGGAGAATCGGCGGTACACGCCGGTCCCGATGCGGCTTTGGCCAGGCTGAATTCACGGAAAAATGCGCCGTATTGGATTCTCCGCGGCTAGGGGCGGCCCAGCCTCAGTCATTCCGGGGCGATGCCAACGGGTCCGCGCAAAGCGCGGCCCGATGACAGGCCCCGCATCGAACCCGGAATCTCGAGATTCCCCGATGCGCAATTGCGCATCTGAGGGCCATCACGTCGTTTTTTGCAAGGCCACCACTTCTTTCGCCGCTCTTTCCCCGCTGTCCCTTGCGCCATGGGCAGTGGAGAAAAAGTTCGGCGAGGTGGCTTCGCCGGCGAAGAACAGGCGGTTATCGATCGGCGCCGCCAGCACCGTGCGCATTCCGGCGTGGCCGGGGAGCGCGTGGGAGTAGGAGCCGCGGGCGAACGGGTCATGGGACCAGCGCGATTCCGACAGCGGCTTTAGCTTGCGGCGATAGTCGCTGCCGAGCAGGGCTGCGATCTCGTCGATGCTTTGCGCGGCGAGCGCGCCGGGGCCGGCATCTTCCAGCTCCTGGGCAAAGCGGCCGCCGAAATAGCCTTCGATGCAGGCCTGCCCGAACGGACGCAGATGATAGCTCCCCATCGCGGTCCGCATGGTGGCGCCGCGCAGATTGCCGTCCTTCGGCAAGGCTTCGGGGTCAGCCAGCGCCAGCATCGTCTTGTCGGCGAGGCCGAGCGGCAGGCCACGCGCGGCGTCGACCTTGGCCGGCAGCGCGGGATGAAAGCGGATGGCCTCGGCGGCGATCAGGTTGGTGGGCACTGTGACGATCGCCTGGCCGGCGATGAGCGTGCCCAGCGAGGTCTCGATCCGCAGCCGTTTTCCGGAATGATCGATCCGCGTCACGTTGCAATCAAGCGCCAGCGGGCAGCGCGCGCCATAGGCCGAGATCAGCGCGCCGTAGCCGCGCCGTACCCGCCAGTTGATCTCGGTGTCTTCGTAGGCGTCCATGTCGAACACCGAGACCCGGTCGAGCTCGCAGCCATTGATGTAGGTCGAAAGCGCATCGATCATCGGATTCCAGCAATTGCCGGGTTCGAGCCAGAGGCTGGCGGCGCTGTCGCGCTTGCTTTTGGCGGCCTGCTCGGCGCGGTCGTAGAACGCATCGAGCGCCCTGATAAAATCCATCCGCTCGGCCATGGGAAAGCCGGTGTCAAAACTCTGCTCGCGCCAGGGCGGGCGGGTCTTGTCGATCGCGAAATCAAATTGTCCGGCGATGGCAACGAAAGAGTTCCGGTCGGCCGAGTGCAGCCAGCCGCAGCCGAGGTCGAAGGCGATGCCGGGCGCGGCCGTGGTGGTGTGGGCGCGGCCGCCGACGCGCTCACGTGCCTCCAGCACAATGACCGAAAGGCCGGAATCCTTCAGCGCATGGGCGGCACCGAGGCCGGCGGCGCCGGCACCAATGATGGCGACATCGACATCGGAGGGGAGGGACATGCGAGGCGGCGAGTGGTGAGTGGCGAATAGCGAATAGGGTATAGCAAAGCGAGCCGCGCTGAAACGCCCCTATTCGCTACTCCCTATTCGCTACTCGCGGATCTCACGCCACCGCTTCCTTGGCCTTGACCGCGCGCTTGCGGTCATTGGCGTCGAGGAACTTCTTGCGCAGCCGGATCGACTTCGGGGTCACCTCGACCAGTTCGTCGTCCTCGATATAGGCCAGCGCCTTTTCCAGCGTCATCTTGATCGGCGGCGTCAGGCGCACCGCTTCGTCCTTCGAGGTGGTGCGGATGTTGGTGAGCTGCTTGCCCTTGAGAATGTTGATCTCGAGGTCGTTGTCGCGGGTGTGCTCGCCGACGATCATGCCCTTGTAGACCTTGCAGCCGGGCTCGATCATCATCGGGCCGCGGTCTTCCAGCTTGAACATGGCATAAGCCACTGCCTCGCCCTGGTCGTTGGAAATCAGCACGCCATTGCGGCGGCCCTGGATGTCGCCCTTGTAGGGCGCATAGCCATGAAACAGGCGGTTCATGATCGCCGTGCCGCGGGTGTCGGTCAGCAGTTCGCCCTGATAGCCGATCAGGCCGCGGGTCGGCGCATAAAACACCAGCCGCAGGCGATGACCGCCGGAGGGACGCATCTCGATCATCTCGGCCTTGCGCTCGCTCATCTTCTGCACGACGACGCCGGAATGTTCCTCGTCGACGTCGATCACGACTTCCTCGATCGGCTCCTGCCACTCGCCGGTGGCATCGTCTTTCTTGAGCACGACGCGCGGGCGTGACACCGAAAGCTCAAAGCCCTCGCGGCGCATGGTCTCGATCAGGATCGCAAGCTGCAACTCGCCGCGGCCGGAGACTTCCATGGAATCCTTGTCGGCGGCTTCGGTCACGCGCAGCGCGACATTGCCCTCGGCCTCGCGCAGCAGGCGATCGCGGATCATCCGGCTGGTCACCTTGTCGCCTTCGGTGCCGGCGAGCGGTGAGTTGTTGACAATGAACGACATCGACACCGTCGGCGGATCGATCGGCTGCGCCTTCAGCGGCGCATCGACGGAGGGATCGCAGAAGGTATCGGCGACGGTGCCCTTGGTGAGGCCGGCGATGGCGACGATGTCGCCGGCTTCGGCCTCGTCGAGCGGGGCGCGCTCGATGCCGCGGAACGCGATGATCTTGGTGATCCGCCCGTTCTCGATCAGCTTGCCGTCGCCGCCGAGCACCTTGACGGCCTGATTGGGCTTGATGGTGCCCGAGGTGATGCGGCCGGTGATGATGCGGCCGAGATAGGGGTTGGCTTCGAGAATGGTGCCGATCATGCGGAACGGGCCGTCCTCGACATTCGGCGGCGCGACATGGCGCAGGATCAGGTCGAACAGCGGCTGCATGCCGGCGTCCTTCGGTCCTTCCGGGCTTTCCGCCATCCAGCCCTGCTTGGCCGAGCCGTACAGGATCGGAAAATCGAGCTGCTCCTCGCTGGCGTCGAGCGCTGCGAACAGGTCGAACACTTCGTTGATGACTTCGGTCGGCCGCGCGTCGGAACGGTCGACCTTGTTGATGACGACGATCGGCTTCAACCCGACCTTGAGCGCCTTCGAGACCACGAATTTGGTTTGCGGCAGCGGGCCTTCGGCGGCGTCCACCAGCACCAGCGCGCCATCGACCATGTTGAGGATGCGCTCGACCTCGCCGCCGAAATCGGCGTGGCCCGGTGTATCGACGATGTTGATGCGGGTGTCCTTCCACTGCACCGATGCCGCTTTGGCAAGAATGGTGATGCCGCGTTCGCGTTCCAGATCGTTGGAATCCATCGCGCGCTCGACCACGCGCTGGTTGTCGCGATAGGTGCCGGATTGCTGCAGCAGGCGGTCGACCAGCGTGGTCTTGCCGTGGTCGACGTGGGCGATGATGGCGACGTTGCGAAGGTTCATAGCTGTTCTTCTGGCTCGGACAATGGCTGGAGCGCGATCTCGCCGGAAAACCGGGACCCATTCTTCCGGATCACGCTCAAACCTGGAATTCGAAAGGGCGCGCGGCGCCCAAAAAGGAAGCCCGGCCGAAAGGACCGGGCACACCTTGCTCGTTGCGGCGCAATATAGTCAGAAATCGCCGGAAAACAATGCGTTGTTTTGCGCCTTGGTCAGCTGATTTTCGCGCCGGAACCGGTCCGGTTTCAGCTGATATGATCCGTTTCGGACGGATAGACCCCGCGCAGCACTTGCTCGAAGTGGCTTTTGACGGCGTCGTTACAAGGGCACGCCCGGATCCGCAGCGCATCCGGGTTGCGCACCAGGATCGAACCGCGGCGCGTCTCCAGCACGCCCGCGGCCTTGAACGCCTGGATCACGCGGCTGGTGTAGCTGCGGCCGACCCCGAGCAGCGTCGCAAGCTGTTCGTGCGTCAGCGGCACGGTGTTGTCGTCACCAGTGCGCTCCATCGCCGAGATGATCCATTTCGCGGTGCGCTGCTCGATCGAGTGGATGGCGTTGCATGCGGTCGACTGGAACATCTGGGCGAGCATGCAATCGGCATAGCGCGCGAACACGTTACCCAAGGTCGCCGACATCAGCTTCGCGGCTTCCAGTTTGCCAACATGCAGGCGCACGAACGGGCCGCCGAACTTGACCATGATGCGGGTGTAGGCGGGCAAGAATCCCTTGCTGACAATGCCGCCGACGGCGCCTTCGCGGCCGACCAGAATGGTCTCGACGTCGCGACCGTCCGCATTGGGAACCATGAAGGTCGCCAGACTCGGCCCGCACGGAAAATGGACCACCTCGACGTCGTCACCGGGATTATAGAGCAGCTCGTTCGCTTTGAGCTCTTGCCGGGCGAGATGCGGCGCGATCAGGCCGAAGTCGCTGGCGTCGAGCTTTCGCAGCAGGTTGTTGAACGGCCGAGCGCTGTGATCGGGCCTCGTTTGGTGTTGCGCAGGCATTTTTGCGGCCCCCCATTCCCGTGGAGACCATAGCCCATCTTATTCGGCTTCTAAGTACACAAGTGGACAGACATGGGAACCATAAATGTGATGGTTTCAATTGGGGAACCGGCTGGGGCGCTTCACGGGCTCGGCATCGGGCCGCCACCTCCGGACCCGAGCCCGGGCGCTTGACCAAATCCTGTCCTCGACCTGGCGAGATCATGGAACCCGCCTCCCCCCGCATGCCTGCCTTCCCCAACGATGTGCTGATTGTCGAGGACGACCCGATCATCGCCCTCGACTTCGAGGATACGATTATTGGTTTCGGAGTGAAGACGGTGCGCACCGCGGCCAGCGTGGCGAGAGCGCTTCAGATGATCGCCGAGCGCGCCCCGGATTTTGCGCTGCTCGATGTCGGGCTGGTCCGCGAAAAGAGTTTTGCGGTCGCCGAGCGGCTGGAGGCGCTGAAGATTTCCTTTGTCTTCGTCACCGGATACGCCGCCGAAGTCAGCGTTCCCGCGGCCTTCTCGAACACGCCGAGGCTGCAAAAGCCCTGTTCGTCCGAGGCGCTGCAGGCCGCGTTGCAGCGCTGGTCCGGCGCTGTCGCAAAAGGCTGAAATGTCGGCCGGCTAGGTTCCGGTCGCCCGGAATTGCGCGCCGGCGCGTTGCAGGGATTGTGGCGGGCTCACCAGCAGCGCCCGGCGGTCGGCCACCGCGTTGTGGAATTGGTCCAGTGCGATGTTGAAGGCGGTCAGCGCCGCTTCTTCGACGATGCCGTGATCGAAGCAATGCAGGGTGTCGCGCAGGATGTTGTCGGCCTCGGACTGCATCCGGTCGAGTTCTTCGGTGGAATCGCTGCGGCGCGCGGCCAACAGCATGTCCAACAGCCGATCGCGCAGTGAATTGTTGCTGGTGCGGTCGTCCTTTTTTAGAATGCCCGCGAACCACGCGCCGGCCGAGCCCATGGCCGAGAGCGCCATCAGGCCCCACCAGATGTAATCGCTGTAGCGGTCGAGGAAGGTTTTTTCCTCGCCGTCCACAAAGGCGGCGGCGCCGGGGTGCACGGGGATTGCGGCATCCTTGTCGGTGTCGGGGGTTTCGATTTTGGCGGCCAGCGGGAATTCTGCCATCACCGACTGCCGGATCGCAAACAATAGCCGGGTGAAGGCGGCAACCGTCGAATCCGCGAGTTCCTTGCGCGCGACAATATGATGGGTGAAGCCGATGGTCTTCACCTCGTCGTCGGGCCGGGCGGGCGAGCCGCCGAAGGCGCCGGCGGGGATATCGGATGCTTCGTAGTTGGGATGGTTCTGCGCGATCGCCTCGGCCGAATCGATCGCAAGGAAGGTCGGCGCACCACCGTCGCGTGTCGACGCCGCAATCGCCTCCGCGGTGATCTTGCTGTTGACCGGTCCGGCGGCGAGATAGGCGTCCGCCTTCTGGTTGCGGATGGCCTCCGCGACCTCGTTGGCCGGAAACTGCACGATCTCGACCTTGGCGGGATCGACGCCGTATTGCTGCAGGATCACCTTGAGCAAATTGACATTGGCCTGGGTGCGGCCGACGACGCCGATGCGGCGCCCGGCGAGTTGCGGAATTTTGGTGATTTTCGGGCCGGCCTTTCGGCCCCTGGCCTTGCCGGTCGAGGGCACCCACAGCACCGCAACGTTCTTGCGCAGCGTCGCCACGGCCTGGGCATTGCCGGGCACAGCGAGATCGCCGCGAATGACGGCGAGATCGGCCTTGCCGTCGGCGAGGGCCTGAGCGCTTGCGGCGGCGCCCTCGGTCGGCATTGGCCGCAGCCGGATCTGGCCATGTTTTTGCGCAAAGGCCTGGGACAGCGCCTGAACCACCCTGATGTCGTCGCTGTTCGCCGGGCCGACCGCGATCCGCAACGTCACCGGCCGCATCGCGAAATAATAGGCCCCTGCGAGCGTGCCGACGATGGCGAGTATCCCCGCCAGCGTGATGAACATCATCTTCCGCTTCGCCGACCGCGCCGACGGCGGCCGCATCGATCTCGCAGGCTCGAGGTCTCCGGTCATCGATCAGACAAACAATCGCTTGAGGTTCAATTTCATATTTGCGGGGACGGATAGGTCGAGATTGTAGCGAATTTTGAGCGGGCGCCGCGTTACATCTGCGTCATGGTTACCGGTCCTGCGGCAGGCCCCACCGCCCTATCCCGGCAGGGACCCGAAAGCCGCGGTTCGGTGTTAGGATATTACCGGGTCTGAAACAGGGAGACGAGCATGACGGAGCGGCTGTCGGCAGATGCGCGAAAATCGGCCCTGAAGGGCCTGCCCGGCTGGGCGGACACGCCGGGCCGCGAAGCAATCGCGCGGACCTTTACCTTCAAGAATTTCAACGAGGCCTTCGGATTCATGGCCCGCGCGGCGCTGGTGGCCGAAAAAAGCGACCATCATCCCGAATGGCGCAATGTCTACAAGACGGTGGAGGTGGTGCTCGCCACCCATGACGCGGGCGGCGTCACCGCGCTCGACATCGACCTTGCGACCGCCATGAACGGGATCGCCAGGCAGCTCGGCGTGGCCTGATTGCGCCGGCACCAATCTTGCGGCAAGGGCGCGATATCCCCAGCTTGAAGGGTGTCCGCCGCGGCGATTTACCGCGGCCCCGTGGCGTTTTCGAGCGAAGTGGGTACCGGTTCGCGCGAAGTAAACGCGTCAAAACAGGAAACTGGAGCCCGGTTCCGGTTCAATCAGAACCAGACAGCTCTCAAGGGATTGCTGCGATGGCAACCGACCACACCGTTGGCTTTGAGCCGGCCGACCGGCTGGCGGAAGACCGGGAAAGCGTGCGGCGCCGCTTCTGGATCAAGCTGAAGCGGGTCGTGGCGCAGCTTCCCTTCGCCGAGGATTTGCTCGCGGCGTATTATTGCGCGTTCGACCGGCAGACGCCGCGCCACGTCCAGGCGACGCTGCTCGGCGCGATCGCCTATTTCATCCTGCCGTTCGATTTCATTCCGGACATGCTGCCGGTGCTCGGCTTTACCGATGATGCCGCGGTGCTGGCCACCGCGATCCGGCTGGTCGCGACCCATATCACACCCGAGCATCGCGAAGCCGCCCGCGCCGCGTTGAAGCGCGGGATCGCCCCAGCCGATGATCGGGGCGTGTAAGCCCGATCCTACCGTTGGCGAGCCTGCGCCCTCGCGTTCTGCTCGACTTCCCATGCCTGGAATTGTCTGAACAAGGCTTCCTTGTCCGCGCTCGACTGCAGCTTGCCCGACGCCGGACTCTGCTTCAGGAATTCCTCGAACCGGTCGCGCGCGACGGGTGCGATGCCGTGCTTGTCGAGCCAGTCCTGCGCCGCCGGAAACCGGTTCCAGTCGGCCAGCGGCGCCGCCAGCGAAACTTCCTTCCATTTCGGATGGAAGGGCGGGTTCTGCAACGCCGGGAATTTCGTGAAGAACGCATCCACAAACAGCGCGAGCTTTCGATAGCGATCGGTCTTCGGCGCCCAGTTATAGGCCGCCAGCACCGCCGGCACCGCGATCGTATCGACCTGCTCGCCCTTGGCAACCAGGTTGGGATAGTCCGCAGAAGTGAGCGTCGCCGGCAGATAGTCGCTCTGCAGCGGCTTGTCGTAACTGACCGTTACAAGGTGAAAGCGGTCATCCTTGAAGTTGCTCACCGCCTTGTATGGCTTGCCGCCGCACACGATCACGGCATCGATTTCGCCCTTCGACAGCTTCTCGAGCGCAATGCGCTGCTCGATATAGACGACATTCGGCTTGATGCCGAGTCGCTCGAATACGGTCAGGGCCGTGATGAAGGTGCCGCCATTGGGCAGATCGACGCTGATGGTCTTGCCGTCCAGTTCCTTCAGATTGTGGACCGATTTGCTCGCGATGACATGCAGCTCTTCATTGTAGAGCTTGGTCACGTAGGTGAACTGCTTCTTGATGTCCTTGGCGAAGCCTTTCCGCTCGAGATAGTCGAGCGTGTCGGCGCGCACGATCCCAAGGTCGACGCCCTGCAGAAACAGGATGTCGGCGACGCTTTGGACCGATCCGCGCCCGACGATCGACAGCACGCGCAGCTTGTTGCCGTCGTCGAGCACCGAGGCGAGGTCGGCGCCGAATTGAACATAGGTGCCGCCGATGGTGCCCGAGATCAGGGTTACCGTATTGGCGTTCAGGGTCTGCTTGGTGGCCGCCGAGCCGAACTGGAAGATGGCCTTCAGGCTTTCGCTGACCTTGGCCGGGTCAAACTCCGATTGCTCGGCTCGAGCCGTGAAGCCAATAGCGAGCATGATGGCGAAAATGATCGGTCCGATTAAGCGACGCATAGTCTGCCCCCTGCTGTTCAAAGATCAATTCTGTAACTGAGCGAGGCGCTGCTGCGCGTCGGTCGAACCAAGCTGGGCCGCCCGCTGATACCACAGACGAGCCGCGGCAGGATCGGGCGTGATGCTTCGTGTATCCGGCGTTCCCAGCACGTCCGGATCATAGGTCTCAGCCAGCAGAAAAGCGGCGCTCGCTTCCTGCGCGTCGGCGGCGCGCTTCAGCAACAGCCGGGCCACCGGAATGTCGCCGGCCGCCAGCGCGGCCCTGCCCCGCTTCAAGAGCGTGGCGAGCTCATCGGCGTCGATCTGCCTTGGCGGAGGCGCGACCGCTGGCGGAGCGGCCGCTGGCGCAGCGACCGCCGGCTCGGCGACCGCTGGCACCGCGGCAACCAGCGCGGCGGCGGCCGGCGCACGGCTCTGCAGCGCGGATTGATACGCCGTCGTGATTTCCTCGCGCGTCGGCGCCATGGCGACCGTCGTTGCCGGAGTTCGCGCACCAACCGCCGATGGAAGGACGGGCGCCGGTGCCCGCGCCGGATCCTTTAACTGCATGTCGCGGGCAGTCAGTTGCGCGGAAGCCGGCCGCGCCGATGCAGATTGAGCCTGCAGAGCGGCGTTGATCGAGGCTTTGGCGTTGACGATAAGTCCGCGTGTGACATCCGATGAAAACAGCGTGACCAGGAGTGCTGCGGCCGAGGCTGCCAGAACGCCCGCCAGGATTCGGAACGAGACATTGGTCTTTCGATTGCTTCGCAGGCTGGGTGCGAACTCGCTGGGATCCGGTTCACCGTCGTAGTCGGACAAAAATAACGGGGCGGGATCCGGTTGAAAGTTGTTTCTCGTCGATCGTTCGAACGGGTAAGGCGCTAGGCGAGGGTCGGAATTGTCTTCGCTATAAGGATCGATGTCCGGATCGTATGATCGGAAATATGGCGCCTGTTCCACCATGGTAAGCTCCCCTGTGACGCAACAAACGGGGGCATCCACAGCATCAACATTTCTTATTCTTGTGGTCCAGAAGCCCCGCTACTGAGGCACATATTCGCCGTCTGAATCAGCCCAAAAGACGACCGCGACGGGCGCGATCTGGGAGATATTTGGGTTTGATTGAGGCGTGAAAGTGGAATGAACTGGTATATTTCATAAAGTTGCGGGAATTTACCTTAACACGCAAAGGTTTAGCCGATTTCTACGGATTTAAGATGACTTTCCCCATGGCCTTGCGGCCGGCGAGCACCTTCAAGGCATCGGCGGTTTGTGCCAGCGGGAAGGTACGGTCGACATGCGACGAGATTTTCCCTTCAGCCGTCCACTTGACCAGCTTTTCGAGATTGGCGCGGTTCTTTTCCGGATTGAGCCGTGCCCAGTTTCCCCAGAACACGCCACGGATATCGCAGCCCTTCAGCAGTGCGAGGTTGAGCGGCATCTTCGGAATGTCGCCGGCGGCAAAGCCGATCACCAGGAAGCGGCCTTCCCAGGCGATCGACCGCAGCGCTGCCTCGGCATAGGTGCCGCCGACCGGGTCGAAAATGATGTCGGCACCCTTGCCGCCGGTCAGCCGCCGCAGGCCCTCCTTGAGATCTTCCTTGGTGTAATTCAGCGTGAGTTCGGCGCCATGCGCCCTGGCGAACTCCAGCTTTTCGTCGGAAGACGCGCAGGCGATCACCCTGAGCCCGAGCAGTCTGCCGAGTTCGCAAGCCGCAAGCCCGGTGCCGCCGGCGGCTCCCAACACCGCCAGGGTCTCGCCCGGCTTGAGGCTGGCGCGATCTTCCAGCGCATGGAGCGCCGTGCCGTAGATGATGATGATGCCGGCGGCGCGGTCGAAATCCAGATTGGCTGGAATCCTGACAATGGAATTGGCCGGTAGTGCGATCTTCTCGCGCGCGCCGTTGTGGCCGCAGGACGCCACCACGCGGTCGCCCACCTTCAGGTCGGTGACACCGGCGCCGACGCTCTCGATCACGCCCGCGACCTCGGCCGCCGGCGAAAACGGAAATGGCGGCTTGATCTGGTATTTGCCCCGGATCATCAGCAGGTCGAAGAAATTCAGTGCCGCCGACTTGATCGCGATCACGGCCTGCCCGGCCTCGGCCACCGGGTCCGGCACTTCAGTCAGGACGAGATCGTCGGGACCGCAATATTGCGAGCAGAGAACGGCTTTCATGGGCACACCTGATATTCGGACGCACAGCAATGCTTCATGCCGGATTTGAAGCCGCGCTACAATCCTTCTTGGTCATTCTGGGGCGATGTCCCTTTTTTTGTTAGTTCCGGTGCCGAGGATCTGCTGCAGCGGAGCGATGCGCAATCAACGGCAGCGCCGGATGCACGAGATCAAGACATCGCTACCTTCCCAAGAAGATATTTCCCGGCTATCCATCGGCGCTGTGACGATGCGATGTCGAGCCATCTTCCAGTCACAATCATGAGGGAACCAGATTTGGTCATGTCCGTGCGGCGAATGCTGACAATTCTGGCGGGAAGTGTGCTGCTGTGCGGGACCGCGATCCCGGCGCCGGCGCAGAGCACGCCGCCGAAAGCCGCGGCCAAGCCCGCGGCGGCAAAACCGGAAGCGAAGCCGGCTGTCGCCGCTGCCGGCGGTGCGGAGCCGACGCTGATCGGCCAGTTCGGCACCTGGGGCGCCTATACCGCAACGCCAAATGGCAAGAAAGTGTGCTTCGCGCTTGCGAAGCCTTCGTCGTCGAAAACCAATCCACCGAATCGTCCACGCGACCCGGCCTACGCCTTCATCTCGACGCGGCCGGCCGAAAAAGTCGTCAACGAAGTTTCGGTGATGATCGGCTACGCGCTCAAGCCGGGCTCCGAATCGACGCTGGAGGTCGGTGGCGCCAGCTACGCCATGTACACCCAGGGCGACGGGCTTTGGATCAAGAACGCCGCCGAGGAAGAGCGAATGGTCGAGGCCATGCGCAAGGCCGCCGACGTGGTGGTGAAGGGCGTGTCGGCGAAGGGCACCGAGAGCACGGACACGTTTTCGTTGAAAGGCCTGTCCCAGGCGCTCGACAAGGTGGCGCAGGATTGCCGGCGCTGACGTGGTCGCAATTATGGCGCCGGGTGCTATATAGGGATTCCCGGAAGCAGCCACCTACCAGTTAGCGTAGTTATTTCGTCATGGCCGGGCATAGCCGTCGGAAGGACGGCGTCGCTTCCGCTCGCCTATGTCCCGGCCATCTACGTCTTGGTGGCCGCCAAAGCAGACGTGGATGCCCGGCACAAGGCCGGGCATGACGGTTTTATCGAGATGCCCCGTAATGCAGACCACCATCGAAACGCCTGACGCGCCGGCGCCGCTGGAAAAGATCGCGCTGGAAAGCTATGTGCCGCCGGCGATGCCGTCGCTGATCGGCATGTCGCGCGCCGAACTCGCCGAGCGACTGGGGGCGATCGGGGTGCCGCCGGCGCAGCGCAAGATGCGCGCCCAGCAGCTCTGGCACTGGATTTATTTCCGCGGCGCCCGGACATTCGACGAGATGACGAACATTTCCAGGGAAATGCGGGCACAGTTCGAACAGCATTTCACCGTCACGCGTCCCGAGGTGGTCGCGGAGCAGATTTCCAGCGACGGCACCCGGAAATGGCTGCTGCGGCTGCCGAGCGGCGATGCGCTCGAGAAGGCGCATGAGGTCGAGTGTGTCTATATTCCGGAAACCGATCGCGGTACGCTGTGCGTCTCCTCGCAGGTCGGCTGCACGCTGAATTGCTCGTTCTGCCACACCGGCACACAGCGGCTGGTGCGCAACCTGACCGCCGGCGAAATTGTCGGCCAGGTCATGGTCGCACGCGATCGCCTCAATGACTGGGCCGACCGCGTCACGCCGACCGGCAGCCGCCTCGTCACCAATGTGGTGATGATGGGCATGGGCGAGCCATTGTACAATTTCGACGCGGTGCGCGATGCGCTGCTGATCGTTGCCGACAACGAGGGCATCGGCATTTCGCGGCGCCGCATCACGTTGTCGACGTCGGGCGTGGTGCCGAACATCGTCCGGACCGGCGATGAGATCGGCGTCATGCTGGCGATCTCGCTGCACGCCGCACGCGACGAATTGCGAAATGAACTGGTGCCGCTGAACCGCAAATACCCGATCGCGGAACTGCTGCAGGCCTGTCGCGACTATCCGGGTTCGTCGAATGCGCGGCGCATTACTTTCGAATATGTGATGCTGAAGGGCGTCAACGATTCGCTCGACGATGCGAAGCTGCTGGTCAGGCTGTTGAAGGGGATTCCGGCCAAGATCAACCTCATTCCGTTCAATCCGTGGCCGGGCACCGCCTACCAGTGCTCGGACTGGGACCAGATCGAAAAATTCTCGGAATATATTTTCAACGCCGGCTACTCTTCGCCGGTGCGCACGCCGCGCGGCCGCGATATTCTCGCGGCATGCGGCCAGTTGAAATCGGAAACCGAGAAATTGTCGGCGCGCGAGCGTCAGGCGCTGCGCGCCATGGCGATGACGGATTGACGATGGCCGGGCGTGCGGTTCGCGGTACGGTAAGATGGCGCTGATCGGCCGATTGTTCGTTATCCTGTTCGGATTTCTCGCCGCCTGCCTGGTAGCGGGAATGATCGTGGTCGGCGCGGTGCTGGTTCCCGAATTCAGCGATTTTGGCACCGGTCAGATCGATCAGAGCGCGTTCAATATCGTGCTCGGCTTCGGCTTCATCATCATCAGCGGCTTTGCGCTGGTGCCGGCGATGATCGTGGTGGCGATCACCGAGGCGTTCCATGTCCGAAGCGCACTGACCTATGCCACCGGCGGCGCGCTCGCCGGTTTCGCCTGCTATCTCGGTCTCGTCCCGTTCGACCCCGCAACCCTCCACTTCGAGGGGATTGTCAGGCGGCATCTCGAAATCATGACCGGTGCGGGGATCGTTGCCGGAATGGCCTACTGGATGATCGCTGGCCGCAATGCCGGCGCATGGCGGGAGCCGCCGCGCCCGCTGCGGCCGCCGCCACCGCTGCCGTCCCATTCGCCGCCACCGTAGTTGCGGCATCCGCGCTGTTGCGAGCAGCGCAGCTACGAAGCAACAATGACGGGGGGTTTTCATGGCTTGCGGTCTCCGCTAAACCGCGCGCCATGAACCGGACCGGACTCTTCATCGCGCTCGCCCTGGCGCTTGTGATCGGATTGCTGTTCGGGGTTTATCCCGAACTCGATCTCAAGCTGGCGGCGCTGTTTTACGATCCCGCGACCCGGTCGTTTCCGCTCAAGCTCAACTGGCTGGCCGTGATCGCGCGCGACGGCTCGATGTGGATCGCATGGGCCTTTGCAGTACCGGCGATTGCCGCCTTGGCGGTCAAGCTTGTGCGGCCCGACCGGCCGCTGCTGATCTCTGGGCGCGCGATCGCCTTCCTGCTGGTTACTTTGCTGCTTTCCGCGGGCATTTTGACCAATCTCACCTTCAAGAGCTATTGGGGTCGGCCGCGCCCGGTGGTGGTGACGCAGTTCGGCGGCGATCTGCCGTTCGTGCCGTGGTGGGATCCGCGCGGCGGCTGCGCGCGAAATTGTTCATTTTTCTCCGGCGAAGGCGCCACCGCGTTCTGGACCTACGCGCCCGCTGCGCTGGCGCCGCCGGCCTGGCGGCCGCTGACCTATGCCGCTGCGACCGTGTTCGGTGTCGTCACCAGCACGCTGCGGATGGCGTTCGGCGGGCATTTTTTCACCGACGTCGCGACGGCGGGATTGGTGACGTTTGTAGTGATCTGGCTCGCCTACGGCTACACCTACCGCTGGCGCCGCACCCGGCTCGCCGACGAGAGCATCGATGCCGCGCTGACGCGGCTTGCATGGCCGGGGTACCGTCTGCGGCAGCGCTGGCGCGGCCGCGATGTCGGGCCGAGTCCGTCGGCCTGAAGGTTTGCGCGGCACACCTTTCCGCCTATAGTCGCGGCAAATTCGTCATCAGCTGAACTCCACGGGATTTTCATGAGCAAGAACGTCAAGAAGGTGGTGCTCGCCTATTCGGGCGGGCTCGACACCTCGATCATCCTGAAGTGGCTGCAGACCACCTATAGCTGCGAAGTCGTGACCTTCACGGCCGATCTCGGCCAGGGCGAGGAACTCGAGCCCGCGCGTCAAAAGGCGCTGCTGCTCGGCATCAAGCCGGAAAACATTTTCGTGGAGGATTTGCGCGAGGAGTTTGTCCGCGATTACGTGTTTCCGATGTTTCGCGCCAACACCGTGTATGAGGGGCAGTATCTGCTGGGCACCTCGATCGCACGACCGTTGATTGCCAAGAAGCAGATCGAGATCGCCGAGAAAGTGGGCGCCGACGCGGTTGCGCATGGCGCTACCGGCAAGGGCAACGACCAGGTTCGCTTCGAACTTGGCTATCATGCGCTGAAGCCGGACATCACCATCATCGCGCCGTGGCGCGAATGGGATCTGCGCTCGCGCGAGCAGTTGATCGCGTTCGCCGAAGCGCACCAGATTCCGATCGCCAAGGACAAGCGCGGCGAGGCGCCGTTCTCGGTCGACGCCAATCTGCTGCACGCCTCGAGCGAGGGCAAGGTGCTGGAGGATCCCGCGCAGGAAGTGCCCGATTACGTCTACTCGCGCACCATCGGCCCGGAGCAGGCGCCGGACCAGGCCACCACGATCTCCATCGATTTCGAAAAGGGCGACGCGACCGCGATCGACGGCAGGAAAATGTCGCCGGCGACCTTGCTGGCGAAACTCAACGAACTCGGGCGCGCCAACGGCATCGGGCGGCTCGATCTGGTCGAAAACCGCTTCGTCGGCATGAAGTCGCGCGGCATGTACGAGACGCCCGGCGGCACCATTCTGCTGGCCGCGCATCGCGGCATCGAATCGATCACGCTCGATCGCGGTGCCGCGCATCTCAAGGACGAGCTGATGCCGAAATACGCCGAGCTCGTCTACAACGGTTTCTGGTTCGCGCCCGAGCGCGAGATGCTGCAGGCGGCGATCGATCTCAGCCAGCACTACGTGACCGGCCGGGTTCGCCTCAGACTCTACAAGGGCAACGTCATCACGGTCGGCCGCGAAAGCAGATATTCGCTGTACGACCAGGATCTCGTCACCTTCGAGGAAGGCGCGGTCGCCTACGATCACCGCGATGCCGCGGGTTTCATCAAGCTCAACGCGCTGCGCCTGCGCACCCTCGGCCAGCGCAAGCGGAAACTCGGGCTGTAACGAAGCCGTAGCCCGGATGGAGCGCAGCGAAATCCGGGGGCATCCCGTCCGTATCGCGATTCCCGGATTTCGCTGCGCTGCATCCGGGCTACGCATTCTCCCCGTCATTGCTTCGCTTCGCTCGCAATGACGACCGATGGCCGGGATCGCTCCCGGCCATCGGCGCTTTAAATCGTCGGCCTCACCGCGGCGGGGCGATGCCGGGTGGCGGCGGCGGCAGCGAGGCCGTTCCGCCGTTGAGCAGCGGGGTGATGCGGCGGATGGTGACGCGACGGTTGATGCGGCTCGGCCCGTCGGTCTGTTCCTTCAGATATTGCGCGCCGTAGCCCTGCGAGGTCAGGTTTTCCGCGGGCACGCCGAACTGCTGGGTCAGCAACTCGGCCGCGGATTCGGCGCGGCGATCCGACAGCGACAGATTGTCGACATCGTTGCCCACCGCATCGGTGTGCCCTTCGATCAGAAACACCTCGCGCGGGTTGCGCTGGATCGCCCGGTTGAGCCCGTCCGCGATCGACTGCAGCTTCGCCGCCTGATCGGGCGGTATCTCCCATGATCCAGTCTCGAAGTTGATGGTGTCGAGATCGATGCTTGGCATCAGCATCCGGACCGAGGGGCTGTAGCGGATTTCGTCGAGTGAATAACGCCGCGCGATCCGATCCACCGGCGGGGCCTCCATGGTGTCGTAGATCAGTTCCGGCGAGGCATCGACGGCATCGACGATGTAGCGGTCGTAGGGAATCCGGATTACCGGCGGCGGCAGATCGACATAGAAGCCGCCGACCGCGGCGGGATCGCGATAGGTGTTGTCGATGATGATGATCTCGCGGCCCTGCTGATCCCTGCGAATCCGGCGCAGCAACCCACCGTCACGGCCGCTTATGGTGATGATCTGGCTGCCGTCGGGCCGGATCACGATGGTGCGGGTCTCGCCGCCAACCTGCTGGGTCCTGATGTCGCGCGCGCCGAACCGGAATCGATCCATCTCGTCGTGGCGGACAAAGGATTGGCCGCTGGGATCGCGAACGATGATCCGGCCCGGTTCGGTGAAGACGGTGCGGCCACCCTCCTGGCTTTCCCGCCGCGCGCCACGGAAATCCTCCATGCGTCGCGGCCCTTGGGCCGCGGCTCCGGGCGCAATGGGCTTCAGCGCTTGGGCAGACGGCGCGATGGCCGGGAGCGGGGTGCTAACCGAAGGTGGCGCACGGCGCGCAAATGGCGCGCCGGCGGCCGGTCGTCCGGGCTGTCCCCCGCCCGTGGGCGCCGCAGCATTGGGCTGCGCGGCCGGTGCCGCACCCGGCGGCGGACTGGTGGGTGGCGCCGGCGGTCTGGCGCCGCCGGGGGCTGCGGGCGCCGGCTGGACCTGCGGGGTTGCGATGGGCGGCTGCGGTGTCCTGGCGCCATTCGGCGGCGCCGGCGGTTTGGGGGCGGTGGGCGGTGCTACGGCCGCCGGCGGAGCCGGACGCACCGGCTCTGCCGCAGGCGGCGGAGCATGCGGTGGCGGAGCGTGCGGCGGCGGCGGGGCATGCGGTGGCGGCGGGGCATGCGGTGGTGCCGCGGCGGGCGGAGCCGGGCGAGCCGCTGGAGCTGCCGCGGGTGGCGCGGGCCGCGGTGGCGGCGCTGCTGCGGGCGGCGCCGGCCGAGGTGGGGGCGCCGCGGCAGGTGGCGCCGGGCGAGGCGGCGGTGCTGCGGGTCTAGGCGGTGCGGCTGCGGGAGGAGCCGGCCGAGGTGGAGGGGCGGCCCGCGGGGGCGCGGCCGCCGGCGGCGCCGGCCGCGGAGGCGCTCCTCTTGGCGGCGGCTTGGGTTTTCCGTCGGGACCGACTTCGCCTTGCTGTGCGACGACGATCGGCGCCGTCTGCGCGTGCGATGCGGAGCTTGCGAACGGCATCGCCGCAACAGCCGTCGTGGCCAGCAGCACGAGACGAAGTTTTGTCATGATGATCTCAATCCTCGAGAAAAATTGGCAACAAGATCTGGCGATCAACGAATAAGCATTAGGCCGGATTGTGGCGGCCCTGAAAGGTAGATTGGTATTTATTTTGGAACACAAGAAGCCTGATTGCGGCTTTGTTCACGGCGCATTCAGAGGCTGATTTCGAACCGAAATCTCACGTAGTCGCTGTGGGTTCTCCGATGCGGCAAGCCGTGTCGGGCCGCGCTGCCGGGAAATTCCCCATGGCAGTGCCCGTCGCGGGCGACGGCGGGCTTTGTGGTCCACGTCCCGGCATTTCGTCCGGCATTTTGCCCGGCAATTCCTCGGGTCGCGGCGGCTCGCCGGGCTCACGCACCGGCGGCGGCACCTCCGGACGTGGACTGCCCGGCGGTGCCTCTGGCGGGGGCTCGGCCGGGTGGCCCGGTGTTGCCGGCGGAATTTCGGGCGGTTCGATCGGCATCCGCGTCGTCACCTTGCGATTGCTGGAGCGACAACGATGTCCGAGCGGCGATGTTCCTGGATCGGCCGGGCGGGAACCGGCCTATTCCGCGGCGTGGCAGACCGCCTCAATGTTGTGGCGGTCGGGACCGAGCACGAAGGCGCCGTAGTAGTGCATATTCGGAAACTGGAAGTCCGATGCGGTCGATCATCGGAACCTCCCGTGGGGTGGGGTTGCGCTATGGTATTACCAACAGCGTATTGCTGCGCGTCCTGGCGGTCTCGGCGTAGCCGCGGGCGCGCATGTCGGCAATGCAGTCGTCGAGCCATTCGTTCCGCGACAGATGCTCGATCACCACCGCGCGCGGCCATAGCGAGGCCGGCGCCTGCCTGAAGAAGCCGGTGAGGACACGGTCCTCATAGCCCTCCACATCGATCTTGAGCGCATCGACGTGGTCCACGCCGGCGTCCTCCAGAATGCGCTGCAGCCGCCACGACGGCACCCGGATCGCGCGACTCGATGGTTCGCCGGACACAATGTGGCTGGCGCCAAGATTGTCGCCGTCCGTTTCGATCAGCAATTCGCCATCGCTCGGGCCCGCTGCGGCGGCGACCAGCGTCACCTGCGCGGCGCCGGAGGCGGCGCGGTTGAAGGCGAGCCGGGCATGGGTGATCGGATGCGGCTCGATCGCAATCACCTTTCCGCGGGTGCCAACCTGCTGTGCCAGCACCATGGCGTAGGTGCCGGCATTGGCGCCGACGTCGACGAATATGCCGCCGGCGGGAGCGTGCGCGCGCAGAAAGGCCAGTTCGTCGAGATTGTAATCGGGATTGAACAGCGCGCCGCGCTCGGTGGCGCTGGCCTGATGGTAGAAGCGGAATGAAGCGCCCTGATACTGCACGTCCACCGGACCCGCGCGCAGCAGATTGACCAGCCGCGACAGCCAGGGGCGAAACGCGCCGCGCTTCAGCCGCGAGCGGTGCGCAAGCGCGATCACTGCGGCCTGCGCGGCGCTGGGCGCGAAGGCGCCGAACGGCAGCGAGGTCCGATCGTTGGCGGCGGTGATGCCGGGCGGCGGTGTCGGTATCGTCAAGGAATGTTGCGCTCAGTTGTCGGTTGCCGCTCGCCACGGCGAGCCGCGTCAGATCTGGCGTTCGACCATCTTCAGCTTCAGTTCGGCGATCGCCTTGGAGGGATTGAGGCCCTTCGGGCAGGCCTTGGCGCAGTTCATGATGGTGTGACAGCGATAGAGCCGGAACGGATCTTCGAGATTGTCGAGCCGCTCGCCGGTGGCCTCGTCGCGGCTGTCCTTGACCCAGCGCGTCGCCTGCAGCAGCGCGGCGGGACCGAGAAAGCGGTCACTGTTCCACCAATAGCTCGGGCATGACGTCGAGCAGCAGGCGCAGAGGATGCACTCGTAGAGGCCGTCGAGCTTTTCGCGGTCGGCGTGGCTCTGTTTCCATTCCTTCTGCGGCGTCGGCGTCGTGGTCTTCAGCCAAGGCTCGATCGAGGCATATTGGGCGTAGAAATTGGTCAGGTCGGGAACGAGGTCCTTCACCACGGGCTGGTGCGGCAGCGGGTTGATCTTCACCGCGCCTTCCTTGACGTCGTGCATCGACGTGGTGCAGGCGAGCGTGTTCTGACCGTCGATGTTCATGGCACAGGAGCCGCAGACGCCTTCGCGGCAGGAACGGCGGAAGGTCAGGGTCGGATCGATGTGGTTCTTGATCCAGATCAGGCCGTCGAGCACCATCGGGCCGCAATCATGGGTGTCGATGAAATAGGTGTCGATGCTGGGATTCTTGCCGTCGTCCGGGTTCCAGCGATAGATCCTGAACTCGCGCGTTTCGGTGGCGTTCGAGGGCTTCGGCCAGGTCTTGCCGCCGGTGATCCTGGAATTTTTCGGAAGCGTGAATTCAACCATCGGGTCTTGCCTTTGCGGTTCACTTCGTCATGGCAGGGCGCAAGCTCGGGCCTGGCCAGGCCTCAATACACCCGCGCCTTCGGCGGAATGTACTGCACGTCATTGGTCATGGTGTAGTCATGTACCGGGCGGTAATCGATCGCGGTCTTGCCGCCATCGTCGATCCACACCAGCGTATGTTTCATCCAGTTCTTGTCGTCGCGGTCGGGGAAATCCTCGCGGGCGTGGGCGCCGCGGCTTTCGGTGCGGTTCGCCGCCGAATCCATCGTCACCACCGCCTGGACGATCAAATTGTCGAACTCGAGGGTCTCGACCAGATCCGAATTCCAGGTCAGCGAGCGGTCGCTGACCGCGATGTCGCTGACGCCGCCGCGAACCTTGTGAATCAGGTTCTGGCCTTCGTTCAGGATCTCGCCGGTGCGGAACACCGCGCAGTTGTTTTGCATCACATGCTGCATGCTGTCGCGCAGCTTGGCGGTCGGGGTGCCGCCGGCGGCGTAGCGATAATGATCGAGCCGTCCAAGCGCCTTGTCGGCCGAACTCGCCGGCAGGTCCGGCTGCTTGCCGTTCGGCGTCAGTTTCTCGGCGCAGCGCTGCGCGGCCGCGCGGCCGAACACCACAAGATCGATCAGCGAATTCGAGCCGAGGCGATTGGCGCCATGCACGGAGACGCAGGCCGCTTCGCCGAGCGCCATCAGGCCGGGCACGATGGCGTTGTCGTCGCCGTTGCTCTTGGTCAGCACCTCGGCATGAAAATTGGTGGGAATGCCGCCCATATTGTAGTGCACCGTCGGCAGGATCGGGATCGGCTCGCGGGTGACGTCGACATTGGCGAAGATCTTGGCCGATTCGGAAATGCCCGGCAGCCGTTCGTGCAGCACCTTGGGATCGAGATGGTCGAGATGCAGGAAGATGTGGTCCTTCTTCTTGCCGACGCCGCGGCCTTCGCGAATTTCAATGGTCATGGCGCGCGAGACCACGTCGCGCGAGGCCAGGTCTTTTGCCGACGGCGCATAGCGTTCCATGAAGCGCTCGCCATCCGAATTGACGAGATAGCCGCCTTCGCCGCGCGCACCCTCGGTGATGAGGCAACCCGAGCCGTAAATGCCGGTCGGGTGGAACTGGACGAACTCCATATCCTGCAACGGCAGTCCGGCGCGCAGCGCCATGGCGCCGCCGTCGCCGGTACAGGTATGCGCCGAGGTGCAGGACGCGTAGGCGCGGCCATATCCGCCGGTGGCGAGGATCGTGGTCTGAGCGCGGAAGCGATGCAGCGTGCCATCGTCGAGCTTGAGCGCGACCACGCCGCGGCAGGCGCCCTGGTCGTCCATGATCAGGTCGATGGCGAAGAACTCGATGTAGAATTCCGCGGCGTGGCGCAGCGCCTGGCCATACATGGTGTGCAGCATGGCGTGGCCGGTGCGGTCGGCCGCGGCGCAGGTGCGTTGCGCCTGGGCCTTGCCGTAGTCGATCGTCATGCCGCCGAACGGCCGCTGATAGATCTTGCCGTCCTCGGTGCGCGAGAACGGCACTCCCCAATGCTCCAGTTCGTAGACGGCTTCGGGGGCGTTGCGCACCATGTATTCGATGGCGTCCTGGTCGCCGAGCCAGTCCGACCCCTTGACGGTGTCGTACATGTGCCAGCGCCAGTCGTCCGGATGCATGTTGCCGAGCGCGGCCGAGATGCCGCCCTGCGCCGCGACGGTGTGCGAACGGGTCGGAAATACCTTGGTGATGCAGGCGGTGCGCAAGCCGGCCTCGCTGCAGCCGACCACCGCGCGCAGCCCGGCGCCGCCGGCGCCGACCACGACGACGTCATAGGTGTGATCCTCGATTGGATAGGCTTTGCCGTTGGTGGCGGGGCCACCGCTGCCATTTGCGGCTTTCCCGTTGCCGTCTGCGGCCATCGGTTACACTCCAGATGACAGTTTGAGGATCGCATAGATCGAGCTGAGCGCCACCGCGATGCAGAAGAAGTTGTTGGCCATGATGGTGGCCAGCTTCAGCTTTTCGTTGTGCACATAGTCCTCGATCACCACCTGCATGCCGATTTTCATGTGCCAGCTGCTGGCGACGATGAACAGCAGCAGGATGATCGCGATCGGCAGCGAGCCCAGGATCTGCGCGGCGCCGGCCTGATTGCGGCCAAGCAGCATCATCACCACCACGATGACCGGCACGATCAAAAGCGTCATCGCCACCGCGGTGACGCGCTGGCGCCAGAACTCCGAGGTGCCGGAATGAGAGGCGCCGAGGTTGCGCACGCGGGCGAGCGGGGTGCGCATCGATTTCACGGCCGGGGTGTTTTGCCCATTCATCGTCCGCCCCCGATCGCATAGGCGATGATCCACAGCAGCACCGTAAGCGAAATGCCGCCGATCAGCGCGGCCCAGGTCAACCCCTCGCGCTCGCTCGCCTTGAAGCCGTAGCCGAGATCCCAGATGAAATGCCGGATGCCGCTGAGCAGATGATGCAGCAGCGCCCAGGTGTAGCCAAATACGATCAGCCGGCCGATGAAGCTGCCGGTGAAGGCCTGGACGTTGGCATAGGCGGCGGGACCGGTTGCCGCCGCGATCAGCCACCACGCCAGCAGAAGGGTACCGAAATACAGCGCCATGCCGGTGATGCGGTGGACGACGGACAGCGCCATGGTGAGCGTCCAGCGGTAGGTCTGCAGGTGCGGCGAAAGCGGTCGTTCGATCCTGGCGGTCATCGGCGGCTTTGACAGTTTGCGGGCCCGCGCAGGCCCCTACGGGATCGCGGTACATGAATGCTATTTACGAAGTCGAAACAGTGAGTGCAACGGCGAAATCGGCCGTTTGCGAATACTGGTTCACAGCTATGGATGAGCCCTGCAAACATGGGCATTGACAAGCTCGGCGGCGGCTGTTGGCTCTGGCATGCCTGAAGCACGATTCATGAACGCGCGAAGCTGCTGCGCGCGCTGGGGGAAGGCCGAGATGACGGTCGCGGGGCTTGATATCTCCGAATTGCTGGAACTGGCGCTGCTGCTGGTTGCGGTGGGTGCACTGTCCGGATTTCTCGCAGGTGTTTTCGGCATCGGCGGCGGCGCCATCCTGGTGCCGGTATTCTACGAATGCTTCCGGATTGCCGGCGTGCCGGTCGAGGTGCGGATGCCGCTGTGCATCGGAACGTCGCTCGCCATCATCATCCCGACCTCGATCCGCTCCTATCGCGCCCACCGCGCCCGCGGCGCGGTGGGCGGCGATATCCTGAAGGCCTGGTGGCTGCCGGTACTGATCGGCGTGATCGCCGGCAGCGTGACCGCACGCTACGCCCCCGAGCGGCTGTTCAAGATCGTGTTCGTGATGGTGGCCTATTCAGCCGCCGCGCGCCTGCTGCTGGCGCGCGAGACCTGGAAATTCGGCGACGACCTGCCGCGGGGACCCCTGATGAAGGCCTATGGCTTCATCGTTGGGCTTCTCTCCACCCTGATGGGGATCGGTGGCGGCCTATTTTCGAATTTGCTGATGACGTTCTATGGCCGGCCGATCCACCAGGCGGTCGCGACCTCGTCGGCACTCGCGGTTCTGATCTCGATCCCGGGCGCGCTCGGCTATGTCTATGCCGGCTGGCCCGCGGCGGCGCATTATCCGGGCGTCGCCGCGCTGCAATTGCCATTTGCACTCGGCTATGTTTCCCTGATCGGCGCAGTGTTGGTGATGCCGACCAGCCTGTTGACCGCGGGGCTCGGCGTCAGGGTCGCGCACGCGATGTCGAAGCGGACGCTGGAGATCGCGTTCGGATGCTACCTTTTTACTGTCGGCAGCAGGTTTGCGACAAGTCTCCTGTAGGGCAGTGCAACTTTCGCGTGATCGAATGAAACGGCGGGTGTTGATCGAAGCGGTATTGTTGCGTAGCTGCGCTTGAACTGACCCGTTCAACAATTCAGGGCCACTTCGCGAAACGCGGTCACCAGCGGACGTTCGAGTTTTCCCTTCATGCCACAGAGAATTTCATAGGCCTGGGCGCGTGGCATGCTCGGCTTGTATCGGCGGTCCTCGATCAGCGCCGCAAATATATCCGAAATGGTCAGGATTCGAACCAGGTCCGAGATGCTGGCCCCGCAAAGTGCATCCGGATATCCGCTGCCGTCGAGATATTCATGATGGTGCCTGACCGCGTCGAGGATTTCCGCGGTGATGCCGCCGGTTTCCCTCAATACATCGTAACCCACCGCGGAGTGCGTCTCGATCAGGGCGCGCTCCTGGTCGTCAAGCCGACCCGGCTTGTCGAGGACAGCGAGTGGAATTTTGGCTTTGCCGATGTCGTGAAAAATCGCGGCCTGATACAGCCGGCCGATGTCCGCCTTGGCGAGTCCCAGGCTCAAGCCGAAGGCGACCGCCGTTCCCGTCACCAGCAGACAATGCTGGTAGGTACCTTCGTGATGGCGGCGCACCGTCTCCAGCCAGTGCGAAAAACCGTCCTCGGCGACCGCGTCGGCAATCTGGCTTGCGGCACACTTCGCGTCCGCTACGTCGACCTGTTGGCCACTTAATACGGCGGAGAACATCGCGGCAAGGGAAGCGGCCCCGCCAGAGGCCGCACCAAATGAGCCCCGGTCGGTCTGCGCCGCCGATTGGGCCGGGACGAGGGAATCGGCGAGTGCCAGGAGCAGCGAGCGCTGATCGACGGAATTGAAGAACACATGGGTGGCGCCGAGCGCGTAGGCCTGCGCCGCAGACAGCCGCACCTTCTGCTCAATGACGAACACTCTGCGCCGTATGGTTTCGAATTTTTCCGCGGCCTCTTTCAGCGCCGCGATGTTGTCGGGAAGCCGCAGGTCAGCGGCAGCGATGATCGCGCCGCATTCAGCGGGGATGCTGGTTTCAGCGCCGAGCAGCGCCGAAGTAACGCGATGCGCCGGTCCCAACAGCGGCCGGAGCCGTGCGATCTTTTCCGGGCGGTCTGCGACGATGTGCACCAGCATGTGCTAGCCGGCAGGATTTCTTGCGGAATCACGCGAACGCAACCTTCGAGCCCGGGCGGCTGGCAGACCGCTTTGCAGCCGCCTTTCACGGTCGGTGTCATTTCGCTGTTGATCTGTAATTCTCACGGCTTACTTCTTCTTGGCTGACGTTTGCTTCAAAAAGGCGACGCCGATTTGATCCCCGGCGAGGCGCACCATCCGGCAGCGGCGATAGGCGAGCCCGGTCGACGACAGCAGCAGGAAGAACTCCTTGAGGTCCAACCCTTCGAGCGATCCTTCGACGCTCAACCGCGCGCCGGTCTGGGATACGTCGATCATCAGGCAATCCCGGCGCCAGGTGCCGTCGATTCCCATGATGTAGACATGGATGCCCTTGTCGAAATCGACGCGCTCGCTTTTACGGTCTCCAAAGGCCATGGCTCGTGATCCCGGCGCCCTACGCGGACGCAGCCCCTGCATCGAGTTCGCTGGTTTGCCTGAGCATCGGCTCGATCCCTAGAATGTAACGCCGGCTCGTCTGCCGACCTTCCAGATCAGCCGGCACTTCTTGCTGGTGCCCGCCCACAACAATTCAAATCGACTCGGCAACACGGCCGGATGCCGAAGTTCCAGACTGGCGCCGCCCGCGGCATAATCGATGATGGTGCAATCGATCGCCGGATCGCGCGGAGAGACGATAACTTTACCGGCCTTGAACATCTGGCTCGCGGGTCGGGTCCGCGTAAACCGGCGAGAATGAATCATCTGGAGGTTGCCCAGCGGTCGAATACCACCCGGCATCATTCCATGTTTTCAATAATGAAGGATTAACTGGTTATTAATAACGAACGATTAACTCGCCGCGCAGCCCGAGGCGGCGGTCCCGATCGCGCGGAAAAACGCAGCGAACGCCGCCGCCTCACTTCGCCTTGGCGTAGATTTCCGAATAGGTATTGCGCAGGATGTTCTTCTGCACCTTGCCCATGGCATTGCGCGGCAATTCGTCGACCATGAACACCCGTTTCGGCATCTTGAATTTCGCCAGCCGGCCATCGAGCGCCTTCAGCACCGCGGCTTCGTCGACGCCGGCGTCCTTGGCGCAGACCACCACGGCCGTCACGCCCTCGCCGAAATCGGCGTGCGGAACCCCGATGACCGCGGATTCGACCACACCCGGCATGGCATCGATCTCGCTTTCGATTTCCTTCGGATAGACGTTGAAGCCGCCGGAAATTACCAGGTCCTTGCCGCGGCCGAGGATATGGACATAGCCGTTGCGGTCGATCTTGCCGAGATCGCCGGTGATGAAGAAGCCGTCGTCGCGGAATTCGGACCTGGTCTTTTCCGGCATCCGCCAATAGCCCTTGAACACGTTGGGTCCCTTGACCTCGATCATTCCGACGCTGTCGCGCGCGGTCTCCTTGCCGGTCTCGGGATCGGTGACGCGCACCGACACGCCGGGCAGCGGGTGGCCGACGGCGCCGGGCACGCGGTCGCCGTCATACGGATTTGAGGTGTTCATGTTGGTCTCGGTCAAGCCGTAGCGTTCGAGCACCGCGTGTCCGGTGCGCGTGGCCCATTCGCGGTGGGTGTCGGCAAGCAGCGGCGCCGAGCCTGAAATGAACAGGCGCATATGTTTGGTGGCTTCGCGGGTCAGCGCCGGGCTCTGCAACAGCCTCGTGTAGAAGGTCGGCACGCCCATCAGCACGGTTGCGCGCGCCATCAGCCGGATGACCCGCTCGGGATCGAATTTCGGCAGAAAGATCATCGATGCGCGGGCAAACAGCGTGACGTTGCTCGCCACGAACAAGCCGTGGGTATGATAGATCGGCAGCGCGTGGATCAGCACGTCCTTGTCGGTGAAGCGCCAATAGTCGACTAGGCTGAACGAGTTCGACGCCAGATTGTCATGCGACAGCATCGCGCCCTTGGAACGGCCCGTGGTGCCGGAAGTGTAGAGAATGGCGGCCAGGTCGTCGTCGGCGCGGGCAACGGTGGCAAAATCCGCATCGGCCTTCGCGGCAGCGTCGGTCAGCGTCCCCTTGCCGTCGGCGCCGAGCGTCTCAACCCTGGCCCCGACCTTGGCGGCAATCGCGCCGATGCCTTCGGCCTTTGCAGGATCGCACACCACCAGCGACGGTTCGGCGTCGGTCAGGAAATATTCGAGTTCGGTCAGCGTATAGGCCGTGTTCAGCGGCAGATAGACCGCACCGGCCCGCACCGCGGCGAGGTACAGCACGAGCCCGGCAACGGATTTTTCGGTCTGTGCGGCGACGCGGTCGCCGGTCTTGACACCCCTCGACACCAGCACGTTCGCCATCCGGCCGGCGCGGGCGATGAGGTCGCCATAGCTGATAGGCTGTCCGTCGATGGTCTCGATCGCGAGCCGTTTGGGGTCGTCGAGATTGTCGAACAGGCGGGCAAACAGATTGGCGTTCATGATGGTGTTCCGGGTCGCGTTATTGCATCCTGGCGGGGCGCGCGATCGCACCCGATCGGCCGCCAGATCTCAAGGCGTTCCATAGCAAAAACGCCCTTCACAAAGCAACGGAGACGGTTTGCATGACCAATAACGGGAAACGGGTGGCTTGGGTGACGGGTGGCGGCAGCGGCATTGGCGAGGCCGGTGCGGAGGCGCTGGCGGCGGACGGCTGGATCGTTGTGCTGTCGGGGCGGCGCCAGGATGCGCTGGATGCCGTGGTGGCGAAGATTGCGAAGCGCGGCGGCAAGGCCGAGGCGCTGGCGCTCGATGTCAGCAAGAAGTCCGATGTCAACAAGGCGGCGGAGCATATCCTCAACGGCCACGGCTGCATCGATCTCCTGGTCAACAGCGCCGGTATCAATGTGCCGAAGCGCAGCTGGGCCGACATGGAACTCGAGGGCTGGGACAAACTGGTCGAGATCAATCTGAACGGCGTCTTGTACTGCATGCGTGCGGTGCTGCCGGCGATGCGCCGGCAACAGGACGGCTGCATCATCAACGTCGCATCCTGGGCCGGCCGTCACGTATCGAAAATGCCCGGGCCCGCCTACACCACCACCAAGCACGCGGTGCTGGCATTGACCCACTCGTTCAACATGGATGAATGCGTCAACGGCCTGCGGGCGTGCTGCCTGTCGCCCGGCGAGGTCGCGACCCCGATCCTGAAGCTGCGGCCGGTGGTGCCGAGCGAGAAGGAGCAGGCGCGGATGCTGCAACCCGAGGATCTCGGCCGCACCATCGCCTTCGTCGCCAGCATGCCGCCGCGGGTCTGCATGAACGAGATCCTGATCAGCCCGACCTGGAACCGGGGTTTCGTGCAGACGCCGGCCAATCGGGATTAGCGGCCGTCGCAACGGCGTGCACGTTCGACGCCAGGAAAAGTTTCAAAAACTCGAAAATTTATTCCCTGAAACCGGCCCTCGAACCCTCCCGTAGCTCGGACCGACGGCGACACCGGCTGACCTGTCAATCGGTCAGTGTTGTTGCCGCTTCATCGCCGGTTGCACCGGTCACTCAATCCATCGGGAGACGTTCCATGTCCAAGCGTATTGCACTTTTATCGGCGGTCGTGTTCAGCACGCTGGCCATTACAGCCAGCGTCATTGCGCCCGCCAATGCCGAAGACAAGAAAATGATGAAGAGCGAAATGTCCGGCGAGAAGACCGTGATGGTCGGCGGCGCTGCGATGTTCCCCTCGAAGAACATCATCCAGAATGCCGTCAACTCCAAGGACCACACCACGCTGGTTGCGGCGGTGAAGGCCGCCGGCCTGGTCACGACCCTCGAAGGCAAGGGCCCGTTCACGGTATTCGCACCGACCAATGCCGCCTTCGGCAAGCTGCCGGCGGGCACGGTCGACAACCTCGTGAAGCCCGAGAACAAGGCCACCCTCACCAAGATCCTGACCTACCATGTGGTGCCGGGCAAGCTCGAGGCCTCCGCCCTCACCGACGGCAAGAAGCTCAAGACGGTCGAAGGCGAGAACCTGACCGTCAAGCGGTCGGGCGACACTGTGATGATCATCGACGCCAAGGGCGATTCGTCGACCGTCACGATCGCGAACGTCAATCAGTCGAACGGCGTGATCCACGTGGTCGATACCGTCCTGATGCCGTGACACCGTGCGCGCCTGATCGTCCCTCCAGGATGCGCGAAATGTGAGCCGGGGCAACCCGGCTCGCATTTTTGTGACCAGGATGGGCCCAGGAAGCATGAATTCGATCGCCCGCATTCAGTAACGAAGCGTCGGTTATCGTCGTATAGTGGGGTATCGACACTTCCAGCAACGGAACCGCCATGTCCGCCCTTGCAGTCACCGACCATCCGGCACGAGCGGCCAAAGTGATCCAGCCGGCCTGGGTGCGGATCATGCATTGGGTCAATGCGGTGGCGATCCTGCTGATGATCACCTCGGGATGGCAGGTCTACAACGCGTCGCCGCTGTTCAAGTTTTCGTTCCCGGCCGCGATCACGCTGGGCGGCTGGCTCGCCGGCGCGCTGCTCTGGCACTTCGCCGCGATGTGGCTTCTGATGGTGAACGGACTGCTTTATCTCGCATTCGGTCTTGCGACCGGCCGCTTCCGCAAGAAGCTGCTGCCGATCACGCCGTCCGGCGTCGTCGCCGATACCAAGGCGGCGCTGACCCTCAAGCTATCGCATGACGACCTGACCAAGTACAACAACGTGCAGAAGCTGCTTTATGCCGGCATTATCGTGGTCGGCATCGTCATCGTGCTGTCGGGGCTGTCGATCTGGAAGCCGGTGCAGCTGCAATACCTGGCCGCGTTGTTCGGTGGCTACGATGTCGCACGGTATGTCCACTTCTTCTGCATGGCGGCCATCGTCGCCTTCCTGGTGGTCCATGTCGCGTTGGCGCTGCTGGTGCCGAAGAGCCTGCGCGCCATGATCATCGGCCGTTGAAGAGATCTTTGGAGAACACGTGATGGGCCGAATGCGCTCGCTTTTGATCCCCGGCGTCGACCAGAAGCTGCTGGTCAGCGACGCCATGAAGACGATGCCCGATCCGGCACGGCGCCGGTTCATCGCCGGGGGCGCCAGCCTCGGCGCGCTGACGCTGCTGACCGGGTGCGACGTATCGGACGGCTTTTCGGCCGAAAGCCTGCTGGCTAAAGTGTCGAAATTCAACGACGCCGTACAGGCGGCGATCTTCAATCCGCATGCGCTGGCGCCGACTTTCCCCGAAAGCGCCATCACCCGGCCGTTTCCGTTCAACGGCTATTACGATCAGGAGGATGCGCCCGACATCGATGGCAAGGACTGGAAGCTCGAGGTCCGCGGCCTGGTCGACAACAAGAAATCATGGACCCTGGAGGAGCTGTACAAGCTGCCGCAGGTCAAGCAGGTGACGCGCCTTATCTGCGTCGAGGGCTGGAGCGCGATCGGAAGCTGGACCGGTACGCCGCTGCGCGATTTCCTCAAGCTGATCGGCGCCGATACAAGCGCCAAATATTGCTGGTTCCAGTGCGCCGATTCCGACGGCTATAACAGCCCGCTCGACATGGAAAGCGCCCTGCATCCGCAGACCCAGATGTCGTTCAAATTCGCCGACGAAATCCTGCCGCGCGCCTATGGCTATCCGATGAGGATCCGGGTGCCGACCAAGCTCGGATTCAAGAACCCGAAATACGTGATCTCGATGGAGGTCACCAACGACTACAAGGGCGGCTACTGGGAAGACCAGGGCTATAATTCGTTCAGCGGCAGTTGAGGCTGCTTTCAGTGGGTAGTGGGTCGAGTGAGCTAAGGCGCACTTGCGCCGTGCCCACCCTCTTCATTCACGATTAGTTAGAGTTGGTGGGCACGCTTCGCTCTGCCCACCCTACGAACCAGGAACCACGAAACCGCCCTCATGCCGCGCGGCGCGGCGCAAGCTTGTGCTGAAATGCCGAGGCGATCGCAGCCAGTCCCAGCATCGCAGCACCGGCATTGAGCGCGTAGGACAGGTTGCCCAGCGCGTCGGTGATGGCGCCGGTGGCGATCGGCCCCAGGGTCTGGCCGACGCCAAAGGCAATGGTCATCGCCGCGATCGCGACCGGCCACGCCGCGGGCGGATAGTTGAAGCGCACGAACGCGGTGGTCGAGCCAACCACGGCAAAGAACGACACCCCGAACACCAGTGCCGACAAAGCGGTCAGCGCGTCCGAATGCCCCAACAGCGGCAGTGCGGCGCCGATGGCGTTGACCGCGAGAATGATCGCGGTGCTGATGCCGCCGCTGTTGCGCGCCAACACGCGCCGCCACACCCAGGGCGTCACGAACGCGCTCATGCCGATCAGGCACCAGAACGCGCTCTGCGCCACGGCGCCGCCGCCGGCATCGCGCACATAGGCGATCATGAAGGTCATGTAGGCGATGTAGCCGGCGCCGAACAGGAAATAGCCGGCGAGATAGATCAGCACCGGGCGGATTGCGAACCGCACCGGTGCCGCGTCGGCGAGGCCGCCATTGGCCGGAAACGGCGTCAGCAGCAACGGCGCGGTCATCGCGATCGAGAGCAGCGTCATCGCCCACCACACGATCCACCACGATCCGGGCCCGCAAGCCTGCAGCACAAACGGCGCGATCAGGCCGGAGGTCAGGATACCGAGCCCCGGTCCGGCGTAGAACAGGCTCAACAGAAAATCCGCCCGCTCGGGCCGCGACTGCGCGATCCGCGCCGCCAGTGCGCCGCTGGCGACGAAGCAGACCGCCGCGCCGACGCCGGCGAGCAACCGCGCCGAACTCAGCACAATGAAATTGCCCGAGAGCGCGCACAGCGCCAGCGACGCCACGCAGGCGATCGTGCCCCAGCGCACCGCCGCCGACAGCCCGAAACGCCGCACCAGCCTTGCTGCGACCAGCGCGCCGGCGAGATAGCCGGCGGCATTGATGGTATTCATGAAGCCCGCCGCGGAATACGACCATTGCAGCGTGTCGCGCATGTCCGGCAGCACCAGCGAATAAGCGAAGCGGCCGATGCCGAGACCGACGGTGGGTGCCAACGAGAGAATGAGAATCAGCCGCGCCGGATGCGCGGGTGGCGAGGGCAGGTCGGGGGCTTTCACGGGATTCTCCGGCAGGCGCGCCACTGTGACAGGGTCCGGCGGCTTTGCACAGGGCGCGCGGCCGCAATGGTGTCTTGCCAATCGCGCAAGGCCGCTCTAGCAATCCCCGCCATTATGCGTGTTCTTGGTCATGCCTGGACAGGGCGGCGATGACGAGATGAATGAGGAAAGACACCATGCCAGCCCACAAACTGCTGCTTCTCCCCGGCGACGGCATCGGCCCCGAAGTGATGGCGGAGGTGAAACGCCTGATCGATTGGCTCAACGCACAGGGCATCGCGCATTTCGAGACCGAACAGGGGCTGGTGGGCGGCGCGGCCTATGATGCGCACAAGGCCAGCATCGGCGAAGACACCATGGCGAAGGCGAAAGCCGCCGATGCCGTGATCTTCGGTGCGGTCGGCGGGCCAAAGTGGGACAGTGTTCCCTACGAAGCCAGGCCCGAGGCCGGCCTGCTACGGCTGCGCAAGGAACTCGGCCTGTTCGCCAATCTCCGTCCGGCGGTGTGCTATCCCGCGCTGGCGGATGCCTCCAGCCTGAAGCGCGAGGCGGTCGAGGGCCTCGACCTCATGATCGTGCGCGAACTCACCGGCGGGGTTTATTTCGGCGAGCCGAAGACCATCATCGATCTCGGCAACGGCCAGAAACGCGCGATCGATACCCAAGTCTACGACACCTACGAAATCGAGCGCATCGCCCGGGTCGCGTTCGATCTGGCGCGCAAGCGCCGCAACAAGCTGACCTCGATGGAAAAGCGCAATGTGATGAAATCGGGGGTGCTGTGGAACGAGGTGGTCACCCAGGTCCATGCGCGTGAGTACAGGGATGTACAGCTCGAGCATCAATTGGCCGATTCCGGCGGCATGAACCTGGTGAAATCGCCGAAGCAATTTGACGTCATTGTCACCGACAATCTGTTCGGTGACATGCTGTCCGATATCGCCGCGATGCTGACCGGCTCGCTCGGCATGCTGCCGTCGGCATCGCTCGGCGAGGTCGACGTCAAAAGCAAGAAGCGCAAATCGCTGTTCGAGCCGGTGCACGGCTCGGCGCCGGATATCGCCGGCAAGGGATTGGCCAATCCGATCGCCATGCTCGCCTCGTTCGGGATGGCGCTGCGCTATTCGTTCGAGATGGGGACGCTCGCCGACAAGCTCGATGCCGCGATCGCGGCGGTGCTTGCGAGCGGCCTGCGCACCGCCGACATCAAGTCGGAAGGCACCATTGCGGTCTCCACTCCGCAGATGGGCGAGGCGATCCTGAAGCAATTACAGGCGCTACACGGGTGACGGATCAGACTGAAGGGTGGGCAAAGCCAACGGGTCGCGCGAATGCGCGCCCGATGACAGGCTCCGTGTGCCCACGATCCACCAACACCGCTGCCGGGTTTTATATTGGTGGGCACGGCGCGAGGGCGCCTTTGCCATCCGCTGCCACCCTGCCGTCAGCGCGATATCAATCCGGATACAGCGGGAACCTGGTCGGCTCGCCGCCCAGGTCCGACGGCGGATTCAGCGGCTGGCGATCGATCGGGCGATTGTTGTTCTCGCGCGCGAACGAAGGGTACCCGATCGCCGGCGGAAACGCGTAGTCGGTGAACTTGCGGTCGCCGGGCAGCACTTCGACGCCGGCGTCGAGCCACGAGCGCTTGGTGATGTAGACCCGGGTGTGCGGCCCCTGCTGATAGACCACATTGGGACCGCGCGACCCATAATAGACCCGGCCGCGGTTGTCATATTGCTGGCGGGTCGTCTGCGCGCTGGCCGGTGTCGCGGCGATACCGACAGCAGCGACGGCGGTCGCCGCAAGCAGCACCGCAAAGATATTCGCGGCGGGGAATTTCCAGGTCATCAGATCCTCTTGGGCTGGCGGTCGCCAAATCGATTGGCCATCATTTTAGCGTCCGGGGATGGAGCCACAAGGTCAATCCGGCCACACCACCGCACAATAATGTCAGGGGAATGGAAAAAGTTGCATGAAAACCAGCGCCTTGCCGGGCGCCGATCAGAGCGCGCCGCGCAGCCGGAGATTTTCGGTGGTTGTCACCCAGTCCGGCGCCGGGCCGGTCGCGTACTTTGCTGGCAGGAGCAGTGCCGGAGGATTTCGTAAGCCTCTGTTTTGCCGGAGATATCGGATTGACTGATGGCGAAGGCCGGAAACGAGCGGGTGGCCGGGCTCCCATCCGCCCGGACGGCGGGCCCGATCGCGCCAGACGGCAATTGGTCCCACCGATGCGGGCCGAAAATGGCAAGCAGCGCCCGAGCACTTACATAGGGAACGAGGCCCGCCATAGGCAACCAGGCCCGCCCAAACGCCCCGGTCTAACGTTGTCTTAACGCCGTTTCTCGCATAGAAGCGCTGCTCTTCCTTTGCCGTGACGGGTGGGCAGGAGGCATTTTTCTTCGGAGAGTGAACGATGGGTTACAAAGTCGCGGTGGTCGGAGCGACCGGCAATGTCGGTCGGGAAATGCTCAACATTCTCGACGA
>Ga0208849_1000130_pt1 | contig 73490 bp, 61 predicted proteins | sample NGESurdeep072012_10_FD_184470 | JGI IMG/M metagenome (GOLD analysis project Ga0208849, IMG submission 184470) | Arctic peat soil microbial communities from Barrow, Alaska - NGEE Surface sample 53-3 deep-072012 (SPAdes) | ecosystem: Environmental > Terrestrial > Soil > Wetlands > Peat ...
TGCCATGTTCCACCGAGAGGCTTTGCCCCTGAAATTCCACCAGCGACGTGGGAAGAATGATCACACTGGTTCCCAATGAGTTCAGATTCGCGACCGAGTTGGCTCTAGTCTCGAGAAGGTCCCCGGAGAATATCGCTGAAGCATTGGCGATCTCCGCTCCGTTGCGCAGCACGCCATTGCCATAAAACATCGCCCCCGGATCCGCCGCAAACATCCACGTGGAAGTGGCCGCAATGAACATCGAGAAAATTATGTTGCGCAACATATGGCAATCGTAGTCCCACGGGCGTTACCCGGTCAATTGGCTTCTATCGTCATCTTCCATTTTCTGTTTTCGGCGAATGTTGTTTTCTGCGAACGAGCGCTCAGCGGTGCTGCCCATCGCGAACGGATCACAACCAGCGGTCAAGGATCTCCCACCACACCAGCCGGACTTCCTCATTCAATGCAGTTTTTGCCCATTCGCGATGCCGCCACCATTGAATGCCAAATTGCTGTGGATTGTAAGCGGCTGCGATGCTGTAATTGTAGCCTGGAACCTCTTTGGTGAAGGTGCTGAGAGCCCTTCGAGTGTGGTAGTCGGAGGTCACGATCAATACGTTGTGTGTGGGCCGATCTTTCAAGCATCGGGACACGTCCTGAGTTTCGGCTTTGGTGGAGAGACCATAAATTGGGCAAATGGCGATTGAAGCCGCCTCGGGGAGCGCCTGGACATAGCGTTGCGCAAGGTCAAGTTCAGTCCACTGGAACAGTTTCGCATCTGCCGGAACATCGAGAATCAAACGCGCTGCAAATTTCCTTCGTAGCAGCTCGAGTCCGAGGGCAGGCCGCTTATCGGTTTCTCCGGCCAGAACCACGATTACGTCGGCGGGGCGCGGCTGATCTATGACCAGAAAACGAGCCGAATTCGCAAGGAGCAAGACCGCCAGGACTACGATTGCCAATCGGAAGAAGAAGGTGCGCATTTATACCTTTTCAGAAGAATCCGGTTCGCCAGATACGCTCCATCATAGTGTGCCTCCGATTCTGGCGAGGGAAAGAGTAAGGACAGAGAGTTCAACATCTTGCGAGTTTGCGCTCGTCAAAATCTGGAGCAAGGCCATCTAAACCGGGCAAAAATGGACCATGCCCTAACTACTCAGTGTTTTTAGCACGCCTAAGTAGCTAAGAACTAAGGCTTTTATGCATCTTTGCTTGTGGAAAAGCTACTAGAAAGCCTTTATGGCGCATCTGAAAAGCGATAGAGTCTAATGGTTGGAAACCTGCGAGCAAATTAGTTGGTCAGATGAGTAACTCTTCAAACACTGCGCTAGAGATTGCGGATCCGCCCCAGATCAGGCCACGTCCTATGAGGGTTGCTCCACCTGCTTGGGGACCGGTGTCCATGCTGCCGGAGAGGCGACCGCCATGGAAAGAATTCGTTTTCAGCATGGGTTCTCAGAGCGTTCTGGTGTTGGTGTTGCTTTGGATTGGCCTATTGCATCCGCACGTTCTGACACCGCTTGCGAGGGACTATCATTTCGTACGCCTGGTCAGCACGCCGCATCCAGTCAATCACGATCCCGCACCGATTCGCCCGCTGAAAGCTCCGCCAATACTAGAAGTGAAGAATCCCGAGTCGCTGAAGTTACCCCCAGCGATTGTTCGGGTTGAGCATAAAGATCTCCCCGCTGTACCAAAGATCGAAATAGCAAGCAAGTTGCCGCAACAGCCAGCCGTAACTGTCATTCCAAAGCCATACGTTAAGACGAACGTCTTCTCTACCGGAAGCTCGCAGGCTCCCACAATTGAAAAGCCGCCACAGCAGGTCCAAACCGGCGGATTCGGCGATCCGCGAGGAGTGGCTTCACCGGAAAATAAAAATCGTCCGGTCACGATTGCGCGGCAGGGCTCATTTGATCTGCCAACTGGCGCAGGATATGGCAGTGGAAGCGGTGGCGAGCATGGGGCGCGGGGAGTGGTTGCAAGTTCGGGCTTTGGGGATGGACAGGCAAAAGGTGAGGGTGTTGGTCCGACCAATCGGGCGGTCAGCGAGGGCGGATTCGGTGACGCGCAGGCTGCCGATCCAAAGCAAAAGGTCGCAAAGCATCCGGAGGGCCCTCCGCGAATCAAGGCGGCAGAGATACTTTCGAAGCCGGTACCCGCCTATACTGAAGAGGCGCGAAAGTTACACGTTGAAGGTGAAGTATTGCTGGAAGTGGTTTTTGAAGGATCGGGTTCGATTCGGGTTGTAAGGGTGGTCCACGGATTAGGTCACGGGTTGGACGAGTCCGCGATCAAAGCGGCGCAACAAATTCGATTTACTCCAGCGCAAAAAGATGGACAGCCGATTGATTCCAGCGGTGTTCTGCACATCTTGTTTCAACTAGCGTAAAGCAATTTTCAAAGGGGTTTATGTCACGAATTAGAATCATTTTGCAGGGCGTTTTCGGACGGCGTTTCTCACGGCATTTCCTGGCTGGTATGTTTTTATTCCTGTTGGTTCCAGTGGCTGCAAGCTGTCAGGTTCCGGCGGGCACGGACTCAGTTCCCACGGCTCAGACCGGAGTTCCCAACCAGACAAGCGCGACGCCTTCTCCAACTTTCGATCAAGTGATTGACAGAGTCGCAGAGCGCGAACATTTTTTTCTGGCGCAAATGAGGCACCTTCATCCGCTGGTCGAGACTTACATACAAAATCTGAAGGGTGACGAAGACAAGGCACTTCCTGTGAGCGATCAATATTTCCTGGGACGCCTCAACATGAGCAAAGGCACCCAGGACCTGTCATTCATGGGGCAGCCGGGGTTTGGCCGCAAATTCGTTTCCAGCCTTACCGGCTTATATGGAATGAAATTTCTTCCGCTGGGATTTGCTCAGATGGTGGTATTGGACGACGATTTTGAGCGCAAGTATTACAAGTTCACCTTCGTCAGGCGGGAATTTTTGGGATCGGTCCGGTGCCTTGTGATTGATGCTGAGCCGCTCGATAAATCTGCGAAGGGCAGGTTCGTGGGAAGGATCTGGGTGGAAGATCAGGATTATAACGTGGTGCGTTTCAATGGAACTTACAGCGGCCACGAACGATACAGCTACTATCTGCACTTTGACAGCTGGCGAATGAATATGCGGCCTGGGTTGTGGTTGCCAGCTTATATATATAGCGAAGAGTCGAACCTGCTTTATCGCGGAGGCCACAAGCTGCACTTCAAAGCGCAAACGCGGCTTTGGGGATATGATTTGCGCCAGGCGGGACAAAACGAGGAGTTTTCACAGATCGTAGTGGATGCGCCACAGCAATCGGTAACAGACCAGAGCGCCGCGGCACAAGACCCGACGCCGGTAGAGAGCCAGCGGCATTGGGAATCTGAGGCAGAACAGAACGCGGTAGAACGACTGGAGAAGGTCGGATTACTTGCCCCTGAGGGCGATGTGGACAAAGTTTTGCAAACGGTGGTTGACAATTTAATTGTCACCAACAACCTGACGATTGAACCGGAAGTCCGAACGCGTGTGCTGCTCACTTCTCCTCTGGAGTCGTTCACCATTGGGCATGTCATCGTGGTAAGTCGAGGCCTGTTGGATGTGTTGCCTGACGAAGCGTCCCTGGCCATGGTACTAGCCCATGAACTTAGCCACATTGCCCTCGGTCATCGGCTGGATACAAAATTCGCTTTTAATGACCGCATGCTATTTCCGGACGAAAATACATTTCAACGATTAGACTTCGCGCGAGATCAGGCGGATGAAGACGCGGCGGACAAAAAAGCTTTGGAGATACTGACGAAGTCGCCTTACAAGGACAAGTTGGGGAATGCAGGATTATTTTTAAAGGCGCTTCAGGAACACGCTCCGGAACTGAAAAATCTGATCCGGCCGCATTTGGGGAATAGTCTGGCTAGCGGCAAATCAACCCGCATGTCCGCCCTTCTTACCAGTGCCCCACAGTTACAGCCGGAGCGGACGGATCAGATTGCAGCTTTGCCGTTGGGCGGAAGAATTAGAGTAGATCCATGGAGTGACAAAATAGAACTGATAAGGACGAAGCCGGTCGCCATTCTAACGTCCAGTGAAAAGATGCCTTTTGAAGTGACGCCGTTTTATCCCTACTTGACGCGGCTTTCAGACGTGGGCAGCGAGAAGGTGACGGCAACTGGGCCGGCGAATTAGGTACTGGGATCGGACCGGATACGCAACGGAGATTGGACAAACTCCAATCCAACCTCGGTACGGCGCGAAGGGCGATCCAGAGGGCGGTTTACGGTATCGCGCTTCCCACTTGCGAAAAGACGTTATTGGCGCTGGTCCCAATCAGCCGGATTGTTCCGACAACAATCACGAGAATGACGGCGAGCATGACAGCATATTCAGCGATGTCCTGGCCTTCGTCATCTGACCAGAGCTTGCGCAGAAATTTTGACACGGGCTCCTCCTTTTGCGGATAGCTCCTCGCTATATGAAAGCAATTTCTTGCCCCGGTTGCATATAGCTAGAGATCTCCCCCAAATATGTGCCGGTAAAGACATCGTAGTTCCCTCAAGCAAATCAATGCAATAGCCATGATGTGTTTGGATATGGCACGAAAGTGCCATATGGGGATTCCGGTCTCCAATTTCAGACGATTGGCTTTAGGGGCAAAGACTGGTTGACGGCAAATAGAGCCAGCTCCAGGCGCGTTGAGACGCCGAGTTTGTCGAAGATATTGCTGAGGTGATGCTTTACCGTGTCTTCGCTGATTTTAAAGTATTCGGCGATTTCTTTATTTGAGTATCCGGCAACGACAGCTGAGACAATTTCCAATTCGCGCGGGGTGAGGCCGAATTTTCTTTTGCGGGCGTCTTCGCCGGAGGATTCAACTAAATTTCTCAGATACTGGACCAGATTCGAAACACTCTCGCGCCCTACCCAGTATTCGCCAGCCATCACCGCGTGAATTGCTTTTAGAAGCAACTGAGTGGCTGAATCTTTCAGCACGACTCCGCGGGCACCGAGTTGCAAAGCCTCCACAATTTGATTTTTCTCGGCAGCGGCGGTGAGAAGTATGACCCGCACCGTGTTAGGAGAGGACGCCGAGCTCATTTCGCGCAGCGCCTCCAGCCCGGGGTGACGAGGCATGGCGAGATCAAGAAGAAGGATTTCGGGTTTGAGCTGGCGCGCAAGTTTTACGGCTTCCGCGCCGTCGCAAGCCTCGCCAATCACTTTTAAATCGGGCTCAGCTTCGAGGAGCCGGCGCAAACCATCCCGAAAAATAGGATGATCATCGGCAATCACGATTCGGATGGGCTGCGGTCTTCTACTATCCATAGGCGGCTTCCCGTTGCTGCGGAATGCTAACTTCCAAACGCGATCCACGACCGGGAGTTGATTCTAACGTGAGTTCGCCTTCTATCAAACGCACACGCTCTCTGATGACCAATGGGCCTTTCCCCTGGTCGTCCAACTCCGCGTGGGTAAGGCGGCCTGCGAAAGAGAAACCGGCCCCATCATCTTCGATGATCAACTGCCAGCGCTCGCCGATACTATTCAAACGAACCAACACTTGATTAGCTTTGCTATGTTTGCGGACGTTGACCAGAGCCTCTTGCACGATGCGCGCGATTTCCCGGCATACTGGTTGGGGCATTTTTAAATCTTCCACGCTGGTGATGAACCTCGCCGTAATTCCGGTCTCGCGCTGGAATCTCTCGACCGTATCGCCTATAAACCCTAGTAGTCGCCGGGAATCCACATCGAGTGATTTCATTTGCTGCATTAACTCGCGCAATTTCAGGACTTCTTCGCGGAGCAGACCCTGAATCCGCCCCAATTCCGAGGTGACGATTCCGGAGTTGGTTGTGGACTGGCGGCGCAACACGTCCACCTGCATTTCGACAGCGATGAGAGATTGTACCGCGCCATCATGCAGCTCGCGGGCAAAACGTGCCCGTTCGAGCGCTCCGGCGCGCGTCCGCAACCGGCTCAAGAGATAAACGTTATAAACCGCTGGGCCCACCTGGCGAACCAATTCTTGTAGAAAGCGGAGTTCCTCTTCCGTGTCGCCGGTTAACGCGGGATCAAATAGAAAAATGCGTCCCGACCACTCCCGGCCAAACAGGAACGCAACGGAAATAAGGCTCTTGAACTTGTGCTGGGCGCCAAGACGGTCGAGGAATGACGCGGATATATGTGGAATCCGCTCACCGTTTTGATTCAATCCAAGAATGGACAATCGTCCGTTCCCGCCTGGAGTCGCGGCAGCAAAAAAAGCCGTCCTCTCATGATCGTCATAGAGATAAATATCGCGCGCGGACAAGCCGGACTCTAGCCATCTAAATTCCGATGGATCTGTGCCGTTCAGCCGAAGTTCGCCGAGGAACAGATGATGGCTGTTATTTTCCTGGGAAGCAATGAGCGCGCTGTTTGCTCCATACATCGCCAACATTTCTCCCATGATGTCCTGAAGGGTTGCACGAAGCCCCACCTCGACTCGCGTTCTTGCGAGAACTCGAGCGATCACTGCCTTTTCCGCACGGAGTTGCTTTTGTTGTTCCGCCAGATACCCGAGCAGGAAACCCATGACTAAAAGGGAGATGGAACGCATAAACAGCCGCTTCGGCTCAAACTGGGTTATGTCTAATCTGAGTAACGGGATGTGGTGCTGAAGAAAAAATCCGTCCAGGTGACTGGTCAGTCCGGCGTAAAAGATTCCGCTCTCAATCCAAAGCAGTATTACGGAAGCGGTGGCCGTTCCAACGGTCTCCCATAGGCCCCATCGGTACGCCGCAGCGGCGGTGACGAAAACGAAAAACAGAAAGAATGGATTCCCCTGGGCAGTGGCAAATATTGAAATGAGAACGGGCCAGATTACGTCGCCGCTGTGAACAAGAATCCTAAACGCCGGCGTGGATTGTTTGCGGCGGCGCAAGAGCAGGATGATGACCACACTTTGGGCCAAATAAAAGGCAAGCAAACCGTGAGCCCATAATGAATAACGGATTTGGTCGGGATCCATCCAGATGGTTACTAAGGCAGCCGTGGCAAGAAAGAGCCGGGCAGTCGCCAACCAGCGTTCGATCCGGCGGACTTCGCCGGGGCTCATAGGAGCCCGCAGTCTCCAAAGAAAGCGATGTCGAAGTAGTTGAAATGGCAAGGAATTAAACCGGGTTAAAGGTGATTCTGTGACGGATATTATTGCCCCTCCGCCGCAAGAGCAAGAGAAACCTCTATATTACAACCGTCCAGCGCCGAGTTCTCCGGGTGCCAGAAAGGAACCAATCATGCCCAACCGGTGACTTCAGTAACATTTATGTGTGGACCAAAGTCTCTAGAATTGACTTGAATAGTATGACAGTGCGCTCCCGGATCTGGCTACTCGCCGCGATCGGCTTGGTTTTTATCCAGGCGATAGTCTCGCTTGTATTGTCTCCCGGCCCGGGGTTGGCTTCCGTCAGCGACGTTATACAGTGCCTACTACTACTTTCGGGCACACTCTCGTTCCTGCCCAATGTGCTTGCAAATCGAGGAAGAAGCCGGGCGTTCTGGGCGTTCCTGATGTTTGGAATTTCGCTTTGGCTGGCTTACCAGATGCTGTGGACATATTTTGAAGTGTTCCTGCATCAGGATGTTCCGAATCCTTTTGTGGGCGACGTTGTATTGTTTCTTCACTTTGTCCCGATGATGGCCGCACTTGCTGTGGATCCCAATTTAAACCGCGATGACCGCACACTAAAACTGGGGAGCCTGGATTTCACCATGTTGTTGTTGTGGTGGATGTATCTTTACCTCTTCGCGGTTATTCCGTGGCAATACGTGAAGACCGATGCGGCAGTTTACAGCGCCAACATAAACACTTTGTATTTGGCGGAAAAGTTTGTATTCCTCGGCTGCCTTCTGCTGATCTATCTGCGCAGCGGCGAAAAATGGAAGACGCTCTACGCGCACTTATTCGGAGCGTGCCTGACTTATTCCTTGAGCTCATACCTGGCGAACTGGGCACTGGCGAGAAACGTTTATCACTCGGGCAGCTTGTATGATTTGCCCTTGGCCGCGTCCATGGCGTGGATTACATGGGTGGGATTGTTTGGCCGGAACCTGGTTGCCAAAATGCCGCCGGCGACTTCACCCGAGCGGCCTCCCGTATGGATGGCCCGGCTTGGAATGGCGACCGTCTTTTCGCTTCCGCTCTTTGCGGCGTGGGCGATGTTCGACGCCAGCTCTCCGGCGCCGATCAAGAAATTCCGGCTAGTACTAACTCTGTGCGCGATGCTAGTCATGGGTACGATAATTTTTTTAAAGCAGCATTTCCTGGATCAGGAGCTCCTTGGCTTACTGCATGCTTCTCGAGAGTCATATGATAGTTTAAGCCGCGTGCAGGCCCAGCTCGTGCAATCCGAAAAGCTGGCCTCACTGGGTCAATTGGTAGGTGGAGCGGCGCACGAATTGAATAATCCTTTGACCGCGATGCTGGGGTATTCAGAATTGCTGTCTTCAACCGAGTTGAACGGAGAACAACGCGCCATCACCGAAAAAATTGTGCAGCAAGTGCGGCGTACTCAGAACCTTACGTCCAGTTTGCTGAGCTTTGCCAAACAAGCGCCTTTGGAGAAGCGCCTGCTGGATTTGAATGTGCTCCTCGGTACAACTGTAAAGCTTAACCAGCCGCAGCTGCGCACCGCCAATGTTCAGGTGCGAACCGAGCTGGGCCGGAACTTGCCGCAGATATTTGGGGATGCAAACCAACTTCTTCAAGTATTTCTTCACCTGACCACGAACGCGATGCAAGCGATGTCACCAAGAGGGGGGGATCTGGCGATCCGGTCGCACCTCAGCGGCGATCATATTCGTTTGGATTTTTCTGACAGCGGACCAGGAATCGAAGAGCCGGGGCGGGTGTTCGATCCCTTTTACACGACACGGCCCGTAGGCCATGGCGCGGGACTAGGCCTCAGCGCTTGCTATGGCATCGTTCAAGAACACAAAGGAAAGATCACATGCCAGAACCGGCCGGAGGGTGGCGCAATGTTCAGCATCGAGCTTCCTGCGGCCGAATCTCAAGTGTCACCGATTGCGGGGAGCCACAGTCTCGCTGCCTCGTCTGCAAGGTAATAATTCTCGCATTTCCAACGTCGTAATCCGAATAACTTTTCGAAGGTATGGCGTGACCATTGCCGCCTTCGGAGTGGTCTAATTGATCCGTGTTCTAATTGACCCATGACCAGACGCCGTTGGATTGCCGACGAGGTTTCGGGCAATCGCGCTGCGCTCACCGGGCCTCACGCGCAACATCTCTCACGAGTTCTTCGGGCGCGCGTTGGTCAAAGATTCGATATCGCAACGGGAACAACGGTTCGAACGGGCGTGGTGACCAGGGTTTCTGATTCACGAGTGGAATTTGAGTTGGGTGAGGAATATCCGAGCCAAGCCGCTACCGCCATCACGCTTGCTCTCGCCATCTTCAAATTTGACCGCATGGAGTGGGCGATTGAAAAAGCCACCGAATTGGGCGTAGCGCGAATTATTCCGGTTGTAGCGCAGCGTACTGAATCTCATCTCGCGGCGGCAGCGGCAAAGCGCAGCGAACGCTGGCAACGGATTGCACGACAGGCGTCGGAACAGTGTCGGGGATCCGCAGCTCCGGAAATCGCGCAGCCAATTAAGTTGAAAGAATTACTGAAATGTCCGATCAAGGTCCGTATCGTGCTTTCGGAACTGGAGCAAGATTTGATGCTGAAGGAAGCCATCCCCGATCAGACCAAGCACATTAGCGTCGCAATAGGACCCGAAGGAGGATGGTCGGGAGGAGAGCTCATCCAATTCCGAGATGCCGGATGGGTGTCCGCTTCGCTGGGGAATACAATCTTGCGCGCCGAGACTTCTGCCATTGCCGCAATGGCGGTGATTCTTTCGGAATTGCACAGCTAATATTCTCAAACCTGTCTGCTATTCTCCTCCTGAGTGGCATCCTCAAAGATATTTGCGCAGCGACTTGAGTTCATCGCTGACCCACGGCAGCAGGGGGCGATCGAACACGTTCACGGACCGATGCTGGTCGTCGCTGGCGCTGGCACGGGGAAGACGACCGTTCTCACGCGGCGCATTGCACACCTCGTTCGCAAGGGACACGCCCGTCCCGAGGAAATTCTGGCTGTCACCTACACCGACAATGCGGCTCGCGAGATGCGGGAGAGGGTTGAAACTGACCTCGGCAGCAACGCGGCCCAGATCTGCACTTTCCACGCCTATTGCAATAATCTTCTGATCGGCCAGAAAAAAAACTTCGGCGTATTGGACGACAAGGACCTCTGGATTTGTCTGCGCAAGCGGCTCCGCGACCTGCGTTTGGAATATTTCATCCGCGCCGGGAACCTCACAAAGTTTCTCGACGACCTCCTGGATTTCATGCGCCGCTGCCAGGACGAATTGGTGGGACCGGAGCAATATTCAGAATATGTGCAGCGGCTTGAGCGCGGTGAATTGCCCATTCCGCGCGTGTGTAAATCGAAGCACGCCGCGGAATTGAGCGAGGACGAAATCTTTGGCAGATGCCGGGAAATTGCGCGCGTGTACGCTACCGTCGAGGGAATGCTCCGCGAGGAAAACCTCGGCACGTTTGGGCACATGATCACGCGTGCCTACCAATTGCTTGAGGACTACACACTCCTATCGCGCGAACGCAAACGAACCCGTTTCATTCTTGTGGATGAATTCCAGGACGCTAATTTTGCCCAACTCAAGATCCTCCAGAAACTCGCGGGGGAAGAACAAAACATCTTCGCCGTGGGCGATCCCGATCAGGCTATTTACCGCTTCCGGGGAGCATCCAGCGCGGCGTTCAACTTGTTTCAGCGAAACTTCCCGACCGCCGCATTGATCGCGCTGGAAGAAAATCGCAGATCCACTACTCCTATCCTTCAATGCTCCTATGCGCTGATCTCCAAGAACTCGACGAATATTGATTTGAACGGGCCATCGAGATGGCCCGTCGCACACATGTCCGGCGCGCAGACTGTTGGTTTCGCTTACAAGCGCGCGCCTCTGATCTCGGCCCGCGATCAGACAGTACTCGATGACCGAGGCGAAGTACAAAGTCGTCCCGTTGATATTGTTGTCTTCGGCGTGAAGGAATTGGAAGCATGGGACATTGTTTCGCGGATACGCAACCAACAGAAACAATCGGGTTGCCGGTGGAGCGACATTGCGGTGCTCTATCGGCAGCACTCCCATCGCGATGAAGTCGCAATCGAGTTAGCCGAGCAGGATGTTCCCTTCTCCATCGAGAATATGGACGTAATGGATACGCCCGAAGTACGCGATCTATTCGCCTGCCTTGGTGCGGTTGTTTCCGACACCGACAGCGCGAGTTTCTTCCGCGTCGCTGCGTTACCGCAGTTCGCGATAGATCCGGAAACACTGCGCGCTGGAATCAGGGCGCTTCCGAAAAACGCGCAGAGCGCTGGCGTATCGTTGGTGCTTAGAGAAACCGAAGGCGGACAAGCGGTGCTGGAAGCCGTGCGCAACGTCCGCGAAGAAATCGCAGCTTCCGGCGCGAATACTTCGGCGGCGTTACAGATCATTATGCGCCGCTTTCATTTTGACCGGCAGTCGCCCGCTCTTAAGGCCGTAATGGATTTTGTGAATTTATGGCAGGGCAAGGTCCTTACCAAGAGCGGAGACATTCTAGAATTTGTCAAATATCTCGCCAACTTTCGCGAGGCCAGGGGAAGCATTTGCCTTCCCTCAAATGACGAAAATGCGGTTCGCCTGCTTACCGCACACTCCGCCAAGGGCCTCGAGTTCAAGCATGTATTCATTCTGCGCGCCAGTTCTCCGTCATTCCCTTCCAGTTATAAAGAACCGTTATTCGAATTCCCCCGGGAGCTTTATGACTCCGATTCGGCCGCGCAAGGGGACGACAAGACGCTCCACGAACAAGAGGAGCGCCGCCTCTTTTACGTCGCCATGACTCGCGCTCGCGACTTCCTCACGATTCACGCGAAACAAGGGACGGGCAAGACAGATAAAACTCCGCCCGGTTTCCTTCGTGAACTGTTAAAGGATGCAAGCCTCGCGCCGTGGTTGCGGCAATCTGTTGCGGACGGGTTTCAAACGCACTTATTCGCCCATGCGCCTCAGGTTCACTCCGTCTCCCGCGTGACGCAATGGCTTTCTTTACCTCCGGCCGTAAATCTCCACGAAAGGCTGAGCGCGAGCGCGGTGCAAACTTACGAAACTTGTCCTCTGCAATTCAAGTTGGATCGAGAGTGGAGAATCCCAAGCGAAGCACCTGCCGCCATGCAATATGGCGCCAGCATGCATAGGGTGCTTCGCAATTATTTCGATTCCGTGCGCTTCCAGCGTCCATTTTCAGAGGACGAACTCATTGAAATGCTGATGGCTGATCTGGCTGATGCTGGCATCGCAGATCACTACCAGCGGGATTTATACAACCAGCAGGGCGTCGAGCAGTTGCGGGCATTGCTCGAGGCCTGCCGCAAGGTGCCGGCACCCGACGTGCTTCACACGGAGGAATGGTTCGAGATTCGAATTGGCATGGGAGTCGTTGCGGGGAGAATAGACCGCATTGATAGGGCGTCAGGAAATCGCGTGCTCGTAATTGATTACAAAACTGGAAAGCCAAAGTCTCAGGAAGACGCGGACGAGAGTCTTCAGCTCTCGATCTACGCTCTCGCGGCACGCGAAAAATGGGGATACGAAGCCGAGCAGTTGGCATTTTATAACCTGGAAGAAAACAGCCTGGTGATCACGCGGCGCAGCGACGCCCAACTACAGGAAGCCCGGCTTAAAGTTCAAGATGTCGCGGAAAATATCACAGAAGGGCATTTTGAACCCAAACCAGGCTTCTATTGCCGCTTCTGTGCTTATAAGAATCTTTGTCCAGCAACCGAGACCCGCGTCTTTCGCGCGCCAAACCCAAAAGGAAAACCCTCGTAGAGACGCAGATTGCTGCGTCTTCGTTTCCAACCGCGACCTGGAAGATTGTGGAACGATTGCAGACGTTGCAAGCAACGTCTCTGCCAATGAGCGTCGTTGGAACGATACCCGTTGCGTTTCGCAAAAACTAAGGGGACGCTTTTGGCGTCCCCCATTTGTTACTTGTTGAAGGCTCGTTAGTGCTTTTTCTTTGCGGCCTTCTTAGCTTTCTTCTTGGTTGCCATGTTATCTATTCTCCCTTTTCCATTGTTCATGGATTAGCAACGATCGATTGTTGCAACTAGTTGAATGTATAGAGTCAACTAAAAGTGAAGTCAAGAAAAAAATGATGATATGAGGGTGAGTGAGGGCTACACCAAAGTCACTTGAGAGAATCGCCGGAGTAATTTTTGCTCTAAGAAAGTTCGCGTGGAAGATTTTTATGCAAGAGTTTCCAAGTTTCGGTAGCGAGTTTTGATTTTCACGGAGGTGCACAGTTGTGATCGCGAGACGCGCGACGATTATCCAAACGCGAATCGTTCGCACATCAGAAGGCCTATAATTGGAAAGGAGAAAACTTGCGCAGGAGCACATGAATGGCTGCTTTCGACGATGTTGTGATCATTTCTGGATGCCGCACTGCGGTGGGGAAATTTCAAGGTGCGCTCTCCGATTTCAGCGCTCCGCAGTTGGGTGCTATCGCGGTGCGTGAGGCCGTGAGGCGTGCGGATCTCGATCCCAGGCTGGTTGACGAGTGCATTATGGGCAACGTCATCTCCGCCGGCCTCGGACAAAATCCTGCACGACAGGCCGCGATCTTTGGTGGACTCGCTCCCGAGGTAGGTGCCATGACCGTTAACAAAGTTTGTGGCTCAGGATTGAAAGCAGTTGCGCTCGCGGCGCAAGCGATTCAAACGGAAAATAGTTCTGTGGTCGTCGCCGGAGGAATGGAATCCATGACGAACGCTCCTTATCTTTTGCCCCAGGCGCGAAAAGGATATCGCCTCGGCGACGCGAAGATCATTGACTCCATGGTTCACGACGGTCTCTGGGATGTTTACAACGACTACCACATGGGCATCACAGGAGAGAACGTCGCGGAGAAGCACCGCATCAGTCGTGAGGAACAAGATCAATACGCATTGAACTCTCATCGGAAAGCGGTCGCCGCGATGAAAGAGTGCAGATTCAAGTCCCAGATCGTTCCGGTGGAAATTCCGGCGAAGAAAAAGGGACAGCCTCCGGTGATTTTCGATAAAGACGAATCACCGCGAGAAGACACGACGATTGAAATCCTGCGTTCGTTGAAGCCGGCGTTTAAAAAAGATGGGACGGTGACGGCAGGCAATGCGCCGGGAGTGAACGACGCGGCCGCAGCCGTGGTGGTCACGAGCTTGAACAATGCCAAGAATCTTGGAATCGAGCCGATGGTGCGAATCGTTGCCCAGGCCACCAGCGGAGTCGAACCTAAGTGGGTCATGCTCGCTCCGGTCGGAGCCATACGCACCATTTGGGAGAAAACAGGATGGAAGCCCGAAGACGTTGACCTCTACGAACTGAACGAAGCCTTCGCGGTGCAGGCTTTGGGAGTGATGAAGGAACTCAATCTCGATCCCGCGAAAGTAAACGTCAACGGAGGAGCCGTCGCCATCGGACATCCCATCGGCGCAAGCGGCGCGCGTGTGCTGGTCACGCTAATCTACGAAATGATCCGCCGCGACGTGCATCGAGGAATAGCGGCATTGTGTCTCGGCGGAGGGAATGCGGTGGCAATGGCCGTGGAGCGGTGAGGGCCGATGGAAAATAGTCATTATTCAAACTTTCTTTGGGTCTGTGCAGCGGATAGCACGCTGAGGGGGATGTGCACAACCTGAAACTTACCAGCGGACGAAGATAGTCGAATGAGACCCCTTGTTGCGGATACGGCGCGCCTGCGGTTGATTGCCATTGCAGGGATTCTCTTACTTTGTCTTGCGTATTTCTATTTGATTTTCAATAAAAAGCCTTTGGCCCCGGCACCTCCTGTCGTGTCGAAGTGTAAAGATTTGGGACTAGGCGTAAAGAGAATGGGAGGTCTGGACGGATTTCAATTTGATGCTTTCGTAAGAGACTTTACGATTATCGAGGGAACGCAAGACATCCCTCCGTTTGCGCATGGTTTTGCCTTAACACCAAAAAAGGGCGTGTCAGCTTTGGATATCTCATTCGGACAACGCCCGATCGAAAACATGGCCGAAGATCCGACTCTTCTTTTGTCCGATCATGTTGACGAGAGGCGTGTCTTTGATGACCAAGGACACCCGATAGGTGATGATTACTGGGGTTATTTGAAAAGTGGCGAACGTTGGCGACGGGTTCGGCTGTTCAAGGGAGGAGTCGTTGCGAAGTATGGTTTGGTAAATGAAAAGGACGCCAGACTTTTTGACCGAGTTATCAGTACAGGATGTCTCTTATCCCCCTGAGGCTCATGAGGTGGAGAACAATCATTTGGCTGCTGGCCGGCCTTCTGTTTCACCCATCCCGAAGCGAGCAGCATCGCCCTTGAATATCCGCCGAAGTTGGAACGACTTTCGTTTTTTGCCGGTCTTCTTTCTACAGTGGGGTGACGAATACTTCACGAAGACCAACCCAACAAAAACTACCGGGAAGGGCACGAGTTCCACTCGTGCCGATAACCGCCGCCAGATCGACGTCCGGGCCGACTGAAAGTCGGGCCCTTCCCGGTTTGAACGTTCGGAATTCAAGCGCTACTGGTTAAAGCTCCTGCCGTGTCGATGTTCCTGCTTCTAGTGTTTGGCGGAAGCAGTGCCTGAGTGACTAGAACGGAGCACTGACACACCGCGCTGAGTCGGAGCGCGAGCAAGCCGTGCTTCTAGTTCGTGTACGAACCATCGTTCACTGAATGGCTTGGTCAAGCCATGGGGCCCAACGAATATCGGACCCACTGGCCTTGCTGCAGTTGGGACCGCTGGGGCCGGCATGGCATCCCCAGAAATTTTCGGTAGCATCAATGTTGCCGGTACAGATGCTCGCGCCGTCAAAGGCGCAAACGTCGGCCACGCCAGTTTTGCCGCCCAGCAGATCATTCAGGTGAATATCAACTCCCGCCGGCGTGTTAATGGCGATATCCACATCTTCGTCGCGGATGACATTCCGCTCGATGACGGTGCCGACAACTGGGGTTCCCCCGCTCCCGCTGTTGATGTTGATTCCCACCGATCCGGGCGTCGCTGTGTCATCCTTGTCGGCTTTATTTCCGGAGATAATGTTGCCGATGATCTTGTTGCCGCTGAACGTATCGGCTGGCAGACCAAACGCAGGGCCTACATGAGAGTGAAGCGCGACACCTCCCAGTCCATTGTTTGTCAGCTGGTTATTGATGATCACATTGCCGGAGACACGGCCGGGGCCGGCGCCATCCGAAAACATCCCCACTCCTGAGCCCCCTATCTGTACGCCATTGTGGGAAGAAATGTTTTCGGAGACAACATTGTTATCAACGCCGTGATGCCGCGCAAACGGCGGCGTAACTGCGCCAGATGGCGGATGCGACGCAAGAACGATGCCACACTCCAGCGGGTTGTCCGTGACGACATTATGCGTGAGCAGGTTGCCGCGACTTTCGCCGGTCTCGTCGCTGAGCAGGACACCGTCGGCGTTGCCGCGAATCAAATTGCCGGACAACGTCGAATTCACTGTTCCCACCAGATGAATCGCTCCGCCGCAATCGCCGGTTTCGTCGGTTTCATAGGTTCCGCTGCCGGGCTGGTCGGGGCAGCCAGTGTTCGCGCCGGTGAATTCCAACCCTCCAGATTTGTCGTTTTCCAAAACATTGCTGTCGCGGATAATCACGTCCGAGGCGCTGACCACTAAAATGCCTTCAAACAGCGCATCGCGAACCGTGAATCCGGCAACGATAACATCGTGCAGGCCGTGATTGTCGAACCCGTCCACGAATATGCCGTGCGCTAGACCGGTCGCGTTAATGACCGATGAATTCGCTCCCACCCCGATGAGCGAAACTGGAATGCCGATGGTGACCTCTTCTTTGTAGGTGCCGGCTTCAACATTGATAATGTCATTTGCCCCAGCCGCGTTCACCGCCATTTGAATTTTCGAAAAACAACCATGTGAACCACCGGGGTTCACGCAAAGGACGTTGGCAGTAGCTGACTGAGAGAGTGCAACTACGACGATGGCGCACAGGGCAAGCATGCCCAGATGTGCGCTGCTTTTTAAGATATTCGGGCGCATAATCTCACAACAAAGCGATAGCGTTGGCGGGTTTCTTCGAGAATCCTCAAAAACTGATCGCGGCTTGCGGCGGTTCCGAGTAACGCTCTTCCTTGATAACACGAGCAGGTTATAAAGTGGAGATGGTTTGAGCCGAAGTAGCGATGCAGTCCCGTGGGCACGGAAACCGGATGGTATCAGCAGCATAGCCTCCCGCCCTTGCAAAAAACGCAAGGACGGGGCACCCTCGTTCCAATATGGAAAAGAGTATCAATCGCCGGCAGCCGCAAACTGTTGGTGTTCGCAACACGGATGCAACGAACCGTGCGCGATCGGTTCTGAACAACTCGATCCGACGATCGCCACCAGCGCGTCGTGGAAAGAAGAAATGTGGAGCACAGAACTAAGTCCGGTACGGTCCAGCATTTCGAGGACGAAACGAGAAGGATTGATTAACTTCAGTTCGATATCGCGACTTCGGCTCCAGTGATGCAAAGAAACCAGTACGGTTAGCCCCGCTGCGTCCACCGATTCGACGTCAGAGAGATCGAGCACGATAATGCGGGTATCATTTTCTGAAACTCGGCCTGAAATTGCGGCGTTCTTGAGCACGCGAACGTCTTCGCCACGAACGAGACGTCCGGCGCATCTCACAATCGCCAGGTCCTTCAATTTTTCGACGTGTGTGGTCAACATAACTTGCTCCCTTGCTTGATACGTAAATAGACGTTTGGAAGTTCCGTTTGTCACCATGCGCCGGATTCTTGCTGAAATGTCCCTTCTAGGTTTCTGCCCGCCGGGGATTTGCAGAATCGATCACACCTGTCCCGCTTCAGGAATCTCGACGAAGTTGTGACGTCCGTCACAATCGTTCCTCCAATCCATGAGCTAAGGTCATAGCGCGGACGCGTGTGTCCGCGCCTATGCTCTATAAAACTCTTAGCGCGGCTGTCTACGGGATTGACGCCAGCATCATTGAAGTCGAAGTTGACATTTCTGGAATCAAGACCAGCGAAGATCATTTCCACACCGTCGGCCTTCCCGATGCTGCGGTGCGGGAGAGTCGTGACCGGGTGCGGGCCGCGCTCAAGAATTGCGGGTATGACATTCCTCTCACTCATATCACCATCAATCTTGCTCCCGCCGACATCCGCAAGGAAGGCTCGGGATTCGATTTGCCCATGGCGCTGGGTATTCTCGGCGCTTACGGCGGACTGAATAAGAAGGAACTACCCGATTGCCTTTTCGTCGGCGAACTTTCGCTTGATGGAGGTATTCGTGGCGTGCGCGGCGCGTTGCCCATCGCAATCGAGGCACGTGGGAAGAAGATTTCGAAGCTGATCGTTCCTGAACTCAACGCAAAAGAAGCGGCGATGGTCGGAGGCGTGTCGGTTTATCCGGTGAAGTCGCTGCTGGATGTGATTCGATTCGTGAACACCGGCAACGGAATTCAGCCGCTAAATGTTGACAGCGAAATTCTACTAAGCGAGTCGCAACAATTTTCGGTGGATTTCAAAGATGTGCGGGGACAGCAGACCGCCAAGCGTGCACTCGAAGTCGCGTGCGCCGGAGGCCACAACATTCTGATGATCGGGCCCCCGGGATCAGGCAAGACGATGCTGGCGAAACGCATGCCGACGATCCTGCCGCCATTTACCTTCGAAGAAGCGCTGGAGACGACCAAAATTCACAGCGTGGCTGGCGTGCTCGACGCTGGGGCGGGTCTAGTAGGCGTGCGCCCGTTCCGCTCGCCTCATCACACGATTTCCGATGCTGGTCTCATTGGCGGCGGAGCCGTGCCGCGTCCCGGCGAGGTTTCATTGGCGCACAACGGGGTGCTTTTCTTAGACGAACTTCCCGAGTTTCCGCGAAACGTTTTGGAAGTCATGCGCCAGCCACTCGAAGATGGAACCGTTTGCATCGCCCGCGCTTCGATGTCGCTGACTTTTCCTTCGCGCTTCATGTTGGCGGCGGCTATGAATCCTTGTCCCTGCGGATACTTCAATGACCGCAGCCGTGAGTGTCATTGCACGCCTCCGATTATTCAACGATATATGTCGAAAATATCTGGGCCGCTGCTGGACCGCATTGACATCCACATTGACGTGCCGGCGGTGAATTACAAAGAAATGCGTTCGGGATCCGAGCCAGAGAGCTCAGCCACAATCCGAGAAAGAGTCATGCGCGCCCGCGATTCGCAGCTGAAGAGGTTCTCGGAATCTCTCAATGCCAAGGTTTATTGCAACGCACAAATGGCGCCTCGCCATATCCGAACATTCTGTGAACTCTCCGCCGATTGCGAACGGCTTCTCGAACGAGCCATGGCCCAACAAGGACTCACCGCCCGCGCTCACGACCGCATCCTCAAAGTGGCCCGCACAATTGCTGACCTCGACGGCTCTCCTGCGCTCGAACCAAAGCACATTGCCGAGGCCATCCAATACCGAACTTTGGATAGAACATTCTGGGCGTGAGGCACACCAATAAGGTCAGAAGTCGAATACGTTACACAAAGAGACGTAGCAAGTTGCGTCTCTACCAGAGATTGTTTTGTATCTCAGAAGCGCATGTAGCTGTTTCCGGCCTTGGTGCCCACCGCTGCGTCCAGATGGTCTAACTGCACGCCCAGGAGGGACGTGGCGAAATAAATCTTCTCGAAAGTGGCGATCTCCGGGTCGCGTATGCCGGCGATGATCTCTTCAGCTGTGTTCGGTGAAAAGCGCGCCTCGGTTTGCACGCATCGCCGCCACTGATTGGTCGAGGGCCATCCACCTTTGAACGCACGATTCGGGTCATCAGTATCGCTGTCTTTAGCGTAGAGCTTCTCCGCGATTTGGACAGCCTCTTTAAGGGTCTTATCAGCGCCATCTTCGTCGCCAATTTCTAGATATTGCGCAGCTGCATCATCAATCATCTTTGCTTGCGTCAGAAGAGGCGATTGACTCAACGACTTTCGCAAAGCGCCCAGCGCTTCCTTGGCCACAGTAGAATTTGCTTTGCCGACCTTTTGCGCAATCTGTAATAAAGCCTCGGCTCGCGGACACGTCCCCTCGCCCCAATATGGCGTCGCAGACGGCAGGGATTCAGGTAATGACATAGCCTCTGCAATGGCTTGTCGAGGATTTGTCTCAGCATCAGCCATAATCTGTTTCAGTTTCTGCTTGCTCTGGATTTCCTGCTGCGCCTGGATAGCGAAAGCGTTGGATTCGACGGCTCCTCTATCACCGACGGATACGCTCATACTGGATGGCGCTGCTTCTCCCGGCTTGGGCGGGTGCATTCGAAAATCCGGCTGCACTGCCTGCATACCTTCGGGAAAACGATCCAGCATAGCTTTAAGATTTGAATTGTCACGAAGCAAGCTCTCTGCCTTTGCGTTGTCTAGTTCTTCAAGGATAGGAAGCAGCTGAAACAAGCGATACTCGTACTGCGAATTGAGCGCCACGGCGCCGGCACCGCCCGAAAATGTCAAGTGAAGCTTCATTCCGCCCTCATCAACCACTTTCGCTTGCGCCAGAATCTGATCAATCGCATCTTCCGCCATTGCAGGTGGCACGTCGCGCCAAAAACGCGTCACCATCCCAGACAAATCATCGTAGCTTCCACCATAAGTGTGTGGCTCACCCTGCCTCTGATACGCATTGACGCTCTCTGAAAAGATGGCCACCTTCTCTGAATTTGAGTCGCTTGGCAACGCCATCATCAGATCCATTGCCGAGCTATAGGGATAATCGTCTTGGTCGCCAAGTGAGGTGATGAGTTGCCGCGCTCTCTCTAAGTCCTTCTTGGCGATGTATCGAGGAATCAGCTGTGCCGTTACCTGCTTCTGGACTTCAGGCTGAGCCTTGGGTAAGAGCGCTTCCTCGTCCGACAAGGAAGTCATTGCCATCAGAATGCTTCGTTGCAGCCAAGTCTTGATGCCGCAACCCTGCATTTCCGGGCATCGAGCACCGGGCGACTCTGGGGCGATGTCCTCAATCGAGAGGCTGGCGGTGAATGCCTCTCGCAGCAGCGCATCGAATTTGGATGGACTTGATTTGCGGTAACCCTCCGCAATCTTCCACAGGACGAATGCCTGCATGTCAGGTTGCAGGCTCGCGGCTTCAGCCTGAGCCGACTGAAGCAATCCCTGTCCTCGCCGCTGTTTCGGAGTCAGCTTAGCTTCAGCAACCTTGTTCGGAGCGACTGGAGTCTTCGCCGCAAAAACGGTCGGCGCCGATTGACCAAAGAGGCACGAGCAAAAAAGAAAGAGCAGTGCGCCGCAACCGCGTAGTTCACGCGACCATTTTTTAGGACACGCTTGGCGCATACTCCACCTGTGAAAGTGGTGACAGCGTATTTTACTCACTAAATTCGACACAGGATAGAAATAGACGCAACTATGGATTTCAATACGCGGGGACTGGAACAATCCACTCGCTCATTGGGTGGAGTCCGCCACAGTCCAAACAGCCGGTCATGGGAAATTGCGCCGCACAGTACGGACACATGGCGTGGGTTTGGAAGGTGTCGAAGGGCAGCTTGCATACCCCACATTTCCACAGGTCGCCGACAGATGGCGCTGTTTTGCATTGCGGACAAGCAAACCCTTCGCGGCGCGGCAACTTCGCAACGCGCAACAAAGCCTGCGCCTGTCGCAATCCGCTCCAGCAGTTCATTAACATGAAAACCGCTATCGCTCCCAACCAGACGGAATGTGTCCACACGGCGAGACCAATGAATGCGGCGACGCCAAGGAAACCGATGACCGTGGCGACCATCAAGCTGCGGGCCCGCCCCAACACAAACCAGAGCAACGACCGAAGAATCTGGCCGCCATCCAAAGGATAGATAGGCAGCACGTTGAACAACAGCAGTCCGAGATTGACGAGCCATACCGCCCTGAGAAGGGCGTGAGCATTCGGTATTGCTTCAGCCCATCCCAATGACCGGCTCAACACACCCAGCACTGACAAGACCGGTACGAGCACTACATTCACCAGAGGGCCCGCCGCTATGCTCCAAAGCGTCGCGCCTGGTCGCGGTGGCGGATTGACGTAGGCGACTCCACCGAGCGGCCACAACACAATCTGGTTTGCCGTCCCACCAACTTGCCGGCAAGCCAGTGCATGCCCGTATTCGTGCAGCAGCACGATGAGAAATAACGCCAGATACTCCAGCACGTTAAAAGTGAGAGAAGAGTAGCGGTTTGTGCGAGCGTTGATCTCATACACGGCGACCAGAAACCAGGACCAATGCAGAAACACATCCACCCCAATGGCACGGAACAAGTAGAGTGATCCCTGGCGCGTGCTTGGCATATGCGAAATTTATACCATGGCAGATTGGCCTGCGAATTCTCAAGCCGCGGAGGCCGAACTTCTGCTAAGTCCGCGCGCCTTCCGAGTTTGGGCCACATATTTGTTGTGGGCCGACGAGCCCCCAACCGATTGTTTACAAATTTTTACCATCCGATTCACAACCATTGACGGACAGCTGGTTTCTCAGTAACTGGTGTGCGTTCTCGCCGGCTCGAATCTATGCAGCATAAGAAAAACTATGCCCTATAAGAAAGATTGCGATGCAAGTTTTATTCGCCTGACTTCGGTACTGGTTAATTGCGCGATATGCGCCGCAATTGCTCTGGCCATCTTTGGAAGAACCGCGCTGGCCCAATCACCAGCTGGCGCAAATGACAATCCATCCTCCGCTAAGCAATCCACATCCAGCCAAGACCACACAACATCGCAAACGGGCAAGACTGCCGCGACCGTGTTGGTGCAGGTCAACGTCGTCAACGTGCTGGCGACGGTGCGTGACAAGCATGGAAAGATCGTTCCAAATCTCACACAAAGCGATTTTGTGTTGACGGAAGATGGACGACCGCAAACCATTCACTACTTCACAAAAGAAAGTGATCTTCCCCTCACGCTCGGTTTGCTGGTAGATACGAGTTTGAGCCAACGAGCTGTCCTCGAACAGGAGCGCAGCGCGAGTCACAGCTTTCTGGACCAGATGGTGCGCGAAGATAAAGATAAAGCATTCGTGATCCACTTCGACCGAGAAGTGGAACTGCTGCAAGACCTCACAGGCTCGCGAGAGAAGTTGGAAGCCGCGCTCGATTCACTCCAAACTCCTGAACTGAAACGCGCCAGCGCCGGCGGAAACGACCCCGACGACGATGATCCAAGCTCGGGACGCGGTTCAGGCGGCCATTTCGGCGGGGCTGGCACTTTGCTTTATGACGCGGTTTACCTGGCGTCCGACGAGCTGATGAGAAAGCAGCAGGGACGCAAAGCATTGATTGTGCTTTCCGATGGAGTTGACCGGGGCAGCAAAGAGACCCTCGACAGTGCAATCGAAACGGCGCAGCGGGCGGACACTGTTGTGTTTTCAATCCTGTTCAAGGATGACGAAATGAATCAGGGCGATCACGGAGGGTTTGGACGCCCACGCATGGGTGGCGGCATGGGCGGCCCTATGGGTGGTGGGCGGCGCGGTGGAGGGGGACGACATCAAGAAGAGCCGCGACCGGATGGCAAAAAGATTCTTGATCGCATTTCTAAGGAAACCGGCGGACGCCTGTTCGAAGTTTCCAAGAAACAGCCGATTGACGAAATTTACTCGCAGATCGAAGAGGAACTTCGGAACCAATACAGCCTCGGCTACACGCCCGACAGAACAGCCGAGGGCGCTCCTGGCTATCGGAAAATTCAGCTCAGTACGAAGGAGAAGGATTTAACCGTACAGACTCGGCAGGGATACTACGCAGACCGCTGAACCTGCTATTGAATATTCATATCAATGTTTGCCGCGGGGCCCGCTTCATGCCCTGCACTCCTAACTGGATACTGCTGGCACGGCGTCTATCCGGTGAGTACAATTGCCGCAACTATTTATTCCATACGCTTAATGGTTCGATGGGAGAATGAGTTGGCGTGCCCATTTTTTGTACCGACAACCGAAGCTGACGACATCCCTTGGCTTCATCCATCGCGATTGCCACTTGGCCGCGGATGGAATGGCCATTGTGGCGCGCCCGGACACGAGGGATTCGCGCCCACGCCGGAAGAGATCAAACAGAATTGCAATCTTGGATACGCAACCACATGCCCACGTTTGCCAAAGGAACGTGATTGCGACGCCGTCCGCTTCTCGGTGGTTCGCCACTCGGACTCGCATCTGGTATTGTGGTTCGTTTTTGAATTGCAGCATCGCCCTGCGGGACATGGCACTTTGGAATATAAGGTCCCGACTCGAGAATGGAAATTGCCTCATCCTAACGAACGGATTCAGAGAATGGCGGATTGTTATGTTCAATCGTATTTATCTCGCAGGGTGTCGGCTCTTGATTCAGCCTCCGAACAGCTCTCCATCCCAACCGAACACTAACGAAACTTACTCATTGACCCAGGAAAATACCCATGCCACAAAATGATGATGTGATGGTGCCGCGGCCAGTGCGCGATTCGCAGTCGGAGATGACGGAAATTGTGCTGCCCAACGATGCCAATCCCTTGAATAACCTCCTCGGCGGACGCCTAATGCATTGGATTGATATGGCTGGAGCAATGGCTGCGCATCGCCACTCCAGAAATTATGTAGTCACGGCGGCCATTGATCATTTGGATTTCTGGGTTCCTGTCCATGTCGGCGATCTGGTAATCCTGCGGTCCTCGGTCAATCGAGTTTTCCACACTTCGATGGAAGTTGGCGTGAAAGTAGTGGTGGAGAACTACATTGTAGACACAAGTGAACATGTAAGTTCCGCCTACTTAACATTCGTGGCAGTGGACGCGGGCGGACGGCATTTACCGGTTCCCGCCGTGGTTCCCGAGACTCCGGAGGAGCAGCGCCGCTACGACGATGCTGGGCGGCGGCGAGACCTTCGCCGCACCGAGTTGGAACGCCGTCGGAGGAACCAGGCTCGCTAGGGTATGGTGGTGCTCCGAGGTCAGCCACTAACAACTGTCAGGGCGTAACCACATATCGAGCGTTCATGCCCGCCGCATTGTGGAACGAGACATGGCAGTGCAGAAGCCAGATGCCGGGATCGTCCGGCGCCATGTCGGCGGTCACCATCTGCATCGGAGCCATGAAGGTGACGTCTGTGCGCATTTGATTGATGACGACGGTATTCCCGTGCCAATGCGGCGAGTGGAAGTCAAAGTCGTTGCTCCCGCTGAAAAGGTACCAACGAACGTGTTCGCCCTTGTGCATGGTGAGCGCACGCAATGGCATGCTACTGTGCGAAAAGCCGTTGATCGAAAATGTTACGAAGTAGGGATAAACGGCACCCGTGCTTGCGCTGGTCGGCAACGACGGGATCGCCCGATCCTTCTCGACCGTCGGCAGGTTCCGCTTGACGTACCAACTATCCTCTTCGTGAACCTGCGCAAACCAAAGAACGAACTCGCGGTCAACGCCCTTCGGCGAGCCGTCCGGCTTCGATTGCCCGCGTGCCGTGATGATAATGGGGCCCAGCAACCCGGTGTTGAGGTCGCGGTATTCGTCAGCATGCGAGTGATACATCCACATCACGGAGTTGACATCACCGGGCGCAGGACCGGCCCGCTCCGGAACTTGCCATATGTACTCGTGTGTGCCGCCGGGAGGTACAGCATCGTCGGCTTTGTCAGCGCCGGAGGTTCCGTCATCGTAAGGCGCGCCCTCTGAGTCTTTATTGTAGAAAACACCATGCGGATGCATCGAATAAGGCTCGCTCCCATTGTTGCGGAAGGTGACATGAATCGTGTCTCCCACCTCCGCCCGAATCAATGGCCCCATAAAGCCAAGATGCTCCCACTCCGCCGGCCGCGGCTTTAGCGTGCGGAATGTGCTATCGGTGTATTCGCGGTACAGAGCCTTTACATAAGAGGTAGAGACTGGCTTCTCCACCGGCTTCGCGTCTGGGCTTGGTCCGCCCGCAAAGAGACTAACTGACCTGAACGGCTTGCCGGTAAGGCCGTCCACGCCTCCGGGAACATAATCCCACGTCACCTCGTCAGCGGCGATGTAATAGGTGCGAGTCTGTCCCGTCGAGTCGCTGGGGTCGCTATTGTTCATCTTCATAGCGGTGCCCTGCGCGGCCGCGCGACCGTCACCAACCAGAATCACAAAGGCGGAAAGGAAAAACAGGAGACAGAGTGATCGAGCATGGTGCGTTGTCATTGTTTCCTCGCGTCGCTGAAGTGCAGTTGAAAGATTAAACAGAAAAACGGCGGTGTGCGAACCATGGACGGTCGCATTATACACAAGCCAAATGTGCGCCAACACCGGAAGCGACTCTTGGCACATGCGGTGACCGGCTTCCGCCATTTCTCAGCGCGGTGGATTCGACGATTCTCGAAGAATGGCCGCCGACTGGCAAAACCCTCACCACGACCTGGCGTACCTCAATCGCGGGTTCCGGCGGACACTTGTATAATTCTCTTTAGATATTCTGCCTAGAATCGAAAGGTAATCCTTGAACGCTCCTATGCCTCCACGTCCCGGCCAGCAACCGCCAGCGCCGCAACCTTTGCCCGGCGTAGATGCCATCATCGCGGTTGGCTCCGGCAAAGGCGGAGTAGGAAAAACCACGCTCGCGGTGAACCTCGCGTTGGTGCTGTCTCAGTTAGGACACAAAGTCGGTCTTTTGGACGCCGACATTTACGGGCCGAACGTGCCGCTTATGCTGGGCATTAATGCGCAGCCCAAAGTTCTTGGCGATAACCGCATCGAGCCACTCGAAGCTCATGGGCTGAAGGTTATTTCTGTGGGCTTCCTGAATCCGGGGGATAAGCCGCTGATCTGGCGCGGGCCGATGCTTCACTCCATCATCAAGCAATTCTTGGGATCTGTGGTTTGGGGAGAGCTCGAATACCTGATTGTGGATTTGCCTCCAGGTACTGGTGATGTTGCGCTTTCTTTGATACAGACTGTTCCTCTGACCGGAGCGATTGTGGTTTCTACACCTTCTGACGTTTCGCTTCAGGACGCGCGAAAAGCCATCGAAATGTTCCGCCAGATGAAAGTTGACATTGTCGGAATGGTGGAGAATATGAGTTTTTTCACTTGCCCGCATTGCAATCATGAGATTGACATCTTCTCCCGAGGAGGAGCGGAAAAAACGGCCGCTCAATTCGACGTGTCTTTTCTGGGAAATATTGAGTTAGATCCTGAAATCCGAAAGGCCGGAGATAGTGGAAAACCAACGGTCCTTAACGGCGAAAACTCTGCACATGCGAAATCGCTGTTCGCACTTGCCCGCAGAGTGGCAGAGAGGGTACATGAGATCAAGGCGTCGGCCCCGGCGAGCGTGATCCAAGTGCAATAGACGTGACTCGTCCGTCCCCGTTTGCGCATCAATATATATAGGTCGCGGGAGTCCTTTCGCGGGACATTGGCCATCTTGACAGGTTCCCCCCCCGTTCCTAGAATCAAAGCAGTCGGGGAGTGTGGCTCGGTGGAGTGTAAGCGTGTGAATATAAAGTAGTTACTTTTCGTGCGCTACTGATAAAGATAGCCTGCCAGCTGTAACTCGTTCTGATAAACAATTTGATATGCAACCTGGAACTCCAATTGGCGAACGGGGACGTGAGATTCTGACTGCCATCGTGGAGACCTTTATTGCGACCGGGGAACCGGTTGGCTCGCGAACTCTGGCGCGATCAAACCGGGAAGGACTCAGTTCTGCGACCATCCGGAATGTTATGGCGGATTTAGCCGACGCCGGTTTTCTTGAGCAGCCGCATACTTCGGCGGGAAGGGTGCCGAGCACGGAAGCGTACCGCTATTATGTGGAGCAGCTTACCGGCCAGGCCCGCCTTTCAGAGCAGGATCAAAATATCATTCAAGGCTCGCTGCAAGGTGTGACCGACGTTCAGGAGTTTATGGAGCGCACTTCACATGTCTTGTCCCTTATTTCGCGGAATGTTGGTGTCGCCGTCGCGATTCAAGGACCGAAGAACGCTCTGGAACATGTTTACTTTTCGCGGCTCGGCGATCAGAAAGTGTTGGCCGTAGTCGTCACGAAATCGGGACTGGTGCGGGACCGGGTGCTGAGGCTCGATTTGCCGCAGTCAGATTTGGATGCCGCCGCACGATTCATCAATGAAAACTTCCGGGGATGGACGATGGAAGCGTTACGCGCGGAATTATCCCGGCGTCTCGAGCAGGAGCGCAGCGAATGTGATCGCCTGATGACGTCAGTGGCGCAGCTCTATCGTCAAGGCGCGCTGGTCGCCGAAGACGCAACCCAAACCATATTCGTGGATGGCACTGCAAACCTGGTTTCAGGCGAACGCGATCGCGAACGGTTGCAGGAGCTATTGAAGACGCTGGAAGAGAAGCAAAAACTTGTCGAACTTTTGGGCGCGTATCTCGACGCCAAGCAGGAAGCCGTGCGTGTGGTTATAGGATTGGATGAGGCGATGCCATCCATGCGCAATCTGGTTTTGATTGGAGCTCCCGCGCGTGTGGGGGGTGAAGTGCGCGGATCGCTGGCCGTAATCGGTCCAACCAGGATTGATTACGAGCACACGATGACTGCCGTCTCGTACATCGCACGTCTCTTCGACAAAATTCTGAATGAAAACGGTGAATGAGTAATGGTAAGGCGGAATGGAAAGTCGGACGTAGAAAGTGAATTAGACGCGGAGCGGGAGTTACCTTCCTCAAGCGACACCCTGGATGATATTGGTCCAATCCAGGGTTCTTCGGGCCAGGATATGGCTGCGGCTACCGAAGGCGAGCTGCAAAAAGTGACGGCCGAGCGCAACACTCTGCTGGATCGCCTGGCACGCGCACAAGCCGAATTCGACAATGCCCGCAAACGAGCTGCGAGGGAGCAGCAAGAATATCGCGATTATGCCCAAGCCGACGCGATCAAGGCATTGCTGCCAATCATTGATAGTTTCGAGCGGGCGCTACAGGCCTCCGACAGTAATCGCGTGCAGCATCAGGAATTCCGGAACGGCGTTGACCTCATCTACAAACAACTACAGGACGCGCTGCAAAAGCTCGGATTGCGCCCGATTGTGGCGAAGGGACAGCCTTTCGATCCGCATTTACATGAGGCCATCGAGATGGTGGATACCAACGATGCGGATGATCAAGTCGTGATTGACGAGCTGCAACGCGGATACAAATTAAAAGAGCGGTTGCTGCGGCCAGCCATGGTGAAGGTTGCGAGGAATACGCGATAGTGGTTCATAACGAATCCGGGGAATGTTATTTTGACCAGTAATGTGAAGCGTGACTACTACGACATCCTTGGCCTGCCACGGGGGGCGAGCGATCAGCAAATCAAGAGCGCTTACCGCAAGCTTGCCATGCAGTTCCATCCCGATCGCAATCCAAACAATCCCGACGCCGAGGAGAAATTCAAAGAGGCGAGCGAAGCTTATGCCATCCTTGCCGACAACGAAAAGCGTGCGCTCTACGACCGCTTCGGCCATGCGGGCGTGAACGGAGGTTCCGGCGCGGGCGGGGCCGGTTTTGATCCGGCGATCTTCCACGATTTCAGCGATATTTTCGGCGACTTTTTCGGATTCAGCGATATTTTTGGTGGGGGTTCGCAAAGACGAGGCAGGGGCCAGCGCGGCGCGGATTTGCGGGAAGACATCACGCTGGAATTTGAGGAATCGGTGTTCGGCACGGACACCACAGTCACGGTCAGGCGCCACGAGACATGTGAAGACTGCAAGGGATCAGGTGCTGCGCCGGGGAAAGCTCCGGTCTCATGCAGAACTTGCGGCGGCCAAGGGCAGGTGCGCTATCAGCAATCGTTTCTCAGCGTAACGCGCACATGTCCCACGTGTCAGGGGTTGGGCAGCGTGGTTACCGACCCATGCATAAAATGTAAAGGTGAAGGAAGAGTGCTGCGTCAAAAAACAGTAGATGCGAAGATCCCGGCGGGAGTCGAGGACGGGACTCGCATTCGCTTCACCGGACTCGGCGAAAGCGGCCTTCATGGAGGACCAGCGGGCGACCTCTACGTCGTGCTGCACGTTAAAGAGCACGCTTTCTTCGAACGCGAGGGGAATGACTTACACTGCGTGATTCCCATCTCTTTCACGCAAGCCGCTCTGGGCGCTGAGATTTCCATTCCCACTCTCGAAGGTGAACACAAATTGAAAGTGGCGGACGGCACGCAATCTGGCGCGCGGACCCGTATCCGCGGAAAAGGTGTGCCGGTCTTGAACGGCCACGGCAAGGGAGATTTATTTGTAGAATTTCATGTGCAAACTCCGCACAAGCTCAACAAACGCCAGCGTGAGTTGCTGCAAGAGTTGGAAGGAATCACGAAAGTCGAAAACAGTCCGCAGCATCGAACCCTGCTGGGCAAAGTCAAAGACATCTTCACCTAGTTTCAGCGAGTAGATTTGCCGCGAGGTCGAAGATGCTTCAGCAACCCAACAAAATCCTGGGACACGTTTAACTTGCCTCCCGAAAAGATCGCATGTGTGACGTACTTTTTTGAAGTTGCCACTCCGAGCTGTGCTGAGACGATCACATCTAACAGTTCCCCGATTTTGTTAGCAGAACAAGGCGGGACGCGAAAAATCCACTTTTTCTCAGCTGCGCCCTGAGCGTCAACCCTGTCAAAGGTCTGAAGGGTCTTGAATATCCCTCTTGTCATCTGCAATTTAAGGCGATCCTCAGCGTTGTTTTCATATTCACGGTTAAAGTTACGCAATACGCTCAATTTGACCGCAAACGCCTCTTGGTCGAACAAATGAGTAATCACAACGGGTACGCCAGTGGTGTCTTCCCACTCAACCAACTTTGGAAGGTCTTCGTCCTTAACAATTACGTTCGGAGCAGTTGGGGGCACCGATCTTTTCAGAGGTCTTCGGTCCCAACTGTCTAAGCTTCTGGGCTTCCAATCGCGGCCTTTCATCTCCTTAGCTCGATATGGTGAAAACTCGACCTCAAGCGCCGCTAGAGCTTTCTCAAGGGCGAATGCCAGTGTCTCACCATTGACGAATTGCCTTCGATCAGCCGCTTCCAGATCCTCGATCATCAGGGTTTCTTTCTCCGAAGCTGTAAGGTCATCGAGGGCATATACCAATAAGTCAGGTTCCTTATAGCTTGTGGTGCCATAAACAAGGCCGCCTTCGGGCCGAACCACGGAAAGCCCAAACCGTACTGTTAACAAACCGTGTTCTGGGCCAAGGGCCTGTATAAGAAGGTCTTCGGCCCAGCGGCTGGTATTAAACCGGTGCTCGAAGTCGATACCGCGACCGCGCATAGAATAGGCTCCGCAAAAGAAAATCAGCAAATGAAAAGCTAATTGCGCTTGTTCACCCGCCTCCTATCGGCTCCAGTAAGCGTTTCCGCTTGTGATGGACAAAACAGTAGTTCGGAAGGCGTGACTTTCAGGGCATGAGCTAACGAGAAGAAAATCGCCATTGAAGGATTGCGCTTCCCACACTCCAGGGAAGAGAGGTAGGTGACGTGAATTTGGGCGCGGGCTGCCAGATCTTCCTGAGAAAGACTCTGGGCATGTCTTAGAGCGCGGATGCTCTGCCCTAGAGTTTTCAGATGCTTTTTTGCGAAGGCGCTCTGCATGTCGGCGGAAGGAGAACATCGTTTTTGTACAGGAATCCGTTTGCAAGTAACATAGACAATCAGTAAAGTTGTGAGGCAACTTATCAGATAAGATAAGAAGAACAATGGCCACAGCACATCAGAAGTTGCCTGCGTCAGGCCCTCGCCGTGAGGCTCTCCGCGAAAAGGGGCAGTTTTGGACACCCCAGTGGGTCGCGGAAGCAATGGTTGCCTACGTTCTCGGCACCGAATCGGATCACCTGTTCGACCCGGCGGTGGGAGCAGGTGCTTTTTTTACAGCTGCCAAGAACCTATGTAAACGAGTCTCGCGCAACGTCAGCCTGGTCGGTACAGAAATCGACAGCTTGGCGTTAAACCAAGCCACGAATACGGGCTTAACCAGGGAAGACCTTAGAGGCGTCGAGCTTCGAGATTTTGTTCTAAACGCCCCGAACCGCCAATTTTCCGCCATTGTGGCAAACCCACCCTATATTCGGCATCATCGGATTAGCGCGGAAACTAAAGGAGAATTAAGACTTCTCACGAGACAGATTATTGGTAAAACGCTCGATGGACGTACCGGGTATCACGTTTTCTTCTTTATGAGGGCGTTAGAAAGGTTGTCGGCGCACGGGCGCTTGGCCTTCATTATGCCCGCTGATACATGTGAAGGAGTATTTGCAAGAAGCCTTTGGGGATGGGTGTTAAACACTTATCGCATGGATGCGGTGGTGACATTTGCACATACCGCGACTCCGTTTCCCAGCGTCGACACGAATGCGATGATCTTTATGATTTCTGCCGAGAGTCCTGAGACAACATGCAAGTGGTGCAGGTGCGGCGAAGAGGGACCTGCTCTCTTAGATTGGGTGGAGAAAGGATTTCCGGAGACATCCTGCCCTGCACTGGTAGCCCGTTCTCGCGATGTGGCTGAAGGTCTTGAGACGGGCCTGTCCCGCCCCCCTCAGGAGCGCCACGTGGGGCCAGTGCTAGGCGACTTCGCTCGTACGGTGCGAGGAATCGCTACGGGTTCTAATGAATTTTTCTTCTTGACCGCTGCAGAGGCAGCGGCCCGAAACCTTCCCTTGTCGTTCTTTGTACGTGCGGTTGGACGTACACGTGACGTTGAAGGAGATGAAATCACCGTGCGGCATTTAGACGAGCTTGATGGACGGGGTAGACCCACTTACCTTTTGTCGCTCGACTCAACGCCGGAAGAAGACCTGCCGGATTCGGTTCAGCGATACCTTCGAGAAGGTGCGGACGCTTGCCTTCCAAATGGACCCCTAATCAAGCAGCGTAAGCCTTGGTACAAGATGGAGAAGCGCCAACCGCCTCCGTATTTGTTCGCGTACCTTGGACGGCGCAATGCTAGATTCATTCGCAACCGAGCAAACGTCGTACCGCTCACGGGCTTTTTGTGTGTCTATCCTCGAGAAATCGAGGAGGAGGAGAGCGTCTGGCGTCTGCTCAACCATCCGGACACAATCGCCAATTTGTCTAAGGTTGGGAAATCCTACGGATCTGGGGCTATTAAGGTCGAGCCGCGAGCCTTGGAGAGGGTCCCGCTATCAGAGCACGCTTTAAGCTCGGCGGGCATCTCTGGACTGAGACGAAATAAGCAGTGTGGTTTATTCTTCTAATCGCATCTTCGAGATGTCATCGTAGACTCAGTTCCTCCATTGCTGGCATAGCTGTGTCGAACTGCACCGAGCATCCTTGACCGCTTCGATTGCACAATTCCTACCCTTGCGGCCATTCAATCGCTCGCGTATTTTTGTGGTAACGTTCTGAGATGTCTTTGCGGCGCTGCACATACTGTCCGGTTCTAGCCGCAGTTTTCGTTGGTTTGCTCCACGCTCAAACTTCCGCGCCTGACTCGGCAAAGCCTTCCTCCACATTCCAGAAGAACGTGCGCGTGGTTTTGCTGGATGTTGTGGTTACCGATAGCAAAGACGATCCCGTCCGAGGACTTCAGAAACAAAATTTCGAAGCTTTCGAGGATGGCAAGCCCCAAACGATCTTGTCCTTTGAGGAGCACAAAGGCGCTACACCGATTCAAGCGAAGATCCCACCTATGCCGCCGGATGTCTTCACCAACTTCCCGGTCAGCACGCCTCCGGACACTATTAATGTGTTGTTGCTGGATGCGCTCAACACTCCCCTGGCAGACCAGGCCTACGTCCATTCCCAAATGGTCAAGTACCTCAAGAAAATCCAGCCGGGAATGCAAATGGCAATCTTTACCCTGGCATCTCGGCTGCGCTTCGTACAGGGATTCACGACTGATTCTTCAGTGTTGTTAGCGGCGCTCAACGATAAGAAACGGGGTGCAAGCCCTCAGTTGTCGCCACTACTTCGCACGACCACGGACGACAATACGGACCAGCAGTTGCTCGCGGATATGGCCACTGCGCACGCGTCCCAGGGAGCTATCCAGGCGCTTCAACAGTTCCAGGCAGACACGTCTTCTTTCGAACTCGACTCCCGCATCATCATTACGCTCCAAGCCTTCCAGCAACTTGCGCACTATCTGGCCGGCTTTCCCGGCCGAAAAAATATCGTCTGGTTCTCGAGTTCTTTTCCGCTCAGCGTTTTTCCCGATCCAACGCTTCAGGACTCATTCGATGTTATGCGGCAATACGGAGATCAAATTCGGAGTACTGCCGACCTGCTCACTGACGCGCAGGTAGCCATCTACCCGATTGCGGCGGAGGGCCTGGACACCGATTCCACATACGAAGCCAGCAGCATACCCGCCGGGGTGACTGGCGGCTACACGGCGCTGCAACGCCAGAATAAGGAACTACGCGACGCGAGTTTCAACCGGAATGCCAGTCACGACACTTTAGACGAGATTGCAAAAGATAGTGGGGGCGAAGCTTTCTACAACACAAATGGACTCAACGACGCGCTGGCTCGCGTGATGCGCAACGGTGCACACTATTACACGCTCAGCTATACCCCTACCGATAAGCGAATGGACGGCAGCTACCGCCGCATAGAGATCAAGCTCCATGATGCTAAGTACAAACTTTCTTACCGCCGCGGTTACTTCACTGAAGATGCCAAGAAACAGCCGCCGGTCAAGCAAGCGGATCCGTTGCGGCCACTGATGGAGCCCGGCCTGCCAGACTTTAGCCAGATCCTCTACGAAATTAAAGTAAGTCCCTCGAACCCCCAGCCCGCCGCAGGTGCGGCTCGAGCCGGAGACAATACAAAACTCAAAGGTCCAGTAACGCGCTACAGCGCGGATTTTGCAATCTCGACGAAAGACGTTAAGTTCGAGACCACTCCGGACGGGATGCATCACGGCAATATCGAAGTTTCCCTTGTCGCTTACGATCATGACGCCAACCCGCTCAACTGGCTTGTCAGAACTACAGAGATGTCCATCACGCCACAACTTTATGCCGCATTCTTGCAAGGGGGCGTCCAGTTACACGAAGAGATTGACGTTCCCGAGGGGACGATTTCCCTCCGCACGGGTGTTTATGATCCCGCCTCAAAAAAGGTTGGCTCGCTGGAAATTCCGTTGAGCGAAGTGAAAGCTTCTGTGAGGTCTTCTAGGGATGAAATGCCCACCGTAGCGCGGAATCTCATTCCCCTGTTGCCGTACTCGCCGTATTTGCCCATCAACTAACCCCTTCAACTTATTCAGCAGGCTGGGAGCGGTATCTGGAGATTTACGTTTGATTCCAAGGATTTATTTGGTGGAGCTGGCCGGGATCGAACCGGCGACCTCATCGTTGCGAACGATGCGCTCTCCCAGCTGAGCTACAGCCCCACGATGTTGCCAGACAGCCTCAAAACAGGCTGGTACGGCAGTGTCTAGGTCATTTTAACAGTGCACTTGCGGCAAACCAAACTCTGGCCTTACGAAATCGTTGAACTCAATTGCCAGGCGGAAGAGAGTTTTCGCAGAAGGTTCGCAGATTTAACTATAACGAATTCGGGGACATCATTCACAATTTCCACGGCGCCGATCTTCGTCGGCAAAACGAAATGCACCATACCATTCATAGTCTTTTTATCGGTTTGGAGGAGTTTGAGAATTTTGCGGCTTTCGGCTGTCACTTTTGGTAGAGGTCCAAGCGCAAGTACCGACTCGATAATTTGATTTCCCGTCTGCTGATCCAGTCGTCCTGTCGCGACCGCTATATGCGTCGCTGCAATCATCCCCCAAGCCACGGCTTCTCCATGCAGAAAATGGCGATAGTTGGATTCGGTTTCGAGGGCGTGGCCAATGGTATGGCCAAAGTTCAATATGCGTCGCAGCCCGCCTTCGCGCTCGTCGGCGGAAACTACCTCGGACTTGAGCTTGACCGATTCCGCAATCACCCATTCAAGTTCGGTGGAATTGCGTCTCAGGTCCCGGATATTGATGTTTTGCAGACGGCGAAATAATTCGGGATTGCCGATCACGCCGCATTTCAGCGATTCATAAAGTCCCGCTCGAAACTCGCGTTCCGGCAGAGTTGCCAGGACCGATGGATCAATTAGAACCGCCAGCGGCTGATGGAATGTCCCCAGAAGATTTTTTCCAGTTCGCAGATTCACGCCAGTCTTGCCGCCGATTGAGGCGTCCACTTGCGCCAGGACGGTAGTGGGAATCTGCACGACGTTTATTCCGCGCATGTACAGGGACGCTAACATCCCCGCGACATCGCCGACCACGCCTCCGCCCAGCGCGATAATTACCGCATTTCGCTCCGCGCCGAGCCGGGTCAACTTCTCCGCCAACAGTTCGACGGTGGAAAGCTTCTTGTGGCGTTCGCCATCCTGCATCTCGATCATTCTGGCGAAAAATCCCGCAGCCGTCAGTGAAGCCATCAGCTTCTTGCCCCACTTGCGGCGAACGGGTGGGACTGTGATTACGAATAGTCGCTTGTCATTCTCTACTAAATCCCGCAAGTGTTCGCCGGCGGTGAGGAGCAGCCCGCTTGAGATTATGGCGTCATAGGTATGCCCAGGCAGATTGATTCTTATGCTGGTGGCGGGTGGCATGGCCTCTCATCATAACTTAAGATTCACTCGCATCCTTGCCGGGTAACAGATGCAAGCAAGTCATAATCCTCGTGATAACATTTTGGTTTCCGCAGAGAGCTAATGCCATGAGTAGCGCCCCTTCTGAAACCGATTTTCTGGTTGTGGGAGCGGGCGTGGCTGGACTGCGCGCAGCTATCGAACTCGCTTCCGCGGGCAGAGTTGTGGTTCTCGCCAAAAAAGAGGTCACGGATTCCAATACCCAATGGGCTCAAGGCGGGATCGCCGCCGCGTTAAGCGATGAAGACGAAATCAGCCTGCACTTGCAAGATACCCTTGTCGCGGGCGACGGCCTTTGCAATCTCGAAGCCGCCAAGCTTTTGGTTGAAGATGCACCGGCTCGCATCGAAGAACTTATTCAGTGGGGAACGGAATTTGACCGGCAAGGCACAAAACTAACCTTTGGACGGGAAGGAGCGCACAGCCGCAGCCGGATCCTGCATGCTCACGGCGATTCCACCGGGCGCGAGATTCTCCGTGCGCTTTATGCTAAAGCGAAAACGCTCAAGAATATTTCGATTTGTGAATTCGAATTCTCCACCGACCTGAGATTGCAGGACGGACGGGCTTGCGGCATTCACGCTATCGGCAAAATGGGCGAACAAAGGCAGGTTGCCGCGTCGGCTGTTTTATTCGCAACCGGTGGCATGGGCCAGCTATATCGCAACACGACGAATCCCGCTGTTGCTACCGGAGACGGCGTCGCCATGGCTTTTCGCGCTGGAGCGGAAATCGGCGATATGGAATTCATTCAGTTTCACCCGACCGCTTTGTATTTAAAAAATGCTCCCAGATTTTTGCTTTCTGAAGCCCTTCGCGGAGAGGGTGCGTGCTTGAGGAACGCGGAACTGGACCGCTTCATGGCTAAATATCATCCGTTAGGAGAGCTGGCGCCGCGTGACATCGTAGCCCGTGCGATCGTGCACGAACTTGAGATCAGCCCGGCAAAAGATCCTGTTGTCTATTTGGATTTGACTCATCTTGATTCGAAAAAGATGAGATTACGATTTCCTCGAATCTATGCGACGTGCATGCAATACAACGTTGACATGACATCCGAATTCATTCCTATTCGTCCTGCGGCGCACTATGCAATGGGCGGCGTGCGAACGGATCTGGAGGGGCGAACGACGTTGCCGGGACTCTACGCTGCGGGCGAGGCCGCCGCGACCGGCGTGCATGGAGCGAATCGCCTGGCGAGCAATTCCCTGCTCGAAGGTTTAGTTTTTGGCGCCAGAGCAGGACGAACTATGCGGGAAGAATTGCGATCCCGGTCTGGAAGGCCTGGATCACATCCTCGGACAACAACCTCAGACGGCCCCGCTGACGCGAGCACCGAAAGCACAATTCGGCATATTCAGGATTTAATGTGGAAAGATGTAGGGATCGTTCGCACGGGCGCGGGACTGAGACACGCGATTCTACGCTTGGAGGAGTTGCGTCCACCGACGATCAAGCCACAAACCAGGCGGGACCATGAAGCACAAAACCTGCTCGCCGTCGGAATGCTGGTGGCCCGCTCGGCATTGGCGCGAGAAGAAAGCCGCGGCGCCCATTACCGGACCGATTTCCCCGATCACAATGATGCAAAATTCCTGAAACATTCCATCATCAAAGACGATTCGATCCGATTTAACTGAAGAGCTTCAACCACAGAGGACACGAAGGTACACAAAGGAAAACTAAAGCGACATACGTTCAACCAATTTGGATTCGATTACTATTTTAGGTTACTACTATTGTGCATTGAATGATCTGGTTTTCCTTTGTGTACCTTCGTGTCCTCTGTGGTTGAAGCTCTGGTTAAAGCTTTTTCCGCTTTGGGAGCACTGAAGCCATTACAGATGCAAGCAATATGATCCCTACCGTTGTCAACGCAATGCTTGTTGAGATTTGGTAGTAGTGCCCGATCAGCATCTTAGTTCCCACAAAAATTAGCACCGCTGAAAGCCCATAATGCAAATATTTAAACATTTCCATCATTCCAGCCAGGGCAAAATACATGGAACGCAAACCCAGAATCGCAAAAATGTTGGATGTAAGCACAATGACCACGTTAAGAGTTATCGCGAGAACAGCGGGAATCGAATCGGTGGCAAACAGCACGTCAGTGGTCTCAATCAACAAGAGCACAATCAATAGTGGGGTGGCATGGAGCCGCGAGCGGCGAACGAAGAACTTGTCGCCTTCAAAATCATCGGTGACTGGGATGAACCGGCGGAACAGCGCGAGCATCCAGCTTTTCTCGGGATGGATTTCAGCGTCTCCCTGTGTGGCGAATCTGATGCCGCTGTAGATCAGGAGAGCGCCGAAGAAATAAATCACCCAGCCGAATTTTCGGAACAGTCCTACTCCTGTCACAATAAATATTCCGCGCATCATGATCGCGCCAATAATTCCCCAGAACAACACTTTATGTTGATCGCCGGCGGGCACGCGGAAGTAGCGAAATATCAGGAGAAAGATAAAAAGATTATCCACACTTAACGAGAGCTCGATCACATAGGCGGTTGTGAATTCCAGCGTGGCTGTGCGGCCCTGCCAAAAATAAAGTACGGCAGCAAACCCCACAGCAAGACCGACCCAAATAGCGCTCCAGATCAGGGCTTTACGAAGACTAATCACCTTCGATCGCTTATGCAGCCCAAGGTCGAGGCCGAGCATTGCGATTACAAACAGAGTGAAGAAAATCCAAAAGAGTGGTTGGTTCAATCAGATCACCGGCGGTATGTGCCGCAGTGGATTAGAAATGAAATTTGAGAAAAGTGAAATAGCGATTTGGCGGAGACGGCAAGGCCTGGAGATCCACTCAAGGGAGCTGTGGTTGCGGGAGACTTCATGGGATCGTGCTGTTTGGATTCCACCACCGCCACGGAGAATCGGACGCCCTCGTCGGCCTTGCGCAGGGGAAGGTTCGCGGCAGCGTGCTCGATCGTGGCGAGCTTCGCTCGCTCACCCGGACGAGGGCGTCCGGGCCTACGTGGTTCACCGTTGAACAGCCAGCTAACGTTGATCCAGCAAGTTCACAGTTTCGAGAATTACGCTTCCGACGATATCGAGGCTTTTAGGGCTGAGTTTGTCAACAGTGTCCTGTGTTGTATGCCAAAACACGTTGTTATAGCCATAATCAAAATCTATAAGATCAGCGGATGGAACCCCGCGCTCAAGGAACGGAACATGATCGTCGCCCACTATCCCGGTCCGTGCAAAAAAATGGGATTGATATCCCAGGCTGGTGGCGGCCTGGTAAATCAAGTCCTCAAGCCACGGGGTGGAGTTTTGCGGGCGCTCGATGTTTAGATCTGCGTCGCCGATCATGTCGGCCAGAATAAAAGCCTTCGTCTTCTTTAAGGTGCCGTCAGTTTGCCACTTGTCGGCAATATGGCGAATACCGTAAAGACTGTCACTCAGGAAAGGAAGTTCGGTGTCGGGTTTTATACTTTCTTCGGCATCGTCCCATACCAGCCATACGCTATACCCTTCGCGCTTTTTTCCGCGCAATTGGTTTGCGATTTCGAGCAAGAGCGCGCTAGACGATGCGCCGTCGTTTGCTCCGATGTATGAAGTATTGCGTAAGGGGTAGTTCGTGTCGTAGTGACTGGCGACGACGATGATGCCGTCGCGGCTTCCGGGAAATTTTGCGGTGATGTTGTGCACCGGAAGCTTACCTTCAGGCGTATCCGCCGTAAAGCTATCAGATTCCACTGTGTCGCCCTTCAGGTGCGCGAGGATGTAGTCTTCAACTTTCTTGTGATTGGCGCTGCCGATCGGGCGAGGACCGAAGGTGACAATCTCTTTCACGTACTGCATGGCGCGAGCCGAGTTAAATGTAGGGGGCGGTGCGTTATGGGGATTAGGAGCAGAAGCGGCGGCGACAGGAATGTCGCTCGTAGGAGCAACCGGCTTTGGCGATTGAGCGCAAGAAGTCAGGGAGCTAAGAATAATTATCAGCGGAAATGCAAGCGCTCTGACTGGCTGCGCCAGTCTGGACAGCCGAGGGCGGCTGTCCCTACGTGATTCTTGCCAGGACGTCATCCTGCTCTGCGCGCCTCTCTAGCTTTCCGTTGGTTCGGATGCACGAACCACGCAATCGCAATGCTGATCACATACAGGCCCAGCATGGGTGCGGCCAAAATGCACATGTTTAGAATATCGCTGGTTGGGGTGATGACTCCGGCGATTACAAAAATCGCCAGTACGGCATAACGGATATTGCGCCACATCCACCCGGCGCTCACTACTCCCATCAGAGCCAGGAAAAAAATCAGGATGGGCATTTCGAAAATCAGCCCGAGCCCGAGAATTACGGTGAGAAATAAATTCGTGTACTCGCCGATAGTAATCATCGGCTGGAATTGCTTTCCGAAGCCGATCAGAAAATCCAAAGCGAAGGGATATACCAGCTTATAACCGAAGAATCCGCCGCCGATAAACAGGGCGATGGTCGAGAACATGAACGGGAAAACATACTGCTTCTCATTGCGATAAAGCCCCGGAGATATGAACATCCACACTTGATAAAGCACCACCGGAGACGCCACAAACACACCGGCAACCAGCGCAATCTTCAAGTACAGATTGAAGGGCTCCGTGGGATTCAGATAAACCAGTTTGTCGGATAGCCCGTTTTTATGCAGGGCATCCATGATCGGCCGCTGCATGATTCCGAAAATCCTTTCGTGATAACCCCAGCAGGCACCCATGCCAACGCCAATTGCAATGATCGAATAGAAAAGCCGCTTGCGGAGTTCCTCAAGGTGCTGAAGGAAGCTCATGGCCGGCATGGTTTCTTCGCTCTCGGACCCGGAAGTTGGACGGGAGGAAAACCGGGAGGTGATCTCAGACATCGGGGCCCTGGGTTGCAGAATTCAGCTCGAACTTGGACTCGGCGCTGCCCTCGGGAACCGGTTCTGTCGCCGGAACAGGAGGCAACTCCGGTTGCGGCGTCATCGGAAACGCGGCGACGGAACCCTCGGGTGGCCTGTATGGGGGCAGGATTTGCCTATGATTATTTTCGGTATCTATTTGCGATATCTCGGATTCGATTTGCGACCTGAATTCGTTCGATGCGCGCTTGAATTCGTTGAGCATCTTTCCTATTTGCCGCCCGATTTCCGGCAACTTTTTGGGGCCGAAAATCAACAGGGCCAAAAGGAAAAGGAAAATGGTCTCGGAAAAGCTCACTCATTCATCATACTTGGTAAAGCGAAGCGGCGGCAATCACCTCAGCATTCAGCACTCAGCAGTCTTGAGATTAAGGCAGGCCATTAGCGCGACGAGTGACAGCACGGGCTATCGGGGCTAAACAATGGGCAGTGCTGAGTGCTGAGTGCTGGCTCCTCGGCATCAATCTAGCCCGTGGCAGCATCTTAGCTAGATACGGGGCATAGCATTTCTGGTTACCTTTGGACGCGGCAATCGTCTAAAGTCCGGGGAAATCACATGTTATACTTCGGTAATTGCTAGCGTAGGGGGCGTTTAGTCGCACCTCCTCAAGGAAAATTTAAGATGGCCCGTAGTTCTCAACGCTCTCTCTTCTTGGTTGTCGTCGTAATCTTAACTTGCGGCTTTCTGGGGATGCTGTTTGGGCAGAAAATTACGCCTGATGTGGCATCGGATTCGGATAGCGATATCCGCCAAAGCTTGCATCAGTTTACCGATGTTTATAGCGTAGTCGAGCAGAACTACGCCGAGCCGGTAGATTCAGACAAGGCCATCTACAACGGCGCCATCCCCGGCATGTTGCACGTGCTGGATCCTCACTCGAACTTCTTTGATCCCAAGTCGTACGCTCTTTTGCGCGAAGACCAGCGCGGCAAATATTACGGCGTGGGTATGACGGTCGGCCCGCGCAACAATAAGGTCATCGTGATTGCTCCATTTGTGGGCACGCCGGCCTACCGGGCGGGAATCCGTCCAGGGGATATCATTATTGCGGTTGACGGAAAGCCTACCGACAACATGACCACGAGTGACGTAGCCGATCTTCTGAAGGGACCGAAAGGCACAACGGTTCACATTACGATTCTTCGCGAGGGCGCCGACAAACCTCTGGAATTTGCCGTGGTTCGCGACGAGATCCCCCGGTACAGCGTTGATCTGCATTTCATGATCAAGCCGGGAATTGGCTACATGCACGTCAGCGGATTCAATGAGACCACGGAAAAAGAAGTCGAGGATGCGCTCGATCAGATGGGCGACTTAAAGGGCCTCATTCTCGATCTTCGACAGAATCCCGGCGGTCTTCTTAATGAGGGTGTTGGCGTCGCCGACAAGTTCTTGCACAAGGGTCAACTCATTGTTTCGCATCATGGCCGGTCTTCCCCGGAAAAACGGTATGTCGCCACGCATGGAAATGGCGGCAAGGAATATCCCTTGGTCGTGCTGGTAAATCGCGGCACTGCATCGGCAGCGGAGATCGTGTCTGGAGCCATTCAAGACCACGATCGCGGACTCATTGCCGGGGAAACTACTTTTGGCAAGGGCCTGGTACAGACGGTTTTCCCGCTCGCTGAAAACACAGGACTCGCGCTCACCACGGCGAAGTACTACACGCCGAGCGGCCGTTTGATTCAGCGCGATTATACGAACGTTTCCCTTTACGACTATTACTTTGATCGCGATACCGACACCAACAATGCCAATCGCGAAGTGAAATTGACCGACAGCGGCAGAACGGTGTACGGCGGCGGCGGCATCACGCCGGATGTGCCCATTCCGCAGGTTAAGAGCAATCATTTCCAGGATACGCTGCTTCAACACTACGCATTTTTCAACTTCGCCAAACACTATGTGGTAACGCATCATCCAACGAAGAGCTTTGAGGTTGATGATGCCACTATGCAGGAGTTCCATAAATTCCTCGATGAAGAGAAAGTCCCTTACACCGAAGCTGAACTGGTGCAGAACAACGATTGGATTCGCTCCAGCATCAAGAGCGAAATTTTCGTTGATGCCTTTGGGGAAGAAGAAGGTCTGAAGGTGCGGGCGGAGAACGATCCTGAAATCATTAAAGGACTGGAACTGCTTCCGCAGGCAAAGCAGCTTGCCGAAAACGCCAGAAAGATTATTGCAGAGCGCAGCACCGGGGCATTGAACCGCTAGTTTGAGTTCGCAATTTCCGAGAGGGCCCGAAGCGATTCGGGCCTTTCGTTTTGCTCCCTGATCGCAGCGATGGAGAGACGGGCTTCCCCGCCCGTCCGCGATGCCCTTGGTAAGATATGATGCGTGACGGGCGAGGACGCCCATCTCTCCATCGTGCGCCGAGTGGCTTTCGATTGCTAAGTGTTGAATGCTGAGTGCCAACATACTGTGGATCGTCCCGGCTGTCATTTCCACAATTGCCGGATACACCGACTGGCGCTCCCGCCGTATTCCGAACTGGCTGACGATACCCGCTCTTTTGGTGGGCATCGCCTTGAACACGTTGGTGCGGGGATGGGCTGGCACTAAAGATTCCCTGCTGGGGGCTGGTCTGGGACTCGCTCTGCTGCTACCCTTCGTTATTATCCGGGCTCTGGGCGCCGGGGATTGGAAGCTGGTTGGCGCTTTGGGGGCGTTTCTCGGGCCACGTCAACTGATTCTGGTTCTGATAGTGACAATCCTGGTCAATGGCGTTATGGCTGTTTCCATGATTGTATGGAAGAAGCGAGTAAAGCAGACGGCGCGCAACTTTCTGCACATGCTGGCAGCGTTCGCGACGTTCCAAATGCCGGGGCGGGACTTAACTCTGGATAATCCCGATGCGGTCAAAGTACCTTTTGGAATTGCGGTGGCCATTGCAATGATTCTTTATACTGTGAGCAAGTTTTGGGTGCGGGGCTAACGAAATTTCATTGCGGAGGAAAATGATGTTTTGCCGGGACAAGAAGTCAAGTCGGAAAAAGGAACGCGGTGTCACCTTGTTAGTGACCGTCGTCTCTATGATCCCGTTGCTCGGGATGGCAGCCCTTGCCATTGATATAGTAACTCTCTACACAGCCTCCGGAGAGGCGCAAAAAGCGGCAGATGCCGGCGCTTTGGCCGGCGCCAAGGCTTTCGTGACTTCCGGTTTTACATCTGGCCAGCTCGGAGACCCTTCTTCTGGCGGAAACCAGACATTTGTTTGCAATGGAAGCACTGGTTTCTCAGATTTGCAGGCACAAGCTGCTGCTCAACAAAATCTTATTGCAGGAGCGCCACCGACTACCATCACTACCTCTTGCAACTTCACATCGCCAGAGGATCCCTCGATTAGCGTTACTGTGACGAAAAGCGGCCTCCCCACTTTCTTTGCCCGAATCTGGGGAAGGGGGGCGAGCACGGCAAACGCCACGGGCACGGCAGAGGCATATAACCCATCAGGTTCGACGACGGTTCCAATCCAACTTCAATCCGTCAAGCCCTGGTTGATCCCAAACTGTGACCCGAGCGTTGCGCCAACGCCTTCTGGCTGTACTCCATACTTCTTCATTTCGAGCTCGAACCATTCGCTACCCAATCCCCTGCCGGGTCCGTACATTGGGACGTTTCATACCTTCAGGCAACCAAATCCAAACAACACGCCAGTCGTGGGCGACTATTATGCTCTTGACCTGTCTCAAAGCACTTTAAGCTGTCCTTCGACATTGGCCACACCGGCAGGTTCTTGCAGCAACGTAAACCTTGATGCCTACCAGGAAAATATAGGATGCGCGAATACCGCAACTTTGAGTTGCGGGGACACGGTAACAGTTGACCCTAACACGGGTAAGGTAGCTATGAAAAACGAGACCACGCAGGGCATCCAGTGTCTGATACATACTGCGAGCACGAACCATGGGAACCCCAAGTGGCTCTGTACCACAGATGCCGACCCCGATTGCTTCGTAGGCGGCCCTCCGGCTTTGGTCACCATCAATGGCGGAGCCTCGAACCCCAATCCGGCAATGCGGGTGGCGAATATTAGCCGCAGCGACTCGGTTGTAACCGTACCTGTTTTTGACTTCCTGAGTGGGGCCGATAATCCTTGTCCATCCGCGGGATCGTGCGGGACCGCGACTGTCATCGGATTTCTCCAACTTGGCATTCAATCCGTTTCTCTGCCCCCTAGCCCTAACGGTGCGATAGGGGCGGTCATTCTGAACGCCTCGGGATGTGATCCCGCCAGCGCCAGCTCGGGCAACCCCGCCGTATCCGGCGACGGGGCTTCCCCGGTTCCCGTGCGACTCATTCAGTAGCATTTTTGATCAACATGATTTTCTTGAAGTTTTGTCGTCATCGAGGATTGAGGTTGTTTTGGGGAACCGAAGCTTCTCAGATCGTTGAGTTGGCAATTACCTTGCCGTTGCTGTTGGTTGTGGTAGTTGGATTAACTGACTTCAGTGGCGCTTTCAATCTTAAATTCAGGTTGAGCAATGCGGCGCGAGAGGCAGCACGGTTTGCCGCGAACCAGAGCACTGCCGACCTTTCGAATGCGACTCCCGCCTCCATCGTTGCGGTGCGGGATGTGGTAGACAGCTATCTGGCCGCCCTTCACATTAATGATTGCGGCCTCTCCACGCAATTGCCTTCTAGGTCTGGTCTGGTTTGGACTTACACCGCCAACTCTGGTTGTGCCGGAACATTAACCCTGATAATTAACCGAGGTGCTACGTTCAACGTCGCCGGCGGAACGCCGGCGATAGTTGAGGCAACTGGTGTGAACATCAGCTATCCGTATCAGTGGCGTTTAAGCAGCGTGATCCGGGTACTCATTCCTAGCGCTACTTATGCGGCACTAACACAGATTACCGAGGGCGCAGTGGTTCAGAATCTGAATTGAACGCAGATGTCATTGAGAAACGCAATTCGAAGGTTGCATGATGACGCTGGACAGGAACTGGTTGAAGCGGCGATAGTATTGCCGATTGTATTTCTGATTCTTTTTGCAATTTTCTGGTTCGGCAGGGCATTTAATATCATCGGAACTTTAGAGCGAGCGGCCCGAGCCGGCCTTCAAAGTGCGACACATTCGACGTGTGCTTCGTGCGGCGCCGGCAATACCCCGCCAACAAATCTGGCTATCGTGACCAGCATCAATAACGTTCTCCTAGCGGACCATCTACGAACAGGCAATATTACTTCTTATTCACCGCCTTATGCGTGTACGGGAGCGTCCCCATCACCGGTCTGTGCCACGCTGTCAAACAACGCGCAGGTCTGCACTGGCGTCCCCCTGACTTGCGGAGGTGTGTCGTGCCAATCCCCGCCTGTCGCGTGTGGCGCCAATCCAGCGTTGGGAACTCGAATCAGTTTCGCATACCAATTCGACGCGCCGCTGCCATTTGTCAATTTGAATGCGTTTACGATTCCGGCCTCGGCACAGAGCGAACCGGAACAATGACACTCAAGATCGCCCTCCCATTTTAAGGCTGTTCTCGAACATCGCGCTTGAGAGCAGGTCAGCCGTGAATCGCTATTTCGATTGCGTCCCACCGCACCTGAACTATACTTATCCTGCTCTCGCGATCTTCCCTTCCTTCTTCCCCACACCTAATTTTTGAACAAATGCTGCATTGTGTGTGCAAAATCAGGTGGTGCTGGTTGTAGCGACACAATATATGGTGTTTTACTACTTGACCCAGGCATAATTTCACCGTTAGAGTAGGTGCAATCCATGCCTCTTCCGACCTCCCAATTGGTGAGTTGGTCCGAAGATGTGAAGAGGGGAATCAGATCGGTAAACAGTATGGTTCCGTTCTCTTCTGATGAAGCAGTGACATCGCGCCCCAGCCAGCGCGGTGATTGTGTGGCGCAGATACTCTTGTTGGCGGCCTTTGACTTAGATTTTGACATTGCAGTTCAAAATCAAAGTCAAGCCTAGGTCAAAGACGGCGGACAGGAGTGTCCGCCCCACACAGGCACTCAGGCATAGACGTCCTTAAGGAGTACTTGAAATGCTCAAACTGAAACGACTTCAAATTCTTGGATTCAAATCCTTCTGTGATCGCACCGATCTCAAGTTTCACGGAGAAGGAATTGCGGCGATCATCGGTCCGAACGGCTGCGGCAAATCGAATATTGCCGACGCGATCTCGTGGGTGCTCGGCGAGCAGTCGGCGAAGACGCTGCGTGGTTCGCGGATGGAAGATGTGATCTTCGCTGGCACGCGGGAGCGCAAGCCTACGGGCATGGCGGAGGTCTCGCTCACGCTGATTGATCCCGAAGTCTACGACGGGCCGGACGCCAGCAATCCGACCGAGATCGCGATTCAGGACGATGTACCCCAAGGTTACGAAGACTGGAATGAATCCGAATTGCGGGCCAAGGCCGCCGAAGAAGTCGAGCGCCTGACGGAAGAAGCACAGCCGGGCCAGACGGAAGAAGCCGAGGAAAGCTCGTCTGCGGACGCATCGGCTCCAGGTAGTATCGCGGAGCTGGCGACGGTAACCGGCCCTCTGGTTGTGCTGAAAATTCGCCGCCGCAAATTTCAGCAACATTTTCGTGCCGGAGAGATTGTCGTAACCCGCCGCTTGTTCCGCTCAGGAGACAGCGAGTATCTCTTGAACGGCAAGCTCTGTCGGCTTCGCGATATCCAGGAACTGTTCATGGGGACCGGCCTTGGTCCGGAATCTTACGCGCTGATCGAGCAGGGACGTATCGGGCAAATTCTCAGCAGCCGTCCCACAGACCGACGCGCCATCATTGAAGAGGCGGCCGGCATCACCAAATTCAAAACCAAGAAACGCCTCGCCGAAGCGCGGCTTGAGGATGCGAAACAAAACCTTGCTCGCATCAATGACATTTTCGAAGAAGTCACACGGCAGATGAACTCGCTGAAGCGGCAGGCGTCGAAGGCCGAACGCTATGCCAAATTGCGGGAGGAGATGCGCGACAAACTGAGAGTTGTGCTGGCCAGCAAGTTCGCACAGCTTGACCGCGAATCCGCGGAAATCAATGCGGAAATCAGTTCCCTCTCCGAAGCGATGCGCACACAAGCGGAGTCGGTGCAGCAGTCCGAGGCTGAACATGCCGAACGCACACAACGCGGCTACGCCATTGAAGCGGAACTTCGCGAGAACCGCGACCGAATCAGTCAGATCAAGTTAGAAACGGACCGAGCCCATGCACAACGGCGTCACAATGAGGAGCGGTGCGCGGAGTTGGTGGCGCGCATGGCATCGTCGGAAGCAGAGTTGGCGCAGGCGATACACCGGCTGACGGCCCTAGAGGCTGAGCGCGATTCAAATCGTCAAATATTAAACTCCGCGGTCGCCGAGTTGTCCGCGGCGCGTAAAGAACTTGTTGTTTCGGAAAAGGAAGTCGCTGAGGCGGCCAACGCTCTAACGTTATTGGAGCAGCAACAGAATGAGTCTCGGGCGGCAATGATGGAAGTGACGGCCTCCGCCGCGAACTTGCGCAATCAATTGACGCAAGCTGAAGAACGAATGGCTGCTGTTGACCGTGAAACAGCGCGATTGCAGGCCGAGATGGCGTCCGCCAATTCACAAGTGGAAACCTTTGGCGGACAGCGCGGCCAATCGGCTCTCGAATTTGAAAGCGTATCGCAGCGGGTCGCGGCGCTAACTGCGGAGATTGAGCAAACACGTAGTTCACTCGAATCTAAACGGAACGATGAAAGTGTCAGCAAGCACCACTTGGATAGCCTCCGCGCCGAGTACGCGACTGCATTGGGAAAGCGAGGCTCTCTCGAAGCGGTAATCGCGGAGCATGGATACTCGACCGAATCCGTGCGGCGGTTGTTTCAGTCGGGAGTCATGAATGGTGGCTTGGCCCCGGTCGGAGTACTCGCCGATTTTCTGGAAGTTGAATCCCGTTACGAAAGTGTGGTCGAAGATTTTCTGCGCGACGAATTGAACTACATCGTAGTGAAATCGTGGGATGCAGCGGACGAGGGCTTGCGTCTGTTGCGCACAGATGTGGACGGGCGAGCCACGTTTCTGGTTCATCCTGAAGACTCGCAAGCGAAATTTTCGTTTCTGGTTGATGAAGCGGCGCATTCGGCTCCCGCAAGCCAATCCATTGTTCCGCTCAAGCATACGATTCGAGTGCTTGATGGATTTGGAAAGTCTCTCGAAGTGATACTGCCAAAGTTGCGAGACGGATACATCGTGCCCGATCCGGCTGTGGGGCGCGAGCTGGCATTAGGCAATCCGGACGCGTTCTTTCTTTCGGAATCGGGAGAGTGTTTTCACAATGTGACTGTCACCGGCGGCAAGCAGCGTTCGGAAGGGCCGCTGTCCATGAAGCGCGATCTGCGCGACGTAATGCGCGTGGTCACTGAACTAGAAGAAGCCCTCCGCCACGAAAACCTTCGGGTTCTAACGTTAGGGCGTGAAATCAAGCAGCAGACTGCCCTTCTCGATCGTCTGGAAGGCGAGATGCGAGAGGCAGAAAAACAGGCAATGACTTCGAGTCACATTTTGCGGCAACTTGATTCGGAAATATCCCGCGTAGCTGGGCACTTGCAAACCTGCCAGCAGGAGCTTCAGCGCCTTGCCGCTGATCGCGCCGAACAGCAATCCTCAATCGAATCGAAGGAAATGGAAATTGGCGTTCTTCAAGAAAAGCATACGGAGATGGAAGCTGCGGCCGTTGACGCAAACCAGCAATTGGCGCTGCTACGTCAACACCGGGAGGAAAGTGCGCAAAAAAGCTCGCAGCACCTGGCTCACGTCGCCACCATGGAAGAGCGCCAGCGTTCCGCGGCCGCCGTGTTGGGGAGAATTGAAGTTCTGGCGGCTGAGATGGCCGAGCGTGTCGGTTCACTGCAATCGCAGATTGAATCGTCTTTTTCCGAAAGAATGCAACGCGAAGCCGAGAATCAGGAAATCGCCGCGAGGCTTCTTGATCTTGAGGTTGAACAGAATGCCAGCGAAGCGCGTGATGGTTTGCTGCAAGTCGAGTCGGAGCAAATCCGCTCCACGCTGACAGAAATTGACGAGGTGCTGCGCAATCTTCGGCAGTCGCTGGAGGCCGCGCGAGATCGCCGTGGAGAACTATCGGCGGCGGCCGCCAAGTTGCTTTCGGACGCTCAATATATGTCTGAAACCTGCCTGAACGAGTTGGGAGTGCAGCGGCATGAACTCATGGCGGACGGCGCGGTCACACTGTTTAGCGGCGAGCAATTGGCCTCTGAAGATCAGGCATACCGCGAGATGCGAACGCGGCTCGACGCTATGGGTCCGGTAAATATGATGGCGCTGGAGGAATACAAAGAGACTGCGGAACGCCATGGCTTTCTGGAAACACAGCGCAAAGACCTGTGGGATTCCATTGAGAACACCCAGGCTACGATCAAGGAGATTGATGCGTTCTCCCGGCAAAAGTTTGAGGAAGCGTTTGGCAAGATCAATGAAAACTTCCAGGTCACCTTCAGCAAACTTTTTGGCGGGGGACATGCGTTCATGCGGCTCACCGACGAGGAGAACACCGCTGAGAGCGGCATTGACGTCGTAGCGTCGCCTCCGGGGAAAAAATTGCAGAATGTGCTTTTGCTATCGGGCGGCGAAAAGGCGCTGACCGCATTGTCGCTGCTTGTAGGAATCTTTCAATACCAGCCCAGCCCATTCTGCATTCTAGACGAGGTAGATGCGCCTCTCGATGAAGCGAACATTGGACGCTTCACCGAGCTGGTTAAGGAGATGAGCGTTCAAACTCAGTTCGTGCTCATAACCCATAGCAAGAAAACAATGAGCATCGCACCTGTGCTCTATGGAGTGACCATGCAGGAACCCGGAGTCTCGAAACTGGTATCAGTGAGACTGGGGGCGACGGCCTAAGACCGATAATTTTCTTTCCAATGTTTTCGCAAAATATTCCTTGACGTGCCCGCTTTATTAGAATCTCATTTTGAATTTCGCCGCATGATTGTGCGTGCGCTCCACAACTGAACCGCGCCTGAGTTTTCCACAAACAACTAGCCTGAAACCAGCGCCAGTGGGTATGTTTGGAAGAATTTGCGGTTTGTCAACAAATTTTCTGACCAGCCTTTGGACATCCCGCCGAACTGCCCGACTTAATCGTTGACAAATATTTTAGAGACGCTAGAATACCGGACGTTTCCTGCCTGTAAAATTCTTTTATGAATCCTCAACTTCTCGACGCGCTTGTTCAAACTGATTTTCCGGAACTCGAACTGTTCGCCAGCGGAAAAGTGCGGGATGTATACCGCCTGGACGACGAACATCTTCTATTTGTAGCCACGGATCGGATCTCCGCCTTTGATTACGTCCTCGCAACCGGCATCCCGCAAAAAGGCCGGGTGCTTACGCAGATGTCGGTATTTTGGTTTGAGCTTCTACGGGATGTGGTCCCCAATCACATGGTTACAACCAACGTAGACCGGTATCCAGCCGCGCTTCGAAAGTACGCCGACGTGCTGCGGGGACGATCCATGATGGTAGTTCGAGCCGAGATGTTCCCTGTGGAATGTGTGGTTCGCGGCTATATTTCAGGGTCGGCGTGGAAAGAGTACAAGAGCAGCGGTGCCGTATGCGGAATTCAATTGCCAAAGGGTTTGAAGGAGTCCGACAAGTTGGCGGAACCGATATTTACACCGGCGACGAAGGCGACCAGCGGTCATGACGAAAATATTTCTTTTGAGCAGATGGCTAAAATGATTGGCCCGGATTCCAGCCGCGACCTTCGCGATATCAGCCTCGCTATCTACAAGAAAGCCGCCGATTACGCGAGGCAGCGAGGCATTATCATCGCGGATACGAAATTTGAATTTGGCCGCACCGGCGCAGGCATCACTTTAGCGGACGAAGTTCTTACTCCCGATTCTTCGCGTTTTTGGCCGGCGGACAAGTACCAGTCCGGCAAAGCGCAGGAGTCTTTCGATAAGCAGTACGTGCGTGACTACCTGGAGGAAATTCGCTGGAACAAGCTGCCTCCGGCTCCCGCTCTACCCGCGGACGTCGCGAGCAAAACCAGCGAAAAGTATATCGAAGCGTATCGCAAACTCACTGGGCGTGAGCTGGATGTTTAGCGGCAGGACCGCTGGTGGAAATAGGCCTGCTGCAAGCTGGCTTGGTGCAAATAGGCCATGAGCGGTGCCGACTGGATCATTATTGCAGTGCTTTTGGTGTCCGTGATTCAGGCGGCGAGCTCAGGTTTCTTTCAGGAAGCCTTTGGAATTGCAGGGCTGGTATGCGGATATTTGCTGGCAGCATGGCAGTATCATCGGGTGGCAGAACATTTTGCTCCGTATCTGAAATCCATTTGGCTCGGCGAGAGCATTGGTTTTTTGGCGATTTTCTTGGGAGTGATGATTCTGGCGGGTATTGCCGGACGCATTGCCCGCTGGGCTATTCGGGAAGCGGGGCTTAGCGTTTTCGATCGGATTCTAGGCGGGGCGCTTGGTTTAGTACGCGGTGGATTGACAATTGCGATAGTCCTGATGAGCATGACGGCGTTCACGCCTACATCGAAGTGGTTAGAGGGTTCGGAGTTCGCGCCTTACTTCGTGCTGGTGGGACGCGCCGCGGTTTGGGTCGCGCCGTCCGAGTTGAGATCAAAGTTTTATCAGGGATTGGATTTGTTACATCAGGGCACACCGCCGTCTCAAAAGACCCAGCGCGGCTAGTGTAGCGGCACCATCTACTACCGAAACTTTTGCAGGCCAAGTTCGATTAAGAAAGAGAGACACCGTGAGAGATCAGCTCGAAGCACTCATCATGCAAATGTACAAGAGCAATATTCTGTATTCTGAGGCGGTGCGCGAGTTTAAGAAGCGTTTCATTCTGACGGTTTTGCAGGAGAATAACGGCAACCAATGCCGCGCCGCCCGTCAACTGGACATGCACCGTAATACGCTGAGCCGGACCATAACGGAATTAAAGATTGACGTGCGTCAATTGCGAGACGGCGTCAAGCGTCCACCCCGAAGCGCACGACCAGCAACCTACGAAAGGAAAGCTGCGCGATAGAGGATTCGGACAGAAGCCTCATCGGTCCCGTTCCGGTCCACGTTCTTTGATGCCGGGGAATTCTACGTTTCTGCACAAATTTCAATTCCATTTCCGTTTTGGAAATACCACTCCCCGCGAAAGGCAGGCCATGCCTCGCGGAACGATGGTGCATGAGACGAACGTGACGACGCAATTCGGTTGTTGCCAATGTCCAATGAGGCATGGACAGGACAAGGATCTGTGTTGCGATTCTAATATTGCTTGGTTCAGTAGTGACGATTGCTGAAGAAAATCGCGTAATCCCGGATGCACCCTCGTCGGTAATGCGGCCGAATGCCCTATTGCAAATCTCGGTCCGGCCCGATTCTTTTGCCGCACGGTCAATGGAACCGGGACATCCGCGGGTCATTGACAAACAATTCTTGCTTCTTTCTTCGGTTGCAACGGCAGCCATATTTGCCGACTCATACACCACGACATGGATCGGCAACAATTACCGCCGCCGCAGGGTGGGTCCCTGCACTGTGGAAGGAGGCGAGCCGCAGCTTTACGGACTTCATCCTACGGTGGCACGAGTTTATGCAATAGGCGCGGTTATGAGCGGCGGAGCCATTGGTTTGAGCTATCTTGCCAAGAAGCATCTGCCTTCAAGAGTAAAGTGGATGTGGCCGGGCGCGTTCTTGTATGAAACCAGCATCAGCATTCACGGATTCAGTACGAATCTGTCAAGGTGTTAGTAGAACATTCCGGTTTAATGTTGAGGCTAGCCAGGGGTACCAGCGGCAGAATTCTCCAGCAGCATCGCAATTCCCTGGCCTCCCCCAATACAAGCGGATGCGACTCCGAACCGTCCCTCGGAATTTTTCATCTCACGCGCGAGAGTGATTGCCAGGCGCACGCCCGTCGCCCCCAACGGATGTCCGATTGCGATGGCGCCTCCGTTAACGTTCAGTTTGGCATGATCAATCCCGAGCTCCCGCTCGCAGACGAGTACCTGCGCGCCAAACGCCTCGTTGATTTCGAAACGATCAATTTGGTTTAGTTTGAGCCCGGCGGCAGCGAGCAAATTTCGAATAGCGGCAACCGGGCCGATCCCCATGATTTCAGGCGGCACGCCAATGGCAACACCGGCGACGATCTTCGCCAGAGGCCGCTTGCCATGTTCACGTACAAAATTTCCCGAAGCGATGAGCGTTGCTGCCGCTCCGTCCACAACCGCTGAGCTATTGCCACCAGTCTGTACGCCGCCGAAAGCTGGACGGATCTTAGCGAGAACTTCGATCGGAGACGACCGGATGTGACTGTCTTCGCTAAATGATTCAATGGGCTTCGGAAGGCGAATGCCGCGCGGATTGTATCCATCACGCTCAAACGTTTCATTGACGACGGGAACAATTTCGCCACTGAGAAAACAACGTTTTTGCGCGGCCAAGGCGCGCGCGAAGCTATCAGCAGCGAAACCGTCAACTTCTTCGCGCGAGATGTTGTGGCGTTTCGCTAGTGTTTCCGCCGTTCCTCCCATAGTCACATTTGCGGAGGGATCGAGCAGAGCTTCCCATAGGAAATCCTTGAATTCCACTTGGCCCATTCGGAATCCGCCCCGATGCGTGTAGGCGGCGATAGGATTGCGAGACATGGATTCAGTACCGACGCCAAGAATCAGGTCTGCTTTCCCCAGTTTGATTAAGTCGGCGGCTTGCAGGATCAGTTCGATTCCAGTTCCGCAAACGCGCTGGACGAGGTGAGACGGCACCTCAATCGGGACGCCCGAATACAGACCAATATGGCGAGGCAGCATGTAAGCATCGAAGCTCGCTTGAGCCATGTTGCCGGCGATGATTGTGTCCACATCCTGCGGCGAAACATCGCTACGCCGGAACACTTCTCGGGCAACCTTGATGCCGAGGTCAATGGGCGAGACTAGTCCAAGAACTGTGTTGTAGTCGGCGAACGGCGTACGAACCCCATCTACCAGCCAGATGTCGTCGTACTGCGACAACAGCCCTTTAGCTCGACGGCTCATGCCACTCCTTCGCGATTGCTTTCATTGCTTCGCCGGTGCTCACTTCTTCCAGCCACATCCGATGTACTATTCTATTGGTTTGCGACCTCGCATGTGGAAGTAGTTCTATGACACATTTGGCAAACAGGCGTTCATCTTTCGTCCCCTACCAGCGCCATGAAAGCGGTACCCAGCCGGAGTCGCTTTATGAACCGTACCGGTCCACGCTTCGCCGTGCGCCATCGAAGCCTTTGATCTTCCTCCCGCATACTCTGTCCGAGGTCACCGGCCCAGTTTATGGACACGGAAACATTGCTGAAACCGATAACGACCTTACTGCGCAGCACCAAGGCGAACCGTTGGGAGAACGAATCATCGTCACCGGAAAAGTGCTGGACAGCAATGGACGGCCAGTTCCGCAAACGTTGATAGAAGTTTGGCAAGCGAACTCGGCCGGCCGCTATGCCCACTTAAAAGATCAACACCCCGCGCCTCTCGACCGCAACTTTACCGGTGCGGGCCGCACTCTCACCGATGAACATGGTGCTTACCGTTTCATTACGATCAAGCCCGGGGCCTATCCGTGGCTCAACCATGACAATGCGTGGCGTCCAGCACATATTCATTTCTCGGTTTTCGGAAGAGCCTTCATTTCTCGCTTGGTGACGCAAATGTATTTCCCTGGTGATCCGCTGCTGGCGTTTGATCCAGTTTATCAATCGGTGCCAGACGAAAAGGCCCGTCAACGCATGATTTCTAAATTCGACCTTGAAACTACGCAACCGCACTGGGCGCTTGGTTTTAAGTTCGACATTGTGTTGCGCGGTCCCGACGCTACGTTGTTTGAATCAATATGAGAATGGTTCCCACGCCGTCGCAGACTGTTGGCCCGTTTTTCGCTTTTGGGCTAACCCAAGGTAAGGCGTGTAGCCCGTGCATAGCTGGACCAGACGCCAAAGGCGAACGGCTGCGCCTATTATGCTGCGTGTTGGATGGCGACGGTGTGCCGATTCCCGATGCCATGATTGAGATATGGCAGGCGGACGCCGACGGAAAATATCATCATCCTGACGATCCGAAATCTGCGAGCGCTAACCCAGCGTGTTTGGGCTTTGGACGAATGGGAACGGCCGAAGATGGTACCTGCAGGTTCGAGACAATTAAGCCCGGTCGAGTACCAGGACCGGACGGCATGTTACAGGCTCCGCATTTAAATCTCGCGTTATTCGCGCGCGGACTTCTGAAGCAGTTGTACACGCGAGTATATTTTGCCAATGATCCCGCCAACCAAGAAGATCCCATCCTAGTTTTGGTTCCCAAAGAACGGCGCAGCACTCTCATAGCTCAGTTGGAAAATGGCGGTCGCTGGCGATTTGAAATCAACCTTCAAGGCGAGCGGGAAACCGTCTTCTTCGACGTCTAGTCCGGAGGCTAAGAGATTCATAAGGCAACAATGCGGAGACCGGTTTCATAAATACCGCGGTACCTCGCTAAAAAGGGAACCGGACTGACAGAATAGCGTTGTGATTGGTTGTATGGAAGTGAGTTGTGGCGATCTCGTATCCGCCGCCAACCGTAAAACCGACTCTTTTCCATAGTCGAAATCGCCCCATAACCAAGCCCGGTGTCACGAAGTTCTGCTTCTGGCCGGCATTTTCTCCATCCTGAAAGAATGTTGAGTTGAGTTCGATTTCGGGCCATAACTTCCTGAGCACGCGGCATTGGAACGCGTTGTTCCAAGCGTAAGTCCTCCCCACGATGTTGGAATCAGCAGTGGGGAGGCCGACTCCCAACGTGCCCTGTAAATCGAAATCGCCAAATCCTTTGCCATACGCAATCGTGGGAGTAATCACCGGGTGCAAGGATCCGTTCTTGTACTCTCCCGTCGGCATGCTCCAGGCCAAAAACACTGTAAGAATATAGTTCCCTTGCTTCTCATTTGCCGATAACAGACGGTATTTGACAAGGAATGAGACATCGCCGAATCCATTGTGTACCGAAGGATCATTGTGCACGAGATACGGGGGTGCGTTAAAAATGAGTTCCACTTTTTCGCAAGGAATCAATTCCAGCCCCTTACCCCCGTCATAATTATCGGTGGTGATTCCTTTGGCATTGGGCTGCCACAGCTGATCGTAACGATATTCTTCTTCAAGACGTGGTGTGGTCGTCGCTAATGGTGTGATCCAGGGGGGCTGCTCCTGTTTTGTTTTGTCCACGCGAGCAAACCAGTCAGTAAAATAGCCGTCTTGGGCGGATGCCAGTTGGGAAACGAGACATAGTATTGCGAGCGTGCAAACCCAACCACGCTTACACATTCAACCTCCTCGTGCCGCGAAATCGGAGCCGGACGATTGTATATGTTAGCCTGTTACAATTACAAATATGATACGGTTTTACACGATTTATTGAACTGCGGGACGAACCTTTTCGCCGCACCGAAACGGAATACTTATGAAAAAACCCTCTAAACCGGGACATCGCCACGAAGAGCTATTAAAGCCCCGTGAAGCGGCGTTGCTGCTGAGGATCAGTTTCCCCACTATCAAGCAGTGGATCTACGCGAGCAAAATCCACAGCGTAAGGACTCCCGGCGGTCATCACCGAATTCCGCAGAGCGAGATTGATCGGTTCTTGTTTCGTACAAGAGGGAAAACCGCTCCCCTGCGCCAAGACCTTATCCGGCATGTCAGCGGTCGCAATCAACTGGTGGGACGAATTGAGGATGTGCGGATCAGTGGTCTCATGGCTGAGGTAACGCTTTCGATCGGGGGCCAGAGGATCACTTCAATCATAACCGCCAGGTCGGCTCGCGAAATGCAACTCAAAGCTGGTCAAACTGCTGCCGCGCTTATCAAGGCGACCGAGGTCATGATTCTGCGTGTGTGAAAGATTTGCTGCGCTCGCCCTTCTCGTTCAAGGTAGGGTATTCAACGATGCGGTTGAACTTCGATGGCTTCCGGAAGTTTCACAGAATGCTCATGCAGGTCACTGATGATCACTGCCTGTCCATTTTTCGCGTAAGGTTCGATCACAGATGGCAAGGACCAGTCCATATCCCATCCGTCTTCAATCGCGACCACCGTGTATGAGCCTGGCACAACACCTTGCAAACTGAAGCTGCCATCGAGATCGCTTTGATCTCTACGGAAAAGATCCCGGTTCTCATCAGGATCCTTTGGGACCAACACAATCATTACACCGGGTGCAGCTTTTCCGGCACGTTTGGCAAACCCTTCCACGTTCACCATTCCAGAGACTAAAGACAGTGAAACGGTGAGCGACGAGCCGGCTGGAACGTTCAATGACGTGCCGGGTGTCACGTTGCCTTCCGACGAAATCTGCCACACTGAATAGGGCTTAACGCCAGATGTTCCGAAAGTCATTGCGAAAACGTTGTATTTGCCTGGGCTGACGTTTGCAAAACTTGCTTTGCCTTTGTCGTCCACTTTTGCCTGGGCTCCGTTGTTTCCGTCGGCAGCGCGGAGTCGAAGGTAAAGCGGCTGGGGAAGCTTGGGTTCTCCCAGTACTCGAACGGAGGCACTGATTGTGCTGAACGCCTCGCCTCTGACTTCGTTGAGATTTTGCCCGTCTGTAGCGATATCAACTTCAACCGGAGATGATCCCGGCCACCTGGCCTTGTACTTGCCGGGTGAAAGGCCAACCATCTCGAAAATTCCGGCAGACACATTACGTATTTCGGTCATGGGTTTGAGTTCCGTTCCGTCGAATCCCACCTCCTGCAACATTGGCATCCGGATTCCCTGCGAGCCATCGTCGGCTGCATGAAACACCAAATGCAATGCGGGAACCGGGCTGAGATGAATCTCCGCCTGAAGCTGGTCTCCGCCTTTGGCGGTGATCGGTGTCGCGGAATCTGGCTCCATAGTGTCTCCGTAATAGGTTGGCGGATAAGCGACATCGAAAGAGTGCACTTCGCTCGCAGATGGATCATCCTGCCCATCGGCGCGCATCGTGGCAGGATGCACGGCGTACCAGGGCTTCGCGGTCACTCCGACGAAATACACGCCCGGACTCAGATGAGCAAATTCGCACGAACCGAGATCATCGGTGGAGCTGCCGTTGAAACTGATGATGCGCCGGATACCTGTCGTGCGATCTTCGCGATAGAGCATCACCGACGCCTTGCGCACTGGTTCGGAGGTTTCATCTGTAACTCTCACGGATAACACGGCCGCTGGCGGCAACTGCAATCGCAGGTCATCGGTTAGCACATCGGCGCCAGTGACAATAGCCGTTGAGAATTGTTCATGCTGGTTATAGGCCAGGGAAATGAATCCCCGTTTTGTTCCTACCAGTGAATACTTTCCCTTTGCCACCCGATTAAATTCGAAGTGTCCGGTCTCGGAACTGGACGTCAATTGCTTGTTTTGGGGATTCTTGGTATCGGTGAGAGAGATGTTGGCTCTTGCCAACGCGTGGCCATCTGCGGCACTGACAACCATTCCGGCCACCCGAAATGTCTTAGAGTTCGTCGGTTGTTGCGGCTTGGACCCCGGACTTTGAGCGTCAACTATCGCAACGAAACATAACATCCAAAAGAAAACGTTCCGCAAGTAAAGGATGCGTTCAGTCCGCATTTTCATCCGCCTTCGAAATCAGCTGAAGCCGCAAGTGTTCCTTTTGCCCCGCGACTAAGCTGACCACCTGTCCTTCGGATTCATACGCCCGCATCGCGTCCGCATTTCGAAACTCAAGATTATTTTGCTGATGGCTGAAAACTAGTACACGATATTGCCCGGGAGGAATCTGCGGTGAATCGAACTTGCCGTCTGGAGAAACCCCGACCTGGGTAAACTGCCCAGCACTGTCAGCCATGGGAATGCAATAGACGTAGGCAAATGGTGCGGACGAAACCCAGGGCGCTATCTGGCCTGTCAAAGAACTTGATCCATCCATCGTGCCATTTGCGCCTTCTATGTTGCCGTCGAACGACGCAGTATCGTCACGCATTGTTATTTCAATCGGAGAACTCGATCCCCCGGGTCCCACGACCAAAGCCCGGTGCTGGAGATCCAACCCACCCGATGTGACTGATGCGGCATATCCCCTTGATGAACTTACCCGCACCCAGTATCGGCCCTCCTGAACGTTATCAATAGCCAACGACTCGTCACCCGGGCCTTTCGGCGGACGAAGATAAGCGCCTCTTCCCCGTCCAAAATCCGAAACTGGCTCCAACATCACGTTAAGATATTGGTGTCGTGACCGCAGGTACATTTTTTCACCGCCTCCGGATATAACCCCTGCGTACTGCTGAGATAGCACGGCGGACGTAAATTCTTCATTGACGTGAACGGGAATTGTTCCGTTGGGCAGGAGGGTTAATTGACCGGCTTCCGCCGGCGCATTCTCGACCCGCAGATTCATCTGTCCATTCGCCCCCTGCTGAGAAAAGGTCGAGGCTTCTACGACGTAAATCCCGTTTGGCAGCGCTCCACGAATGGTGTGATCGAACCCGTTGTATCCCAATGAGTAGCCAGGCGCTCCGTCTCCTCGAACGGAAACGCTTATGTTGATTGGCGCAGGTGCGGTCAGTCCGTTGACGGAAACTTTCACGGGAAAGTATTGCCGCCTTGCCAGCGACAGATCTGCCTCAAAGACTCTGCCGGGCGATAGATGAATAGTACTTGCGCTGGGAAAATCTGAAGCTTCGGGAAAATACACTGGCGGATATGCATAAACTTTTCCGCCCGGAATCGGATTCTCAGAATCTCGATCCCCGACCTCGTGCGTTCCCACCCGGTAATCGCCGGCATACAGTTCAGAAAAACGAAACTCGCCTTTGGAATTTGTCGTGGCGATCTCGGTGGGAGCCCAATGGCCAAGTCCGTCTTGGACCTCCCTCCGAAATAATTGCACGCGGATTCCGTCAGGCGATTCCGCACTCTCAAGTGCGATCCGTCCCATCAAGATGGCTTCAGGGACCAGCGAGATCGTGAGATCGTTCGTGCTCGGCGTGAGCCCCAGGTCCCGACTAGGATGATATCGGTCGGTCAGGAAGCCGGGCTTACGAGCCATCAATTGGAATCCATTCAATTTTGAGACCGTGCCAGTGTCGGCTGTCTGCGGAAACGCAACTTCGAAGTGTCCTTGATCGTCGGTCATCACCGCAAAACGATTATCCCCTGAGTAAACCTGGGCACGGCCAATCGGCGCATGGGTCACGCTGTTCACGACCGTACCGCGAATCGAAACAGTCTGATCTGATTGAGGGTTTTGGTCCTGGGCCCGACTCCGGTCGGCGAGGCAAAGGGAAATCAACACTAGAACGGTGGAGCGCAACGTGGCGGGCGAATACAAAACGAGGTTTCTACAGCTTCTGAGCAACAAATTACTCCTACCGCTGCTACTATTGTGGCTCAAAGCAATAAAAAATCAAACTCATTCAGGCTCGTGTGGCGCGGGCGCCCTCTCCCGCGAGGCCGCATACTCAGAAACTCGCTTCGATAATCCAAAGCGTGTAGTCTTAGGAGCCGACAATAGCGTCACTTTAACGAGGAGAACGAATGGACAGCAAGAAACAAGACACAACTGATTCCGCAACCGATTCCAAAAATGTGAAGGAACATACAGACCACGCCGGTGAGCCTGTGATCGAAAGCGTTGCCCGGGGCATAGGGACCGCGATAGGGGTCGTTGCGTCAACCGCGGCGAAAGTGATGGGTAAGACTGAATCCCCGGAGCACGAGACGAAGCCACAGCAGACCAAGTCTCCCGAGCCGAAAGCCAAACCACGCAAGAGTTCAAAACCTCGCCCCGCTGCAAACGAAGGCACGACTAAGCTGTCAGCTAACAGGGCTGCCAAGAAAAAGAAGAAGCGGGCGGCGCACAGAATCAAGCTGAAGCGTTCAAATACCAAGGGATAACGCCGCGCCTAAGAGACCTAGACTGCTGCGTCTCCTTTCAGCCTGTTCGGATTTAGACGTTGCAAGCAACGTTTCTATGGAAAATTGGGAGCAAAACAAAACGCCCCAGACTTAAAAAGTCAGGGACGTTAGTTTGAACAGCCCTCCCCCGAGTACTGCTCACGAACAACCATACAGTTCTCGCCAAAAGAGGGGAATGGCACGAAAAGGCTATTACTTCCGAGGTACCGTGGAAAAACCCTAGGGGCTATTTGGACGGGGTTGCGAGCTTAAAACCCCACTGTCTTGGCTGCCCTGAGTAGCCGCCAAACAATCAAAGCGGGGATAGGTAAGGCAAATAAGATTACCTTCGGTTCTCGTCCGGTCGCAACCTCTAAGAGCGCAAAAGCCATACTACATCCGTAAATTGCGCCGCCCCAAATCAACCGGCGGCGCAGATATTTGAGATCGCGCTCCCTTCTCTCGACGGATCGGAAGAGCCGCCACGCCATCCAAACGAAAATACCGGAGACTGCCAGCGCTCCGACGACAATTGACGCGATGGTTTCAACATCCGAGCTTGAATTATAGCAGCCAAGATAAACACTGGACCTCACGTCTTAACAAGCTATCCGTGGCCGCCGGCAACCTCGCGAAGAATGTTGCTGACGAAAGACTTCGCATCTCCGAACAGCATTAAGGTTTTATCTAGGTAGTACAGCGGATTATCAATGCCAGCGAAACCTGGGCTCATGCTGCGCTTGATGACCATCACAGTGCGTGCTTTGTCTACATCGAGAATTGGCATTCCATAAATCGGACTGCCAGTATCTGTTCGCGCTGCGGGATTGGTAACATCATTTGCGCCGATAATCAGCGCGACATCGGTTTGCGCGAAGTCGCCGTTAATTTCATCCATTTCGATCAGATGATCGTAAGGAACATCGGCTTCGGCTAGCAGTACATTCATATGTCCCGGCATGCGTCCGGCAACCGGATGGATAGCAAAACGGACGTCTATCCCGAGCTTAGTGAGTGCGTCATAGAGCTCGCGTACTTTGTGCTGCGCTTGCGCCACGGCCATGCCATAGCCGGGAACGACAACAACTTTATTCGCCGCAGTCAAAATTGATGCGGCTTCTTCCGCCGTGGCGCTGCGTACCGGCCGCGCTTCCTCGTGTTTCGCTGCTGAGGGCTGCACCTGGCCAAAAGCTCCGAACAAGACATTCGTAAATGACCGGTTCATCGCCTTGCACATGATGACCGAGAGAACGAAACCGGAGGAGCCGTCGAGCGCACCCGCAACCACCAGCACTTTACTGTTCAGCACGAAACCCAGCAGAGCGGCGGAAAATCCGGCATAGGAGTTTAACAGCGAGATCACCGTCGGCATGTCGGCACCGCCAATGGGCGTAACCAGCATTACGCCAAAGATGAGGGCAACCGCAACCATGAAAGGAAAGAGCGCGGTGTGCCCGGGATGAATTACCAAAGCAATGGCCAAGGCGAGGGCCGCACCCAGGATCGAAAGGCTGACAAGGTTCTGTCCGCGATAAACGATGGGACGCTGGGGCAGAATTTCCTGCAACTTCCCAGCCGCGATCAAGCTTCCGGTAAAGGTGAGCGAACCGATAATCACTTCCAGCCCGATCTCGCCCATCTCGAAGCGGGTCAGATGCGACGTGCCGACATAATATTCCGCGATGCCAATCATTGCGGCGGACGCCGCGCCAAACGCGTGGCTGAGAGCAGTTCGCTGCGGCACCGCCGTCATCTTCACCATGCCCAGCGGGATGCCGACTCCGGCGCCGATAATAAGGGAAATGACGATCCATTTGTATTGCACCAGTTCAGGGTTGAAGAGAGTAGCGGTAACCGCGATGGCGGCGCCGATCTCGCCCGCCAGCACGCCCCAGCGCGCGCGCGCCGGCGAACTCAGCCACTTGAGCGACAGTATGAATAAAACAACGGCAGCGATGTACCCGAAGTCGAGATATTGCTGAAGCTCAATCGCAGTCATTTCTTCGGCCTGCCGGTCTTGAACATGCGCAGCATGCGATCGGTGATGAAGAAACCGCCAACCATGTTGCAGAAGGAGGCGGCCACGGCGACTGCGCCGAGCACCAAGGTAAGATGGGTTTCATGCCGCCCGGTGATGATGATGGCCGCCACCACCACGATCGCGTCGAGGGCGTTGGTCAGCGACATCAGAGGCGTGTGCAGGAGCGGCGAGACGCGCTTGATGAGTTCAAAGCCCACGAACCCCGCCAGGATAAAGACATAAAGATTAGAGATAAAATCTGCCGGCACTATTCCTCCTTACAATCGAAATAATCGAAGCAGTTCTGCTGGCACCACATTGTTCATCAAGCTCTCTCACAGAATCACCATGCGGATAATAGATAAGCTCATAATTTCAATTCCCCCGCTAAAAGAACGAGCAATGTGGCGGCAGTCGCCAGATGAAGCATCATGTGCGCCGTGTTCGGAACAAGCCCATTACGCTGCGGCAAGAAGGAGTGCGTATCGCCGAACATGACTTGGAAGCGCGCGGCCCGCTCCGGCTCCGCCCGAAGAAGATAGGGTACCCACCAGGCGCGGATCTGACCAACGAACAATATCCCGTAACTAATCCACAACCACATATCAAGCCAGTCCGGGTAAATCCGGCCAAAATACCGTGCACTGAAAAATAGACCTATACTGTACGGCAAACTCTGGACAATGGTCACAACCACAAGACGTTGCAGCGTGTCCTGGCTGCGGACTGCGACAACGTCGTTCAAACGTCCGACCGGAATCCAGTCATGGATCCACAGAAAGACGACCTGAAACGCTTGGAGAGCGAGCAAGACCTGCTCGAAAGCGTTGCCTGTCGAGGCTATGTGTTGTGCCGTATTTTTTCCCCTAGCGAGTCCGACTCTCAGCTTTACGGAAACTTTCCCTCATAATCTCAAACCTGACCGGCTCCGCAAATCTGGCTATTGCTTGACCTATTTAGCTACGAGCGCCGGTAATGACAAAAACTCGCGCACGCGCGTGTTCACCACTTCTCCGCTGCGCGTTAACAGAGTTTCACGGATAATGTCATCTTCCAGATTGATTTGCAGCTTTCCATCCTTTGCCATGTGTAAGAGAAAAGTGGTGATGTTGCGGGCGTACATCTGGCTCGCATGATACGGCACTCCAGACGCGACATTGACAGCCCCGATGATTGTGACCCCATGCTCGATTACGGTCTTTCCAGCCTTTGTAGATTCGCAGTTGCCGCCGCGTTCCGCGGCCAAATCGAAGATGACCGATCCCGGTGCCATACCCTTCACCATTTCCGTAGTGACCAACACTGGCGCCTTTTTCCCTGGAACGACCGCAGTGGTAATGACCACGTCGCTTTCCCCCACAACTTTGGCGAGCAGTTCCCGTTGGCGCGCATAGAATGCTTCGTCTTGCGCGGTTCCATAACCTCGGGCATCCTGAGCGTTCTTGGCCTCAATGGGAAGCTCAACGAACCGGGCACCCAGGCTTTGCACCTGCTCTTTAACGGCCGGACGAAGGTCATAGGCATAGACCACCGCTCCCAACCGCCGCGCCGTTGCAATTGCCTGCAGTCCTGCGACTCCCACTCCCATCACCAACACACGCGCGGGTGTAATGGTTCCAGCAGCGGTTGTGAGCATCGGGAAAATTCTTGGAAGTGCATCGGCAGCCATCAAGACGGCTTTGTAGCCGGAAATCGTCGCCATTGACGACAATGCATCCATGCTTTGAGCGCGTGTCGTTCGCGGGACCAGTTCCACCGAGAACGATGTCACACCGGTGGCGGCAATCTGTTGCACTACTTCCGCCGATCCAAGTGGTCTCAAGAATCCAATAAGAATTTGATCCTTGCGGAACAATGGAAGATCGGCTTTTCCAGTGATGTCATTCGCGCCATAACACAACACCTGCACAACAATGTCCGCTGACTCAAATACACTCGTGCGAGAAGGCTGGATCTTTGCGCCTTTTTCGATGTATGCCGCGTCGCGATATCCCGCCTCATCGCCCGCACCGGTTTCCACTGCAACTTCAAATCCTGCTTTGGTAAGGGCTGGTATAGCAGCAGGCACAAGAGCAACGCGACGCTCCTTGGGATATGACTCCTTGGGGACACCGACAATCATCAGCTTTTGATCCTTTCCAGAACAATGGGCGAAAGGAGAAAGTACACAAAGGCCAGCAATAAAACAATGCAGAAGATTGGAATGTGCCAGTCGCACCCGACGAAGTGGGACATAAAGGCATCAACAAGTGGGTATTTTGGCGTTTTCCTGAAATAACGCGTAGTTCTTAAGAAGCCGCGACCCCGAGCCCCCTAAGGCAGATGATCCAGATAGCACGGTCCCGATGTGTTCTGAGCCGGCGGGGAGGGAGGCGTCTTCCAAGGCTCATTGACAAAGTCAAAAAACTCAACCCCCATGTGAAGCTGAAAGGAATCGCGCGCTGTGAGTGGGTTGAGGCTAAACCGGTCTTCGATTAATTTCAAAATCGCCGTGTAATCCGCCGGAGCGTGTGAGACGAAATTTTGCTTCGTGAATGGCGATACCACGATCAAGGGAACGCGATAACCCGTGAATTGAAATTGGCACGTAGGTCCGCCGACCTTGACACACACGTCCGGTCCGGGAGCGCCCGCTGGAGGGGGCCCCTGGAAAAGATCTACCGGGCTGGGAAGGCTGCTGGCACTGTCCGGGATAGGCATCGGCTGCGGCGCGACATGATCGTAAAATCCGCCAAACTCGTCGTATGTGAGAATAAAGACAGAATCCTTCCAGCTAGGGCTGGGATTACCCGGCGTCCCTGTGACGGCGTCAATGAGTGTTTTGACATAGGCGGCGCCGGCCTGCACGCTACAGCAGGGTGTCGGTTGTTGTGGAGTTGGATCAAAATCGGCCGCATGTTCGTCTAGACCCTTTGCTGATGCCGGCTCGATTTGCGAAACTTGCGGCAACGTTCCTGCCGCGGCGTCGGCGTAGAACTGCGAAATGGGAACGATGTTTTGTTTAAGTGTGGGTGAGCCAATGATCGTCTGGCCGTACGTGAAGTTATGAAGGTAACTGATCTGGTAAAGACATTCCGGCCGGGTATCGTTTGCGGCACAGTTCAAGGTGCCATAGGTCGCAGGATTCGGGTCCGGGTAGACATACAGTTTCCAAGTGATTCCGGCGTTTTGCAGCGCCTCAAAAATAACCTGCGCCGGAATTTGCATGTTATCAGCCTGATCGGTTCCATTCGGGTAAGCGAAACCGTAGGACGTGGCGGAAATTAGATATTCACGGTTCGGGTTGGTTCGGCTCATCACCGGAGAGAACCAACTATCCGAAGTGGCGAAGTTCGACGCCATGAAGTAGTAGTAGTTCAAATCACCACCATCGTAATAACCCATCACCCGCTTCCCATCGGTATCCATGAACTGCGGAATCGTTCCATCCCCTATCGGAGCTCGTGAATCGTGGGCGGTCGTCCAAACAAATCCGTCCAACGTGGGGTTCATAGTCGCATCTGTTGGATCGTTAAAATTCCAGTCCACATGGCTCTCATTCCACGACGGGCTGGGATTTTCGACGCACATGGTTTGCAGGTGGAACGAAGTTACAGGCTGACTTATATCCCACTTACAGTCTGGAGAAGTATTAGCTGGCGGCGTGAAAGGATCCGCTGGATCGCAACCCGGATTGGTCGAAGCTGGACCTGATGGCGCATTAGTCGGAAACTGCGGCAAGCCATTAAAAGCCTGATTCTTATAATGCACGTAGTTATCGTCCTGCCAATATTGGGCTAGTGCGCCAAAGTAATGATCGAAAGAACGGTTCTCTTGCGCGAGAAAAATAATATGATTAATTGCGCTTTGGAGAGTAAGCCCGAAGGCTGCGGTTGCCGAGTCAGATGTTGAGTTCGTCACCGTAATACTGCACGTATTGTTCCCCGCGCACACTCCAGTCCATCCGGCGAATACGCTTTTGGCATTCGCGGTAGCCGTCAATGTCACCGCCGTGTTGTTCGCGAAGCTCGCGCTGCAAGTACCAGGACAATTAATTCCTGAGGGACTGCTGGTGACACTTCCAGACCCCACCCCGATGAGCGAAATCGTTATCGTTCCCAACTGAGTGAAAGTAGCAGTGACAGAGCTGGGCGCGGTTATCGTAAACACGCACGGGCTGGTATTCCCGCTGCATGATCCGGTCCATGATCCCAAACCGAATCCGCTGCCAGGTGTCGCCGTCAGCGTCACCTGGGAGTTTTGCGGAAAGTTCGCTGAACATTTCCCCGGACAATTAATGCCCGCGGGACTGCTCGTCACGGTTCCTGAACCGGATACAGTGACTGCAAGTTGCGATACCGTGGGCAAACTGAACGCTGCGCTAACGCTAGTTGTTCCAGAAACCATTACCGTGCACGTTGTCGCGTTGTTCGAACATGCGCCTCCCCACCCGGTGAATACAAAGCCGGCGCTCGGGGATTCAGTGAGTGTCACTTGGGCGTTCTGCGCGAATGCTGCCGAGCACGTTCCAGGACAATTTATGCCCGCTGGACTGCTGCTCACAGTCCCCGAGCCGGAAACTGTAACCGTGAGTTGCGGCATGACCGCTTGGGTGAAAGAAGCGGTGACGGCGGTAGCCCCGCTAATGGGGACCGTACACACGCCCGTGCCACTGCACGCACCACCCCAGCCCGTAAACATATAGCCTGTTGAGGGAGTTTCTGAAAGCGTCACCACTGTGCTCTGCGCGAATGAAGCGTTGCACGTTGTCGGACAATTAATGCCCACAGGACTGCTGGTCACGGTTCCCAGACCAGACAGGGTAACGGTAAGTTGCGGCGTTGCAGCCTGAGCGAAAGACGCGCTGACAGAAGTGGCTGCGCTAATGGTCATGGAACAAGTGCCGACGCCGCTGCAAGCGCCTCCCCATCCAGCGAATGTATACCCCACCGCAGGAGTTTCGGTAAGAGCCACCGCGGTGCTCTGTGCAAATGTCGCCGAGCACGTGGAAGGACAGTTAATACCGGCAGGAGCGCTGGTCACTGTCCCTGTACCCGATGCTGGTCCGGTTACCGTCAACTGAAAGGTCGGTGGTGGAGGGCCTATCGTCTGAGTCGTGCCTCCGCCTCCACAGCCTGCGAGAGCCAACACCGCCGCGGCTACCGGAAGGGAAACTACAATTCGAAAGCGGGATGGCATAGCGACGGAACTCCTACAAAGCGCCTGTAGGATGAGGCTTTCACCTTAGCTGGTTGGCTGAAAATAAGAGAACGCGAGGATCGGGGCGCCCACGCAAATAGTTGCACACTGAGGAGAGGTTAAAGGTTAAATGCTCAAATGGCCGTGGTCACGGGCTGCTTCGCCGTGGTAATTGCGCCTTGAGACGCTGAAGATACAAGGGCGGCGTATTTTGCAAAAACTCCAGACTCATACCGGGGTTTCAAAGGCTTCCAGACGGACATTCTCTGGCGAATTTCTTCATCGCTGATTTCAACTTGTAGTAGTCGCTTGGTCACGTCAATAGTGATGATGTCTCCTTCGCGAACCGCAGCGATTGGGCCGCCCAAGGCCGCTTCTGGGGAAACGTGGCCCATCATTAAACCGTGAGTCGCGCCGCTGAAACGACCATCGGTCAATAGAGCTACCGATTCGCCCAGCCCCTCGCCAACGATTGCTCCCGTGACGCTTAGCATCTCGCGCATGCCGGGTCCTCCCTTGGGGCCTTCGTTACGGATCACCACCACGTCACCTTCCTTAATAAGCTTTTCGGTGACCGCGGTCATGGCATCTTCTTCGGATTCGAAAACCCGTGCCGGACCCCGATGTGTCAGGCGTTCGTGTCCGCTGATCTTTGCCACGCAGCCTTCCGGCGCGAGATTTCCACGCAGAATGACGAGTCCGCCCGTTTTTTTGAGGGGTTTATCCAGGGGTGCAATCACTTCCTGGCCGAGAGTTTCGATTGCGCTTTCGCTTTCAGCCGACAAACTCAGCCCACTCACAGTTTTGGCCGAGCCGTCAAGATATCCTCCACGAAGAAGTCTTCGTGTCAGCAGACGAATGCCTCCGGCGCGGTGCATATCTGCGGCAACAAAGCGTCCTGAAGGTCTTAAATCCGCGAGGAGCGGAGTCCGCTCGCTCACCGTTTGGAAGTGATCAATTTCCAGAGGAACACCTGCCTCTCGCGCAATAGCAAGGAGGTGCAGCACGGAGTTTGTGGAGCCTCCCGTCGAGGCAACACCGGCAATTGCGTTCTCAAATGCGGGACGCGTAAGAATGTCTTTGGGCAGAATTCCATTTTTCAAAAGATTCATCACAACTTCGCCACAGCGGAACGCAACCTCATCTTTCTTTGGATCCATGGCGGGAACGCTGTTGAACCCCATCGGTGACAGGCCAATCATTTCCATCACCGTGGACATAGTGTTTGCCGTATATTGTCCGCCGCACGCTCCGGCGCCGGGACAGGCCACGTTCTCGAGTTCGTGCAAATCGGCGTCCGAGATTTTTCCAGCGGCATTCGCGCCCACCGCTTCGAATACGTCCTGGATCGTGACATCTTTCCCGCGAAAAACGCCCGCGGCAATCGTGCCACCGTAAAGAACCATCCCTGGGATATTCAAACGCGCCAGAGCCATGGCTGCTGCCGGAATTGTCTTGTCGCATCCGACCACGCAGACGACGGCGTCGAACATTTGTCCCCGGCAGACGAGTTCAATCGAATCCGCAATTATTTCGCGGCTCACCAGGGACGCTCGCATACCTTCGGTGCCCATCGTCTCTCCATCGCTGATTGCGATGGTGTTGAACTCCATCGGCGTGCCTCCGGCCGCGCGGATGCCTTCTTTCACCTTCGCAGAAAGCCGGCGCAGATGGAAGTTGCACGGCATGGTTTCAATCCACGTGTTGGCGACTCCGATAATCGGGCGCCGGAGGTCGCTATCGGTAAACCCAATGGCCTTGAACATGGCCCGCGCTCCAGCCTGGTTGCGTCCGTCAGTGATACCGCGGCTGCGATGTTTGAGGTCCATGATAAGAAAGTTCTATCAGAGCAGACGAGACGAGCTACGTCTGCGGTGTGTTAACCCACACGCTGAACGTGGCGCAAGACAAAACCCTTAAGCGTTCACAACCTGTTTGGCTTTTTCCGCGGCACCCGAAGGCTTTCCGGGCTTTTCTTTCGGTAGCCACGACATCAGTCCCCGCAGCCTCGCGCCGACTTCTTCCACAGGATGGTTTTTTTCGCTTTCCCGCAACGCGGAGAATTTCTTTTTGCCACTCTTGTTTTCTTCAATCCACTCGCGAGCGAATGTTCCGTCCTGGATTTGCGCCAGAATCTTTTTCATCGCCGCTCGCGTGTCGTCGCCCACCACTTGAGGGCCGCGGGTTAAGTCTCCATATTCCGCAGTGTTCGAAATGGAATCCCTCATCTGAGCCAGGCCTCCCTCGTAGATGAGATCCACGATTAACTTTACTTCGTGGATGCACTCGAAGTACGCCATCTCAGGCGCATAGCCCGCTTCAACCAGCGTTTCGAATCCCTTTTTCATCAGCGAAGTGAGTCCTCCGCAGAGCACGGCCTGTTCGCCAAACAAATCGCTTTCAGTTTCTTCCTTGAACGTAGTCTGCAAGACCCCGGCGCGCGTCGAACCGATGCCATAGGCATAGCACAGACCGTATTCGCGAGCGCGTCCACTCGCATCCTGGTGGATGGCGAGAAGCGAAGGAACCCCGCGCCCTTCCGTGTAGACGCGCCGCACCAAATGGCCTGGCCCCTTGGGCGCCACCATCACCACGTCTACATCTTTGGGTGGGACGACAGTCTTGAAGTGAATGCTGAAGCCGTGCGAAACGCCGAGAATCTTGCCCGCGTGCAATGCGGGTTTTACCGCTGATTCATAAAACTCGCCCTGAGTTTCATCCGGAGTGAGCATCTGAATCCAGTCGCCACGCTTCGCGGCCTCTGCCGCGGGCAAAACTTCCATGCCATCCGCCTTCGCCTTTTGGGCACTAGGGCGGCCGGGATCGAGTCCAATGATAACTTTGTATCCGCTGTCGCGAAGATTCAGGGCCTGGGCGTGACCCTGGCTTCCGTACCCCAGAATCGTTATCGTTTTGCCCTTAAGGGCGTCTGGATTTACATCACGCTCGTAGAAAACGGTCGCCACGGCTTCTCCTATATGTGCTGGATTAAAGGGCAATCGGAACCGACTGATCGGTCGGTTCGAGAATATAGAATGGTATTGGGGTGGACGGATGCTGTCAAGGATGACCCGACTTTCAAAAATCCTTAACCACAGAGAGGACACGAAGTACACAAAGGAGAACCATCGGACCAATATCCTTCGTGGTTGACAGATTTTATGTGTTTAGCTTCGGCAAAAGGAAAGCGCGCGTAGTTTATCCGGGCGCTTCGTCGAGCCTCAATGAATTCTTACACCAGATGCTTATCCAACGCCTGTTGAATGGCTTCCTTTGGCCGGTACCCCACGAGTTGTTCTACGACCTGACCGCCTTTGAAAATTAACAACGTCGGAATTCCAGTTACTTTATAACGCATCGGGGTCGCGCTGTTACTGTCCACATCCATTTTGCCGACTTTAATCTTGCCCTGGTAGTGTTGTGCCAACTCTTCCACGATGGGAGCAATGGCGCGGCACGGTCCACACCAAGTCGCCCAGAAATCCACTAGCACCGGCGTTTCAGATTTCAATACATCTTTGTCGAAATTTGCGTCGGTTACTTCGATAATGCCGTTGCCTGCCATCGTTCCTCCAGTGGGTTTGGTGGAGAGCGAACCAAAAATAGCTGTTCTCCAGCATAAAGTCTATCAATTTAGCACTAGACATTTGATGCGAAAAGCTGGCATAAGTCGCACAGAAATCACCTGGCGCAGCAAGACGTTCTCCCTCAAGCTCTAAGAGCGCGGGGGTGGGAAACTTATAGAAATGTTGTTAGCAAGTTAAAATGTCCGGTTTTCTTAGCACGTGAGTTGTCCGGTTTGAGTTAATTGAGCAGCCGTAGCCGGGGCGGTGGAAAAGTGGGAA
>Ga0208849_1000131_pt1 | contig 72974 bp, 61 predicted proteins | sample NGESurdeep072012_10_FD_184470 | JGI IMG/M metagenome (GOLD analysis project Ga0208849, IMG submission 184470) | Arctic peat soil microbial communities from Barrow, Alaska - NGEE Surface sample 53-3 deep-072012 (SPAdes) | ecosystem: Environmental > Terrestrial > Soil > Wetlands > Peat ...
ATCATCATTGAGAGTAGGCTCCTTCCTCCCCAGGAGCCTTAGTCCTCAAACCAAGACTACCGGGTCGAGCGAGCCTTCTCTCTTATCCAATCAATCCTTGCGCGGACTTTCCGAAAGAGCCTGCCCTGAGCGCAGTCGAAGGGGGGATTGCACAAATGCATCCCGATGGGATTTTGACTGCAAAGGATGTTGATAATGTGGGGCGGACACTCCTGTCCGCCGCCCTTTGACTTTGCCTTTGCCCGTGTGGGGACGGACACTCCTGTCCGTGCAGGCGGGGCAACGCTTCCGCTAGCGTTTTTGGGTGGCGAGTGCCCATTCGACTCCGCTCAGGGCTTCGGCAAAACAGGGCAAGCTTTCAGCGCTGCGATATCACTTCAAGACGCATTTACGGGATGGCTGAAAGCCATCCCCTGACACGATGCCGGAGCCGACCGTCAAATTTCCGGACAGCGCATCCACCCCACCGCCGCACTCCCACTCCATAAAACCTTGTCATTCCGAATCCGCTTCAGCGGTGAGGAATCTGCTGTCCTCGTGGGACTTACTTAACCAAAACTGGGCCACTTCTCTCGCGCATCGAGGAGTGGGATGCCGATGGGATGCTGCAACGGCTGGCAGGCTGCTATTTCGTCGCAGTACCGTTGCCTTCTCGCGCAGTGATCGACTCGCTGATCAATCTAAAATAGCCTCTGTATTTAGTTAAAACATAGCGGAGAAATCCGTTTTCAAGTACGACCTCGCTATCCCCGCTCACGAAGCTTATTCGGGGCACCAAATCCGCAACTTCTTTCCCCCTTTTGCTGTATTCGCCCCTATGGTCCCGCAATTTTCCGTTTTGATGGACAATGAGATTTCGGACCTTTTGAATTCTTTTAATAGCAGCCCATTCCTCGGACGCTTTATGCACGTTGAGATTAGCCACCCTTGCCAGGTAATTGGCCGATCGGTCAATTCCCTTCCCACCCTCATCTGATGGCGCCTCTTTAAAGTCTTTTTCCGATTGATAGAGTGAGCACAGGCTATCCAGTTCGTGCTCGAAGTAGCTGCAAACGGTTAAGAAAGCGGAGCGCCGTTGCAAGCTTGGAAAATACTCCTCAAATATTCCGTCAAGGTCCCAGGTCTCGTCATCTAGACCTTGATGCGTATTCACAAGCCTCTCGTCATTCTGCTCCCGTCCAATCACTTCACTCCGTCTCTTTTCTCTATAGTTAACAATAGAATCCGCGGCCTGCTTCTCGACGCCGTCGACAAAACTATCGATGAGTTCAAGGGAAAAGCTGACATCATATTGATACCAATTACGAACGACTCGCGTAGGTAGGTAAATCGGCATGATCGTATCGCGGGATGCCCTCTTGCCAGGCCACCCCGTTCGCGGAATTGAATTCGCTTCAAATGCTAAGCTTTATCGGCAAGTGTTCAGCACTACAAATACCGAAAAGGACGTATGGACGTAATTCTAGATTCTAATCGTATCCTCAGAGATCCCCGGATGGAAGGCACGGAATTTCAGATTCTATTCCGATACTTGCGTCGCACTGGGTCTTGCTTTGTCATTCCAAAAATAGTGAAAGATGAAGTCTTGGCGCGTTATCCAGAGCTTGTACAGAAGCAACAACAAAAATTAGTTTCTGCCCTCTCTGCCTTGAAGGGCCTTTGCTTCTGTGCTCAACTCCCCAAACTACCCGTAGTCGAGATTGAATCCGAAGTGGCCGCTTTTCGGGCACGCCTTCTTACACCTACACTTGTCGACATTCTAGAAGTATCTGGTAACAGCGTGGCACCAAAGCAGTGGCAATACGTGTCTTCCATAAGCACAGGCGACTATTCCGCGATTACAGTAGAAGAATTGGCCAGACGAGGAATAAACCGCGTAAAGCCCGCTAGCAGTAGCGGAGAGGAATTTCGAGACGTAATCTTGTGGCTCATGGTGTTGAATTATGGGAAAGAGAAGGGGCAACAAGTAGCTCTCATTAGCGAAGATGGGGACTTTTTTGAGTCAAAAAATTCTAACAACCTCCACGCTCAACTCGGAGACGAAGCGAGACGAGAAGGAGTCGAGGTTAAGGTGTACAGGAGCATAGGAGATTTTTTCAAAGCTGCCTCACCGTCTGAACCAATAGAAGATCCTTGGATAAGGACGTACGTGACGTCAAACCTGACAACGGAAATCGAAAGTTTATTAGAGAAGGCTGTGGCATCTTATCTTGAAATCGGATGGCGTTCGAGATCAGAGGTCACATCCTTGGGCGATGCGAGCCCGAAATTCAAGAAGGGCATGCTCTATAACCTCGCCCCCGATTCTCAGTACGCTGAGCTTGAATACGAGGGAACCGCGACGTTTGCGATTGGCCCTTACGTGTTTACCAAAGCTCCGCCCTTCAACCCAAAAGACTATAAGCTGGATGATGTCAGAGTTCATGCTGACTTTGTTGTCTCACTCTGGATCGTAGGGGGACAGATAGCAAGCACTGGCCTTGAAAAGATGGAAGTGAAATCTCTTACTCAACTAGGCCCTCACGAAGCTTGATGTCATCGACGGCCGATGGCCACATTCTGTTCCGCCGGGCGGTGGCCCAGCGATGCAGCGCGACGCTACCACTTTGTTTTTCGAATAACCCGATCAAACTCCACTAGACCCTGATACAAAGGCTGAAGATGGGCGATCGTTACAGACGGGGCGTTAATACTCCGAGTTGCTCCCTTTAGGTGCGTGTGCGCTTCCTTGTTTCGCTGAGCCGTAAGCGACGAAAGGGCGGCGGTCATAGTATCGCGCTTGTTACGATCCACCCGGGCCTCAATGCTTTCAACATTTACAAGCCCGAGCAGTTGGATGAGCATGAACCGAAAGTTTTTGTCGTAGTCAAAGCCGTATGACCTTTTGACAAACACCTCCTTGCAGTACTTTTGGTTGACAGGCTCCCTCAAATGCCGCATCGCGCATCTCACTACAATGTCGTCCATGGATTCCTCAATCCACCCACAAAGCTCAAGGATTGCAAGCTTCGAGAAGAAAAACGATTCCCTCTGTGACGACGCTTTTAGGTAGCCCCGGTTGATGGCCTGCAGATTGTCTGTTATGTAACCTTGCGCTATCACCTTCAGTTCCCCGCGAAAACGTTGACGGCTGCCGTTAGTCGGTCAATAACCCTTTGCTTCTTCGACAAACCCTCCCTCAACGCAGCCTCAGAAAAATCTGGGTGATTTACCAGTTTCCTGTACCGGCTACGGACTACGCCGTCAGTTTCCGCCGTAAGCGCCCGAATGTTCTTGGAAACCCCCACTAACAGAGCCTCCAAAAGGGTCACAGACAATTTCGCTGGTGCCTCGCCCGGGAGTATTACGTTCCATATGCAGTCAACGGTGCTATTAAAAAGCTCCCTCTTTTGCTGCAAAACAAGGGGGGACGCGTCCCTGTTGTCGTACATATACGTGTTTAGAAACTTAGCCAAGTGTCCCTCATAGGAAGACGTCCTATCGTGAAAAGCAAAGAAACGAAGAATGACTTCCTGCTTAGTAAAACGGTAGGACTGTTTAGGACGCATCTTGTTTAGCTTTCGCCAGTTTGGGAACTGGTCCAGCTCTTTCAATAGACTGTTAAACGTACCTCCGTAGATACAGTTGCGTATCTCCTGGTTATTGAGCTTCATTCCCCCTGTGTTGAGCCGATGAAAAATCGTAAAGAGGTAATCCATATGGCTCTTCTTCTTAAAGTCGCACCGCAGGACTGTTACGGGGACCGATAAGTTTTCGACCCTGGTGTAATATTGGTGAAGATTTCCAGTTGAAGTTTTGATCGCAGCGACTGACTTGCCAGCAATTTCGGCCTCAATATCCTCGAGTGGCGAAAGAGTCCAGTCTCCTCCTTCTAAAAACCGCACTATTGTCGAAATACGCTGTAGTCCATCGATCACAATCCACCGCTGGGCCCTATGATCTAGCGCAAAGCACATGCTTGGAATTGGAAGCTGCTTTATCAAAGAATCGATAAAGCGAGTTTGGTCCGGACCCTTCCATACAATATCGCGTTGGAACTCTGGCTGGATCTCAAGAATGCCTTGCTGCTTCATGCGGAATAAATCTGCGCAGGAGCGGAGCTCATTGTAAGCAACTATGTCTGACGGCGGGACCTCGGCGTAGTCATTCTCATAGAAACTCTCATTTTCCAATTGCGATAGCGCTTCTGTCATTTGCTTACCTCTCTAGGTGTGACCCAAGGCGAGTAAGTCACTTGAACTCATTTGACCAAATCCTGTCAAGCCCCCATCACGACATGGAATTGCGCCTACACCACCTTCCTTTTCAACTACTTACCTCCGCACAATGCACAACTTCACCACTAAACCCGCAAAACACCCCTTTCGTTGGGTAACTCGTGTAATTACCTAACGTCTTCAATAACCTAGAAGCCTATGCACAAGCCAGTGAAGTATGTCGAGAAAGCTGTGACCGTGGCTGCCAGCGGAGCGTGGGCAGTTTTCGAGCGGATGAACCGGGTGAAGCCCAATCCTTCTCCCAAGCCGAAGTGGTCGGATAAGCCGCTGCTGAAGTCTTATGAAAAATCGAAGCCGCCGCTGGGATGGCCGCGCCAGACGGACTCGCTGTGCCCGAAGTGTGTCCCGGAAATTCGCCAGCAGATTTTGGATGGCAAGCTGCCGCTCGAAATCCTGATGAACGAAAAGGCGGGAGAGATCAAAGCGCAGATCGTTGAGCGCGACGGCAAGATTTTGATGGTGAAAGATTGTCCGATACACGGACACTTCGAAGATGTGATGTCCATTGACACCGAATTTTCCGAGCATCTCGAAGAAGTGTTTCCCGGACGCGATATTCGCGCGCATAACGACGAGAAGCTGCATCATCACGGGTCTTCAACTGTGAAGTACGGGCGCGGTTCGGTTTTGACGATTGATCTGACCAACCGCTGCAACATGATGTGCGATCCCTGCTTCATGGACGCGAACCAGGTCGGCTTCGTGCACGAACTGAGCTGGGAAGACATCAAGACGATGCTCGACAACGCGATCACGATTAAGCCGCGGCGTCAGATGTCGGTGCAATTCTCGGGAGGCGAGCCGACGCTTTCTCCGTATTTCCTGGATGCCGTGCGCTACGCCCGCAAAGTGGGATACAACAGCGTGCAGGCCGCAACCAACGGAATCGAATTCGCCAAGAGTCTGGAATTCGCGCAACAGGCCGCTGAAGCCGGAATGCGTTACGCCTACTTGCAATTCGACGGAATCGGCAACGCCGCCAACGCGCATAGAAAAGTCGGCAACCTTTTCGACGTCAAATTAAAAGCAATCGACAACCTGCATAAAGCCGGAGTAGAAATCGTCCCGGTAGTAACAATCGTAAACGGCATCAACAACGAGCAAGTAGGACGCATCATAAAATTCGCGCTAGACAATCCAAAGAAAATCGGATTCCTGTCGTTCCAACCAGTAAGCTTCACAGGCCGCGATGAAGCTATAACAGATGACCGCCGAGTAGCTCAGCGCTATACGCTGTCGCACCTAGCTCACGACGTAAAATCCCAAACCGGATTAGGCGAGCCCGCCCGCGATTGGTTCCCAATCAGTTTCATGAGCACCTTCTCCGACTGGGCCGACCTCATGCACGTAGAAGATCAAAACAACGACTGGGGCCAACTCTCATGTGGCTGCCATCCTAATTGTGGGACGGGGATGGCTTTGATGATTGATAAGGAAACTAAGGAGGCGGTGCCGGTTACTGCTTTCTTGAAGGGCGATCAACTTGCCAAGGATATTGCCAAGGTCAACGATGCGGCTCGTGGCAAGTTTCTTACTATTGTGGGGATGGCGTTGTGTTTGATGAAGAATTACGATCCGTTTCAGTCGCCGAGGCATTTCAAGTTGATGGATTTGCTGAAGAAGTTTGATAAGAACTTTAATGCGACCGGAAAGAACTATGGCAAGGTTGGTCCGGACCGCACGATGGATGACGTTATGAAGCGGCGTCAGGATCGGTGGAATTTTCTGTTCATCGCGGGGATGTGGTTCCAGGATCTGTTTAACTACGACTTCCGGCGGACTGAGCAGTGCATTATTCCGTATGCGACTCAGGAAGGCGAGATTTCGTTCTGCGCTTACAACACTGGCGTTGGCTGGCGGAACATTATCGAGAAGATGCACATGACGGCTACGCTCACCAAGTGGTATGAAGAGCATGGACGTCACGAAATCTTTGCCGGCGGAAAAAATGTGAAGATGGAGTCCGTCGAGCACGGTTTGCTGCTCAAAGATGAAATCGTCACCCACGAAGAGCAGCGCGATCTGGATAAGCTTGGTATCGCGAAGAATGCTCGCGAGGAAAAGACACGCGCTCGGGATTTGAAACAGAAAAACGATCCTGCATATAACGCACGGATGGCTTCGCTTTACCGGGAAGTTGTGCTCAAGGAGAAGCCGGTCGTCGCGGAGAACGGATTTATTCCGTTGGGGGCGCTCACTGGTCCTTCCAATGGTCATGCCAAGCCTGAGGTTGAAGTCGGCGAGGCGGTCGCGGGGGATTAGTAATGTCGTTGGTCCTTCGCCGTTGGTCGTTGGCAAATCTGAGGCCGCCCGTTTGGGCGGCCTGTTTATTTTCAAGGTTGAGTTGCAAAAGATGGATTCCGATTCTCAGCGGGTTCAGGATAAGTCGGGCGATCTCGCTCTTACTGCCTAATCTGAATACCGGGAACGTTCCGTCTGTCCCTTGGTTTCGTCCCCTAGTTTCCCCTATGACGGGAGACATCCGACTCTTCTTTGATCGTATCGAGAATCCTTAAGAACACTGTCAAAAGGAGAATGTTTGTGTTCAAGACTATTGCACTCGCCTTCGCGGTGATCACTACGGCCGCCTTGGCCAATGCGCAAGTTCCATCAGGAAACATTTTTGCCGGGTATTCTTATTCGGGCGGGGATGTGTTCGCGGGTCCGCAGCCCGGTGCTCCATCCGGTGCCTTTTTACAGCCCCCCAGTCGCAGCGCCAATTTCAATGGATGGGAGGGCTCGCTGGAAGGCAAGCTCCTGCCGTGGATCGGAATCGTTACAGATTTGAGCGGACACTATGCGTCGCGGAATTTTAACGTTGTTTGCAACACGGGCAGTCCACAGTGTTCTACCTCTCCGCAAACTGTGAATGGGAATATATACACTTTTTTATTCGGGCCACGTGTTTCGGTGTCTGTGGGCAAATTCACGCCGTTCGCTCAGGCACTCTTTGGGGCTGGGCATGTGAATGGCAGGGGCGGGGCCACTTCGTTTGCTACTGCCATCGGCGGTGGGCTTGACTACAAGCTAGTTAAAGGACTTGCCTGGCGGGTGCAAGGAGACGAAGTGCACACGAAGTTCTTCGACAGCACGCAGGATCACTTCCGCTTTTCAACAGGAATCGTAGCCAGATTCTGAGTTGCTGGAATCAAAAAGTTGAATATGATCGACCGCTTACCACCTTCGCGGTGCTGATGGCATTTTGGCGGCCTGGCACACCTTTGATCGAGATTTTGATCTCCTTAACAATGAATGAGGCTGCTCCACTCGTCGCGGTTTTCGACGAGTGGGAATTCGCGCCGCCGAGTTCGAGTGCCTTTGCTTAAAGAATCAGAATCTTTCTCTGCACACAGTCGGAATGCCCACCTTGCGAAAACCGCGCAAGGTGGGGCAGCCTTGTTGTTATCATTCTTACGAAGTCAAAATCAAATCTTACAGGGATGGGCCAACCCGCCATCATGCGGATAGTCTTGGGAAACGTTCGCAGCCGTGCGCGAGCGGCGAGAACGAGCGAGGAATCTGCTTTTTGCGTGGAACAACAGAACAGCAGATTCCTCACGGCTAAAGCCGTTCGGAATGACAATGTGGAGAGAGTTTCTCGCCAGGCCATTGTGGATGACACGCTAAGGGTGACTTGGGTGGTCGCCATAAAATTTCCAGGTTGTTCTAAAGTCATTGGTGAGCTTCTGTCGCTCTAAGTTCGCGCGCAACATTTCAATTGGCATTTCATTTTCGTGCAGGATGGCATCGTGAAACTCACGATCCGTCATCTTTTTTGAATCCACCAATTCCTTATGGAGAGCACGAAATTGCAGGGCTCCCATCAGGTATGCGCTCTGGTAGAGGGGCCCGACCGATCCATCAAATGAGCGCCGTACCTCGGCGGTCGAGTTATCCGGCTCGAAACCAACGTCGTCTATAAGAAACTGCACGCACTGTTGCGGCGTCCACTTGCCCAAGTGGAAGTTCATAGTGAAAATCACGCGCGCGGAACGATGCATGCGCCATACCAGGGCGCCTACCCGCTCCTCGGGAGTCCTTTCAAATCCTTTGTCCCAGAAAAGCATCTCCCACCACAATGCATTCCCTTCGCTCCAGAACGGGGTTTCGAATACGCGCCGATATGGCTTGTAGCGCGCCGACATATAGCCTTGCAGAAAATGGCCAGGGATCATTTCGTGAAATGCGGTAGCGTGCGCAAACGGAATGTTATTGCCGCGCATGCTCATTTCACGCTGCTCGAAAGTCATGCTGTCGGTAGGATAGGACACACTAATTTCGTCGCCACCGGTAAAAAACGGATTCACCAGTTGCCGCTCCGGCGTCATCATGACCATGCGCCAGGTTTCATCCGCCAACGGCGGCACGGTGACCAGGTTGTTATTCTTGACGAAATCGCTGCCCTCGACGACGAGTTTGCGAATGAGTTCCGGCTGCTCGCCCGGGGGAACGTGCATCTGCTTTACCTTTTCGACAGCAGCGTGCCAGTCGTTGCCGAATCCCATTTCGTTGGATGCCGTCAGCATTTCGCGCATGCACCAGTCATACTCGGTCTGCGCGATGGCTATCAGTTCCTCCGGTGAGTACGGAATCATGTTGTCGGCCAGGGCATCCATCAGTGCCTCTCGTCCGACCGGATCGCCGATTATGGTGGTCTTATCATCAGGTGCGATTCCGATAACTTTCTCCTTGAGGAAGGAGACGTAGCCGGTGAGCGCCTTGTCGGCGTCTTTGTAGGGTTGCGCAACCCACCATGTAAAGATCGGATCATAGCCGTTGTACTGGTTAAACCAATCGCGCAAATCATCAGTAAGCCGATGGGTTGCCAAAACGGCTCGATTCGCAATCACCGGGTTGATCTTTGATTTTTGCACCGACTTATGCGCCTCGTGGTTGGTTCGGTGTTCGCCAGCCTCTTCCGTTTGTTTTGTGTCGGAAGACGATGGATGCGGATCAGACTCAAGCTGCTTTTGCAGTGCGGCGATCTGCTTGACTATTTCCGCCAGCGCGGCAGCTGCCTTCTCAGCATCCGGACGTTGCTTCAGTCGCTGTTGATCCAGCAGATCTTCGATCATGCTCGAAAAGGGAAGCAGCGATTGCATCTCTTCAACTTGTTTCTTCCGGATCGCAAGCCGGTGTTGCTCTCTGGTAATAAGGTTTCGTAACAACAAATAGTCCACTCTGTCGTCTTCGGGAAGTTGATCGAAATCAAGAGATGAAAGCATCGCCAACTCATCGTTGTAAAACTTTTCAAAGCGCGCGATGTGAGGGGACGAAATAGCGACGGGATAAGCACCGTCAAGACTTGCGCGGTCAGCCTCGAATTGCTCAATCAGCGGCGGCATCTTGCGAGCGCTGAGCGCGCCCGGGGTTGAAGCTGCGAAGCTTGCAGAACAGATTCCAGCTATGATCAGCCAACCAATAGCAGTATTGCGTATTCGCTTTCCAGTCCACATCCTCGCTCTCCAATCAAGAAGTTGCCGCGCAATCCATTTGCAAGGTGAAGTTATATCGCAACGGCCAATTAGTGCATACAATATATTCTCGTCCGCTGATTTAGCGCACCCGAATGTTTCAGCGCACGCTGGCACGTGCGGGAGAATTGACGCTATCTTAGCGCGGAGAATCGCAAACTGATCTCACTACGCTCCCCACTCTGCCTCCGTCCATCCGTTTCGCCAGCTCTCCATTTTCGGTTCCAGCGTGGCATCCGAGTTTCTCCGCCAATTATCCTCGCGCGTCGGTAATGGCTCAGTTTGAATTTCTGCCTTAATCTAAGGCGTCATCCCGAGCTTGCGAGGGATCTCGCGTGTAGCGGAAACGTGCTAAACAAGAGCAACTGCGCTTCACGCGAGATCCTTCGGGACTGAAGTCCCTCAGGATGACGTCGAGGGATTTGTTCAAACCGACTCACTACCCGCGCGTCAAAAGCTAGAGGATGTGAATCGGATTTGTGACCATCGTAAGGTCCTCAAAGGCCATTGGGGTGCTGACAGCGCGGAGCACTGCTAGTATTGTCGCTGTCTGTTTATCCTCAATGCCCCCTGCTGAGCATAATATTACCGGCGCTCGACCTGCCTCGATTCAAGCCAGGGACGTGCTGTTTTGCGCGTTGATCGGGATATCGGTCTTAGTTTTGTGGCGGCAAATTGCCGCCGTCTTACATATGGCCTGGCACGTGGATGAGTACACTCATATTCTCCTGATTCTGCCCGTGAGCTTGTCCCTCATTTATTTAGAGCGGGGTAAGCTCAGAGGTGACGTCCAATATGCTCCGGTAGCTGGCGCACTGCTGGGACTGCTTGCAATAGCGATTGGTATAGCGGGTGAGATGCATGCTCATCGCTTCAGTGAAGGCGCTTCTTTGTCCGTCGCAATCTTTGCGCTGGTGACGTTCTGGATGGCGTGTGTTGTTGGCTTTTATGGCAGAAGCATCTTTTGGTCTTTACTGTTTCCGCTCTTATTTCTTTTTCTTTTAGTTCCTCCGCCAACACTCTTACTTGACAAGGCGATTGTTTTCCTTCAAACGGCCTCCACTGAAGCTACGTTCGAACTCTTTAAGCCTACGGGTTTGCCTGTATTGAAAAACGGCTTCCTATTGACTTTCCCAACTCTGCAAATTGAAGTGGCAAAGGAATGCAGTGGAATCCGCTCGAGCATAATGCTTCTGTTGACAGGGCTCATCCTGGCACATCTGTTCCTCCAGTCGTTCTGGAGCAAAGTTATATTTGTTCTCTTCATTGTGCCGCTTTCCGTGATCAAGAATGCAATTCGGATTTTCACTCTGTCAATGCTGGGAATGTATGTGAATCCCGGATTTCTATATGGACGACTGCATCACGAGGGCGGAATCGTTTTTTTTCTCATAGCTCTGGCAGGTTTGCTTTTCCTGTTATGGATATTGCAACGAATCGAATCGAGACGCGTTCGGCCCGCTCGACCTATCAATGTCGCCTGAAAGTGCCTGGTTAATCTTCATGAGACGCATCCGGCGAAGTGTGCCATTTCAAGAATTGCCGGAAGGCCGAGCCGCGATGGCTATAAGCTGCTTTTTCTTCCAGTGATAATTCTGCAAAAGTTTTCTTAGTCTGCGGGAAATAAAATAAGGGATCGTAACCGAACCCATTCGAGCCGCGGGGATGGTCGAGGATAATGCCCTCTGCCGTACCGGAAAATGTTGCCAGCGTTTTTCTGTCGCGGGCGGCGGCGATCACACACACAAACCGTCCAGCGCGTTTATCCGGGGGAATGGCAGCCAGCGCTCGAATGAGCTTTCGATTGTTCGCCTTGTCATCGGTATTGCTTTCTGCCGATTGTGGATTGTCTGCGGCATAGCGTGCTGAATGGACGCCTGGATTCCCATCGAGTGCGTCCACTTCCAAGCCAGAATCATCGGCGAGGACCAGCTCGCCGTGAACATAACTGCTGTAAATCTCTGCTTTCTTGCGCGCATTGGCTTCGAACGTAAGGCCATCTTCCATAACAGCGGGGAGGGACGTGAAATTCGGAATCGTGGCGATTTCCAAACCTGAGGATGCGGCAGCTGCCACGAAATCGCGAAGTTTGCCTTGGTTGGAAGTAGCAATGAGAATGCGCGGGATCATCTCTTAGACGATCACCGAGTTGCGATGCCGTCGCTGACGCCAGGCAAACATAACCAGTATAAATGCCGTCAGCAGAGAAATTAGCCATCCAATGGTGCGGTCCCACGTTCTCGCAAATATGACGCGCACATGGTTCACCCCCGCGTGAACGGGGATAATCATCTGTCCTGTTACTCTGTTGGTTTCGGGGGGAGTCACGTTTCCATTTATCTTAACTTTCCACGCCGGATAGTTAAATAAGCGCAGGTCGAGTTTAGATGGACGGGCAGCCTCGGCGGTAAACAGTTTCGATTGCGCATTCCATTGCTCGATATTGATTTGCACCGGTGTCGCATCTTTTCCAGTTACGAGCGGAGCATCCTGCGAAATGTCGTACCCATCCGTACCCGCAGGGACGTATTCGTCGGTGCCTTCGTAGCCTTGCCCGCTTTGTTGATTATCGAGCATCTCAGCAACATCGGAGGCATTGTCCCACCAGGGTTGCTGGACGCGATGGGCAACGAAAGCAAGCATCAATAAAAAAACTCCGCACATCAGAATGCGTGGGGTCCAGCGCCGCCAGGCACGAGGGAAGAGCAGCGCGAGCGGCACATTGAGGCACAGTAACCAACGCCACGGAAGCTGGACAAATTTAAGTTCCGGAAAATGTTTCCACGCAAAAAGAGTAAACGGAAACATAATCAGCACGGAAGCTAAACTCCACAAAACGAAATATGACCACGCTGACTGCGAAAGTTTTCTCCATCGCCATAGAATGATGGCGCCCGCGATCGCCGTTATTTCCGAAAATGCAACGAGCGAAATAAGCAGATTGAAACGGTCATGGTCAGCATCGTGAATGTAAGTGAATAGAAAATTATCAGCAGGTCGAACGCCCGGTGCAAGCACCTGCGCAATGTTGATCCACTTCTGTTCATAAAGGGCTGGCAGCAGATAAAACCCTGCCAGAGTCAGGCCCAACGCTACCGCTAATAAGCCTCTTCCAGCCGTCCCCGGCGACCGCGTTCCAACCGCAACGATCAACACAAGCAGCCCCACCGAATAAGTCGCCATAACTGCCGCGGGAATGTTCGTGAGCCAAATCGCAGCGACAATCAAAGCGAGCGGAATGACCGCTCTGCGCCCTTTTGCGGACTGCCATACCAACATTGCCAGCAATGGAAGCAATGCACCCGCCAGCAATTCCGCAAAGGCGCTTCGCCAATAAACGATCACGAGATAATAGGGATTAACGGCGTAAAAGACTGCGGCACAAATTGCATCATTCCGGCTGAGCCAGGTGCGACTCAAGAAGAACATGGTGCATCCCGACAGCGTGAGCGCGATCCATATATATGCTGCGGGAACAGTCGGCCATGGCAACACCACACCTAAGCTCGCGCCGAGCGTCCAGGAAATCGGCGGATAGAAGATGAATCGGGCTTCGCCGTATCCGTAATGGGCGAGCCCGGCCCATCCTGGATAAATCACTCCCTGCTTCCATTGGCGCAGCACTTCCATCCACGAGTTCATGTGGAATTCAAAGTCATGACCCGAAGCATTTCCCCAAAAAATAAATGGAAGTACCACGGCCAAAGCGGCAGCCATGATGAAGACAATCGGCCAGCCCAACAAAGACGATTCGGATGTAGAGTCCGCATCGGGATCGGCGGGTTGATTTTCGACAATGGCGCGGCTCAGGACTGATCCTCGTTGGAAGCCCTATTAGTATCTCGCAAAAGCGAAAAACATCGGAGGTTCAGGCGTACGAAAGAAAGAAAACGCTGGTGACCCAGCCCCAGGCTTGAGGGCTGATGTGTAAGGCGTCCTGCATGCGCGGACCAGCCACGCCGATGCAGATGCGGTCCAGATAGGTGATCACCGAGAGCAGCGACAGCATGCCGAGCACGCGGTGTTGGTATTTCATGAATCCTTCAGCGGCCCCAGCTGGTTGCCGGCGGCGCTATTGTTTCCGAAGCGCGGAGTAAATGGTTCACGCCGATGTCCGATCTTCAAACCTTCTTGCTCGACCCAAAAAAACATTGGTGATGATAGCACCTGGCACTGAATCTCCACGTTTGGGGAGCTGGAGACCGATCGCAGGTATCCAGAAGATCGGGATCACCATCAGACAGACGCAGCCCCTCCGGTTGACAGGGCGGAGTTATACTGATCCATTCGCCCTCGAAATGGAGAAAACAATTCTGTGAAGTTCAGGAGCACTCAGTCCGCGGCCAGTCTTCTCATTTTGTGCATGGGGTTAGCGTTGCCGGTGTGCTTCGGACAGACGGCTTCGGCACAGGACAAATCCTTTGCTCCGCTCGATCAGTGGAAGTCTGCCGTTAGCGGACACGACGCTGATGCACTGAAATCGCTATACAGCACCAATCCAGTCGCACGAATTAGCTCTCCCAAGGGAGAACTCGATGCCGCTGCCGACGCGGCGTTCTGGACGGGCCTCAACGCGCGCGATGTCAACATTGATATCTCGCAATCCGATTCGCCGCAGCCGGACTTGCGCCGGTTGGTCTTGAAGATCGAAATCCATTCAGGCGGATCGCCGGCTGGCCATGTTTTGTATGTTTCCGCCGGAGAAGTCTGGCAGCACCAGGGGGACGCGTGGCGAATGATCGCGCTCGTGCGGTCGGATGCCACGAGGCTGGAGCAACCGCTTTCTGTAAGCAACAATATTTATTCCCCGGGAAGTGACGCGCACGCCGAGATCAAACACGCGCTGGAAGAGGCTTCTCGACTGCATCGGCGGATCATCGTGGTGTTCGGAGCGAACTGGTGCTATGACTGCCATGTCCTCGACTCGGCATTCCACCGCCAGGATTTAGCGTCGGTTCTGGCGCGGAACTACGAAGTCGTGCACGTGGATGTCGGAAGAGGCGACAAGAACCAGGATTTGATGGAGCAGTACCAGGTACCGATGAAAAAGGGAATCCCAGGACTGGCAATTCTGGATTCCGACGGTAAATTGCTCACCAGTCAGAAAAACGGTGAGTTCGAGAACGCCCGGGCTCTTGGCCCCGAAGATTTGCTGGCATTCCTTAACAAGTGGACTCCGCCGGCACGGTGAAATTTAATCTGAGCAGTCATGCTGAGCGATCTGCGTGATCCGGATGGGCCTGGTCGAGATTGTAATGGTACGCGCGAGATCCTTCGGCGCTAGGCGCGCCTCAGGATGACGTCTGTGTCTTTAGTTAGCGAAGGATTTATGCGGTAACTGCTTCCTGCGGACTCCGCTGTCGTTGGAGTTCATGCAAGAACTGCTCCTGGCTTAAGGATTCGTGGTTCCGCAGAAGTTCAAGCAAGGGATCGTCGAATCCGCTGGCTCCTTCATTCTTAAATTTCTCGAATGCAGAAAGAGCGCGAGGTGCGATTCTCAATTTCGGGAGAGTGCCAGGACAAGAAGTCAACAGATTGAGCAGGTTTTGAACTTCCTCACATTGTGCGGGTGTTCCCGACGCAAACTCAATTCCCATTCCAACTTCCGGATGCATGACCTGTACCGTACCTTCGGCGCACACTTCGGTCTCGTTCACGTTGAGGCAGAGGTCAATAACCGAGCGTTCTGGAAACGGAGATGCGGTCTCCACGTAACAGCCGCCCAGGCTGAGATCGGTTAATTTGCATCCTGAATCCTGCCATGGATCCTCGACGGGCAGCTCAGGAGCATGGCTGGTGATGAATTCTCTAAATGTGTCTCGCAGACTTTCCGAAACTTCGACGAAGCGCATTCCCGACTGACCGTTTGGGTTTGCCCACGCAACTTCACCACAGATTTCGACGCCATCGGCGCAATTGGGCACGGTAAACCGTGCGCGAACTTTCGAAGACGGGCAAATCGGTTCGGCCGTGAGGATGTCAATGCCATCCTCGCTGATATCCAATATAATGCCTTCTGTTTCCTTAGCGTTTTCGACTTGAAGCTGCACGGGGACCTGAACCGGAACCCGAAAGCAACGGCGTCTCTCGCGTTTGATTAACGCTATGGCCGCTTGTAGAGTCGCGCGGGCCTTGTCCTCTGAAACGGGTTTGTACATGGCGAAGTTTGCGCCTGCGGCAAAAGCACTCCGCACCGAACCCTGGTCTTTTAGGATTGCGACGATGAGCGGAGGGAACGGCGAGCTTTGGATGCTTTGAACAATCGAAATCGCTTGATCCGGATCGTCAAAGTCAATCACTAGTGCATCCAGCTTATATTCCGGCAGGCAAAATATTTCCGAAGAATGGACGCAGTGTTGGACTGTCACGGCGAACTCGGAAAGAACTGAATTCAGAATGGCGATTGCGCCATCGTCAGCGGAAACAAGGAGAGCCCGGAGAACCATAAATTCAGACCACTTGGGTGCGTTATCAGCAGCCTACGGCCAGCGCGGAGCGACTCCGCGAGACTTCGCTGGGGTACCCAGATTCGATCCAGCCCCAACTCCCGCCGATGCAGCCATGCTGTTAGGTTCGTCCACTTCGGAAAGGACGCTGCTGTCGTCCTCATCGCTTTCAGCCAGAAGCGGTGCTATTTCTCGCAGCTTCTCCGCAGCTTGCTGCAACATCTCGATTTGCTTTCCCAACTGTGCGTACTTGGCTTGCTTGTTGCGCAAGACCTCGTGAATATCCTTCATGGCGCCCCCTGAGGTGAATGTAAAGAGAAGGATCGGATGGGTCAACCGGATTGGGTCATTGCGAGATTACCGGAGTAATGCTTGAGAGGGGGACGGGACGGCTCGACGCTTCGAATCTGGCGCAAGAATTAAAAAATGAGCCCCCGCTATGAGCGGGGGCTTGAGTTGGAGTGGTTTGCTGTGTGCTGCTAAAATATAGCTGAGCAGTTAGCGGAAAATATTATCCGACTCGTGTCTTCCGGCGAATTAAGCCGGCAATGCCCACCAGTCCGGTTCCCAACAGGCCGAGGGTGCCAGGCTCAGGGACCACGCTGGTGCTCGGGCCGGGGTCCGCAGTTCCACTTCCGACAACTGAACGGCTTCCATTCGTTCCTGCCTTGGCCAGGATGTTATTTACTCCGCCGTCCACCAGTAAGCCGTTAATGCTGATGCTGCCATTCGACTGACGACTGACGGTGCCGTCAGTTACGCTCGAAGTGAAGAGTACCGAACTCGAGCTGTCCTTGACAGTTACTGTGCCGGTGAAAGAGAACTGACCGCTGCCCAGCGCAGTCAGGCTTCCAGTGCTCAGCGTTACCGAACCTGCCGTTGCTGTAGTCACGCCATTATCCGTAAACTGGGTGAGAGGAACGCTTATTGTGTAGCTGTTGCCTCCCGATATGGATCCCACCGCGGTGACATTTCCCCCAGTGCCGAGGGTACCGCTGTCGGTGAAAGAAATGCTGTCGGCAAAGGCCGCCATAGGCAGTGCCAAAGCCAATAAAGCCATCAAAACCACTCGTCTCATAAATCCCCCTGTATTGGAAAATCTTTAATTGGGTGGTCTCATTCCTTCAAGGCCATCCCCGAAGTCACAGAACACAACTCGCATTGGCTTGTGCACTCTGGCGGCCAATCCCTTCCGGAACTGCGCACTATCAAAGGAAACGGGTTACCTGGCGTTCCCGGCATAACCACAGACAACCGGTGTGCAAAGGAATGCACAGTATCAATAAGCTTTTGCGGTACCATCAACAGACCAGACGGCAATGAAGCATGATTTCGTCCGCTTCAAATGTCAGTTTCCCTAACCATTGAGGTGCACCTTGACCACCTGGCGCATTCCCACCGAAGTCGCTTCGGGCCATGGACTGGCACTATAGTGGCGTATACATCACCACGGCTGAAATGTATCGTGTCCATGAGCAGTTCTGGGGGAGGGCTGTTCGGGCGTCCCGCGACTCATTAGAGTCTGGGGCGCTTCTTATTTTTCGGGACCATTTGGGTCATTACTTGGGATTGGTTGGAGTGAACACAATTTCAGTCAGCTTCGGGTATGATAAAGCCGAAAGTATGTTTCAGATAGCGGACCCGCAATCGGCAATGTTCACACCGCACTCAAACTTTGGCGATGAAGTGAATCGCAACATCTTGCAGTCAGAGATCGAAGGCGGGGTGTTCCTGAAAGATTTGCCACCAGCAACCGTGCTCCAGATTGATACTCACCATCACAGCTATACCTTGGTATTTTTGGGAGAGAGCAACGCCTTGATTTCGGGACATCCTCGTTATTGTCCCGACCCGGTGCCCGTAGCAATCGCGGGCTCTACCTGGGGAGGTTCGATGTTAAAGCTCCGATTCGTGGGGCGAGGCATGCACTTGGAGTTTCATCATCCGGAGTATCGGACCCCGATTATTACTTCTGCGATCCAGGAAATCCGGGAATGTATGAATACGCCAACCCCAGTCCTGGCAATATAATTTGCACCTTAGCGTGCCTACCGTATGAACCTTATTGCCGAACTCTTTTCATTTGGGTAATGTCATTTACACAGATCAAGAGTAACAAACGCCCTCCCTCCAGCAGGGCGTTTTCCTTTTGGCCCCACAGCCATTCAATAAAAGTTCAGGCGCTTCGAATACCACCCACGGAGATCATTGAGAGTACATCAGGGAGAACACATCAGGACGGTAATGGCTCAGTTTGAATTTCTGCCTTAATCTAAGGCGTCATCCCGAGCTTGCGAGGGATCTCGCGTGTGGCGGAAACGCGCTAAACAAGAGCAACTGCGCTGCACGCGAGATCCTTCGGGACTGAAGTCCCTCAGGATGACGTCGAGGAATTTGTTCAAACTGAGCCACTACCATCAGGACGAGTAGATTTACGCCGCCCTGGATGTCGTGTGTAACACGGCTAGCGATTGCTTGCGAGTAAATTTGGCCCCAACCGGCAAGCCGTCCCTCTTCTCGGAAACCATTGATCTTGTTCGTATGACGGCGTCCACGCTTTCGCGAAATTTGGCCCGGGTGAGGTTCCTCATGGCAGCGATCAAAGCCGAATCTTTCACTCCTCCAAAAAGTTCCTCTGCGCGTTCGGTAAGGGTTAGCCAGTCATGCCAGTCGCCAACTACATCCTGCGTTCTCTTCAGGCTCTGGTTGAACGCCTCGGCTTCTGGATCCTTGCCGGCAATCTCAATCAGGTAGCGCGCACGCTTGCCGGCAATTCGGTACTGATGGATTGTCGCCTGGGTGAGAGGGGAATGATCTCGTGTCACTTCGGAAAGCGTCCGCAAAGCCAAGTCCAGCGGCTCCACGCCTTCCGGAATTTCAAGGTCGCTACCAGCTCGCAGCAAACGCTTGCGTAATTCCCGCACGACATCTTTGCCGAGTGCTTCGGCGAACTTCTTTTCCTTCTTGAGGCGCTCCGCACTCAGAGTTCGCAGGAGTTGAGATTTCTGTCCACTCTGGTGAGCAATCTTGAGATTCCGCAGCAAGCCGATCTGAGCATCCAAGTCCCGAACTCTGCCCGCCTTCTTCCGCAGACGGCGCAACATTTTGAGTAATTTTCTCGCATTCCGATCCGGGTCTTGCCCCAATTCTTGAACTGCGGCCTCGACGCGGCGAGTGCTGGTGCGAAACTTGTGAATGGCGTCGGGCCCGGAATGCTCGCTGACTTTGCTTAGTCGAGCGCTGAGCTTCTGGAAAACGGCGCGGCAATGTTGCTGATCTACGGGCATAAACGTCTGTAGCGCTTAGATGAAGATATCTGTTTGGGCTAGGGCCGTTCCACTACAATACCGCCCTGAAGAACTGCTATTTTAACATGGTTGTAACACGGTTCTGGTAGCGTTCTTCGGGAATGACCAATTCCGCGTTAGGAGCGCCCCGATTGGAAAGTCCGCAACCGATTGCAAAGCTGGAAGTTGCGCAGGATCCGAACGGTCAAATCGCACCCCTGGCCAATACCGGTACCAGCGAAATTGCCGACCGATTCTTCTATGTCGCGATGCTTTCTTGCGGACTTGTTATTTTGGTGCTGGTCGGACTCATAGTCTACGAACTGATGACCAAGTCCAGCCTTTCGTGGCATGCATTCGGATTGAAGTTTTTCTTCCGGAGCGAATGGGACCCCGTCAACGATCAGTTTGGAGCACTGCCATTTGTTTACGGCACCATCGTTTCTTCAATTCTGGCCCTCGTGATCGCCGTACCTCTCGCGATTGGCGTCGCGGTGTTTATTACAGAAATGTCTCCGAGGTGGTTGAAGGGACCTTTGGCGTTTACGACGGAACTCCTGGCTGCGATTCCCAGCGTGATCTATGGCCTGTGGGCGATCTTCGTGCTGGTCCCGTTGTTGCGGATATATTTGCAGCCTTGGTTGGCCGCTTATTTCGGTTGGACAGGACTCTTCGATGGGCCTCCCTACGGCATTGGAATGCTGGCCGCGGGAATTATTCTAGCTATCATGGTTGTGCCGATCGTTTCTTCGATCACGCGCGAAGTTATGACCGCGGTGCCCCGCCAGCAACGGGAAGCGGTCCTCGCCTTGGGAGCGACGCGGTGGGAGATGATTCGCACCGGAGTCTTACGAAACGCGCGCGCCGGGATTCTTGGCGGAATCATTCTTGGCCTCGGTAGAGCCTTGGGCGAGACTATGGCCGTCACGATGGTGATTGGTAATCGGCCGGAAATCGCGAAATCTCTTTTTGCTCCGGGCTATACCATGGCCAGCGTGATCGCAAACGAATTCAGCGAAGCAACGGGCGATCTCTATCTCAGCTCGCTGATCGAAGTCGGTCTGGCTTTATTTATCCTGACCATCATTGTGAATGTGCTTGCGCAAATTTTGGTTTGGACAGTCACTCGAGGGAATCCGGCGAGGGCGAATGCCTGAAACCGACATCGCGGTTCTTCATCACTCTGCTGAAACAATCAGTATCTGGCGGCGAGGCGTGAACGGCTTGGCCACGCTCGCGGCCGCAGCTTCTGTAGTCTTGGTATTGGCGCCCCTGATCGCGGTCTTTGGATATTTGATTTACAAAGGAATTGGTTCGGTCAACTGGGCTTTCCTGACGCAGACTCCCAAACCGCCCGGCGAGACCGGGGGCGGCATGGCCAACGCAATTGCCGGTTCGGCAGCGATCCTTTTCATTGGCAGCCTCGCTGGCGTTCCCCTGGGAATCGGAGCAGGAGTATACCTGGCTGAATACGGACAGAATCGAATGGGCAATGTGATTCGATTCACGGCCGATGTTCTGAATGGAGTGCCTTCCATCATTATCGGCATCGTGGCTTACAGCCTGGTCGTGCTCACTCAGGGACACTTCTCGGCATTCGCTGGCGGCGTCGCCCTGGCAATTATGATGATCCCAACCATCGCGCGCACGACAGAAGAAATGCTGTTGCTCGTGCCGAATGCGGTTCGCGAGGCGGCCTATGGTTTGGGGGTATCGCGCTGGCGCACTACCTTATCAATTACGCTTCGTACCGCGACCTCGGGAGTCATTACTGGCGTGATGCTGGCGTTTGCCCGAGTTGCGGGCGAGACTGCGCCACTTCTGTTTACAGCCTTTGGAAATCAATTCTGGAATTGGAAGTTGAATCAGCCGACAGCCGCGCTTCCGCTACAGATTTTTTCTTATGCGATTTCTCCTTATGATGATTGGCACCGGCAAGCGTGGGCCGGGGCGCTTATTTTGATTGTGCTGATCGTCGCGTCTGTGAGCGCTGTGCGCCTGGTTGCTGGCCGCGGGATGTTAAAGGGGACGAGCTAAGATATGGGAGTTAGCATCAAGGTGGACAAACTCAACGCCTGGTACGGCAAGACTCAGGCCTTGTACGACATCACTATGGAAGCGCCTGCGAACCGGGCGACTGCAATCATTGGTCCCTCCGGATGCGGCAAATCAACTTTTGTGCGTTGTCTGAACCGGATGCATGAGACTGTGCCCGATGCCCGCGCATCTGGCCACGTAGAAATCGGATCCATGAACGTTTACAACGGAACCTCTGCCGTTCAGATCCGGCGGCACATTGGGATGGTCTTCCAAAAGCCGAATCCATTTCCCACAATGACAATCTACGACAACGTTGCCGCCGGATTAAAGTTGAATGGGTTTCACAACCGTGCACGTCTCGATGAGATTGTTGAGCGATCCCTGAAGATGTCAGCGCTTTGGGACGAGGTGAAAGATTCGCTCCGCAAGAAATCCGGCGCCAGTCTATCCGGGGGTCAGCAGCAGCGACTCTGCATCGCTCGCGCACTGGCGGTCGAGCCGACTGTACTGTTGATGGACGAGCCCTGTTCGGCGCTTGATCCAATTTCCACCGGTAAGATTGAAGAGCTCATCTTCCAATTAAAGGAACACTTTACCATTGTTATCGTAACTCATAATATGCAGCAGGCTTCCAGGGTTGCAGAATTTACAGGATTTTTTCTTCTGGGCAGGCTGATTGAGTTCGACAAGACAGCAAAAATCTTTACCACTCCATCCGACAAGCGGACGGAAGACTATATTACAGGCAGGTTTGGATAATGCGAACGCGCTTTCAACAAGGACTCGACGAACTTCGATCCCGTTTGCTGCGCATGGGCGGACTGGCCGAGCAGGCCGTTGACCGCGCCTCCCAGGCATACATTGACCGCGATCTGACCCGCTGCCAGATGGTGCTCGAGGGAGAAACTTTAATCAACGTCGCGGAGCGTGAGATTGATGAACTGGCGTTCGATATGCTTGCTATGCAGCAACCCATGGCCGTTGACCTGCGATTTATTTTAGCGGTCACAAAAATTAATTCCGACCTCGAACGGGTTGGCGATCAGGCCGTAAACATCGCCGAACGAGTTATGGATCTTGCCGAATTACCCAAGGCGGATCTACCTATTGATATTCCGCGCATGTCCAGCGCGGTCTCCGCAATGGTTCGGCGGGCTCTGGAATCCTTCATCGAAGGCAAAGCGGAATTAGCTCAGGCGGTGCTAGAGATGGATAACGTCGTGGACCGCATGAAGGACGAAGCCTTCATCATCCTTGTCAAAGCGATGAACGATCAGCCAAACATCACTCGCCAGGCCTTGGACGCGTTATTGATCGCCCGAAATCTGGAGCGCGTAGCCGACCACGCAACTAACATCGCCGAAGACGTAATTTTTTGGGTCCGCGGCGCCGACGTGCGCCACATGGGTCCCGACGCGGCGCTGCCGCACGAAGTCACCGAACCGCGCTGAATAGGATTCTGATAAAAAATGTGGGGCGGACACTCCTGTCCGCCGCTTTTGATTTGGAATGTGTCTGTTCGTTGCTCTCCCTAAAATCTTGTCACTCCGAACGGGCGCCTAGGCCGGAGGAATCTGCTGTCCTCATCGCCCCTGGCTTACCCCAGTCGGCGGCTAGATCTTCCCATGTAGGATTGTTTGCCGCGATCAATGCGACCTTCTTTTCCCTCCGCCATGCCTTGATTTCCGTTTCTCGCGCGATGGCACTGTTTACGTATCGAAAGGTCTCGAAGTAAACTAGGCGGTCAATGTTGTAACGCCCCGTGAAACCCGCTTGCCGGGACTTATGTTGAAGCGTCCGGCCCATGAGCGATCCGGTGACGCCAACATAAAGAGACCGGCCCTTGCTCGCGAGGATATAAACGTAATAACGCTTGTCTCTCATCGGTCCAAAGCAGAAAAGCAGATTCCTCCGGGCTAAGCGCCCGTTCGGAATGACAAATTTTAAGGGGTCGGAAGATGAAGCAGCTGTGACGGAGGTCACAAGCTAAATGTTCATGGAAAATATCCTTTACGAAACTCAATAAATCATTGTCATGCCCGGACCCAAACCAACCTCTCTCTCCCTGTCATGCCGGGGCCCAAAGCAACCTCTCTCTCTCTCTCCCTGTCATGCCGGGGCCCAAAGCAACCTCTCTCTACTTGTCATTCCGAACGGGCGTTTTGCCCGGAGGAATCTGCTTTTTAGCTCTTAATCTCGTCAGCATTGCGCGACTCAGGGCCTATCCTCCACCAAGAAAGCCTTGTCACGCCGGGGCCCAAAGCAACTCTCTCTCCTTGTCATTCCGAACGGGCGCTCTGCCCGGAGGAATCTGCTTTTTAGCTCTTGATCTCGCCAGCATTGCGCGACTCAGGATGCCTATCCTCCACCAAGAAAGCTTTGTCATGCCGGGGCACCAGGCAACTATTGACACATGGCGAATAGAGATGCTTCAGTGGATGCATGCCCTTGGGTCTCGATAGTGAAGGAGCAAAGCTGCTGGAGTATCTCGTACGGATTGCGCCGCTCGTTGATCCCTCTAATCTAAATACATTTCCAACATACTCGGCTGTTCACGGGGAGCTTGGGCTGCAAATGGCAGGGCGCACGTGGGGCGACAGTCTCGATCGGCAGGGTATGGGTTCCTTGGCCAATTGGGCTAAGGATGCAGGGTATCCGTCCATAACAGGATTCATCGTTGACGGGGAAAGGAAGCAGCCCGCCGATGGATATTTCAAGTTTTACGGCAAAGACCCTGATGAGAGTGGGGCGTGGTGGCTTTCCGAAGTGGCGAGGTCAAAAATGTTTCCGTGGCCGCAGCTGGCCGCAGTCACCAAAATCGACCCTCATGCAAATAACAAGCGACTGGATCTGGATAAGCACCCAAACCCCTTGCGGGATGCACGCTCCGTTGGGGATCTGGCCTCAACAGACAGCAGGTTTTTCCTTAAATCTGAATGGGGACCTATATCGGAAGGCTGGCCGGCCTTGAGCTTCTCGAAGCGTTCCGTAGGAGAGTATCTGAACAAGGAGTACGAACCCGCGCGCGATTTTATCGTTTATGCAGGTACGAGTGATCCGAAGCGGACCGAAAATCCGCTACATCGGCAGCACCTCCTTTCGATCCTGATTGCCGAGCCCGGGGAGCCCATACCGACGGAGAAACTCGTGCCGTGGGATAGTTGGCAGGAGGCCCTTAAGAAACACGATAAGGCGTGGCCTTATTCGTTTGGAGTGCGGGCAGGCTGGGGTTTAACGGATTTGCCGCGGGCCAGCGATATTGCTCCAAATGCGTACCGTTCGATGGGCATCCGCCGCAACTGGGGCGGGGTCTCAGAGGTACTGGGAGCCGAGCGGGATGCATTATTTCCCCTTCGCGTCGAGTGGGTGGAACTCCCCAACCGCGAAGTCGTTCAAGCCACATCAGTTACGCGAGATCGCATTCGAGAGATTCGTGAAAACGTGCCTCTTGGCTCTGCCTTGGCGAGGCTGGAGGCATTAATCCGAGGAAGACTCGGGCCAAGTCGATCCATTTGGCAGCAAACGCCATCGCGCAGCTTACCTACCGGCACAAACCTCACATTCCTTCTGCAAGACAAGCTAGAAGAGCAAAAGAACCTGTGTGCTCTCTGTGGAAAAATGATGCGATTGGACACCACGAAACGGTTATTGCAATACTCGCCTGATCGAATCGTCAGCACAAATCCGTCTTACGGACCCGACAACCTCCAGATTACCCATTTGGCTTGTAACCTCGCGAAGAACGACGGATCTACCAAGGATTTCGAAGAGTGGCTGGAACTGATAAGCGGGGATATCGTCGATCCCGAGTGAACCCACTCTATACTGGGGCCCCTCGCTCGCCACGATTTTCGACGAGTGCGCCTCACCGAAGCCGATCTTTTGGCTTGTGTGGGGCATTTCCTACAGCACAGAGCGTCCCCGCAGCTCGCTCACGTTTTCGTGCAGCCCACTTAGACTCAATCCCAACCCGTCCCTCGCATCCCGAGGCGTAATGGCGAAAGCTGCTACTCACTCAAACTGCTTTACTACCCCTTAGTCCCAGCCTGTCTAACTTTGTGAGGAGCAGCAAACCGTACTCTATGCTCATGTTGCGCATAAGACGGGCGTACTCGCGCTCAGCTACGAGAGGATGCACGCTGGTATCGCTCATGAGTGCATAGAAATGAATCGCGAATTGCTGTTCCTTGTCAGTTAATACATCATGGTCGCGCAGGTATTGGTGAGCACCACCCCACCTCGTTGGAAGATTTCCGCCAAATCTCCCGTGTAGGAACGTACAGGCCTGTAAATGCAACTGTTCTAGAAAACTTCTAAGATGACCCATACTGCTTTTCAGCTCAAAAGGCGTAACGGCAGCGCGGTAAAGCCTTTCGGCTTCATCGAGTGACTGAATGAGCAACGCCGTAAACCCGAGTTTCTCTAAGAAAGTTCGGACGGCACCTTTATCTTGGTTTACCTCCAAATTCATTCCAGGAAGAAGCGAACCCTTGACGTAAAGGTATTTCGCCTTACGGCAAGCCTCCAAGATGGAGTCGCATAACTCCGGTACCTCCCTGCACACGTGGTGGAGGGTGTTCGATTCGATGGTCGACATCGGCCTCGGCCTTTTCTGGAGATCAGAAATAATCTTCTTGATGGCGAAGATTGCCACAGGTAATTCCGAGTATTCCTCAGCGGTAAACAACGTAAAGTTTAGGGCGATCATCTCCTCCAGTTGCATTAACAACAGCGTAAGACCAGGAGTGGGTGCCGCCGCAGTAAGGTCGCGGATAAAAAGCTTCTTCTCTCCCCGGCGGACGAGAAACTCGGCCACGAGAGGCAACTCAGATGTACATCGTGCGTATGCGCCCGCCCCCAGGACATCCTGATATTTGTGCCTATAGGAAAGCCCATTTGAAATTCGGCAACGGACTAGGTCGAACAAACTATCACGGTCTTGCTTGGAAATCTGATCCAGTATTGCAGAAAGAAGATCGAAATTGGCGCTCTGGAACTGGAATTTCTCTGGCTGCTCATGAATCGTGCGGGGGTGTTTGACGCCCCGCTCCATTAAGGCAAAAGTAACTTCGACGACCGCTACCGTGGAAGCGGGTTCGGCAGCCCCATAACGCGTTGTTGGCGCGACGCATTCCTCATCCAACACTTGGCCGGCCCTATCTAATGCGTCTCGTAGGTTCATCGCCGAATAATAGGCATAATACAGGGGTACCTAAACAACCGCGCAGAGTTAGAAACGGTGTGAGCCTCCACCACCATCCCCATGCCCTTCCCACTCTTGACCTCATTTTCCAAATCGGCCATAACTAGCTAAGGGACGCACCCAGAAAGGGGCCTCACTTGGTCCTGTCGTATCGAATCCGAACCAAGAAACCCGCAACTCCTTTGCCGCGCGTATTTTACCCGCAACTCATTCATTCCAATAGATCAAGATTTTTGGCAATAGCTAACCCTATGATTCCAGTATAGCGACCCGAGAGGGGAGGGGGGCCTGCCGATGTTCTACAACCCGACATCACCGTTTGTGAGCACATTAAGGTCAATGGCACCCAATGCGGGTCGCCATCTATCCGCATCATGCACAGTGCCTGGGCCCGCGCTTAGATGTCGTAGTACAGCATGAACTCGTGCGGATGCGGGCGCAGCCGGACTGCGTCCACTTCTTTGGTGCGCTTGTAATCTATGTAGGTTTGCAGCAACTCCTCGGTGAAGACATCGCCCTTTAGCAGGAAGGAATGATCTTTCTCGAGGGCGTTGAGGGCATCTTCCAGCGAGCCCGGCATGGAAGGAACTTTGGCAAGTTCTTCTGGACCGAGATCGTAAATATCTTTATCGAGAGGCTGGCCGGGATCAATTTTGTTTTCGACGCCATCCAAGCCCGCCATCATCATGGCTGCAAACGCCATGTAGGGATTGCAGCTCGGATCGGGAGGACGAAACTCTACGCGCTTCGCCTTGGGAGACGCCGAATACATCGGAATGCGGCATGCCGCCGACCGATTGCGGCGCGAGTATGCGAGGTTCACCGGAGCCTCGAAGCCCGGAACAAGCCGTTTGTAAGAATTCGTAGTAGGCGCAATGATCGCTGCCAGCGCGGGGCCGTGTTTGATCAGCCCGCCGATATACCACAGCGCCATTTGCGAGATGCCTGCGTAACCGTCGCCCGCAAACAGGGGCTTGCCGCCTTTCCACAAAGATTGGTGGGTGTGCATTCCGCTGCCGTTGTCCCCAAAGATTGGTTTTGGCATGAACGTGACGGTCTTTCCGTACTGGTTCGCCACATTTTTTACGATGTATTTGTAGAGCATCATCTTATCGGCGGAGCGCACCAGCGAATCGAATTTCAGGTCAATTTCGGTTTGCCCGCCGGTGGCTACTTCGTGATGGTGGCACTCCACTTCCATGCCGCACCGTTGCATGGTCATCACCATCTCGCTGCGCAAGTCCTGGTAATGGTCTGTAGGAGGGACAGGAAAATATCCTTCTTTGTATCGCGGCCGGTATCCTAGATTGTTTTCCGCGCGACCCGAATTCCAACGGCCCTCTTCGGCGTCAATAAAGTAAAAGCCGTGCTGCTCGCGCTGATCGAAGCGGACGTTATCGAAGATGAAAAACTCCGCTTCGGCGCCAAAATAGGCGGTGTCAGCCAGGCCCGTGGACGCGAGGTACAGCTCGGCCTTCTTGGCGATGTAACGCGGGTCGCGATCATACCGCTGCTTGGTTACGGGATCAATCACTTCGCAGGTCATCACCAACGTAGGCGCTTCGGTGAATGGATCAAGCAGATACGTCGAAGGATCCGGAATGAGCAGCATGTCGCTCTCATGAATGGCGGCCCAGCCGCGTATGGACGAGCCATCCATGCCAAAGCCTTCTTCAAATGAGGCCTCCGACAATTGCTCGATGGGATAAGACACGTGATGCTGCAAACCGGGCAAATCGGTGAAACGGAGATCGAGTATCTTGACTCCGTTTTTTTTCGCGAATTCGAGAGTACTTTTCGGGTCAGCTGGTTTAGGGTCGGACATGCGTTCTCCTTAAATATCGCTATATCGCGCGATGGAGCGCCGGGCGTCCCGCCCGGCTACCCGGGCAATGACGCCTATCATTCCATTGCTGACATAATTTGGTAATGGCTCAGTTTGAATTTCTGCCTTAATCTGAGGCGTCATCCCGAGCTTGCGAGGGATCTCGCGTGTAGCGGAAACGCGCTAAATAAGAGCTACTGCGCTGCACGCGAGATCCTTCGGGACTGAAGTCCCCCCGGATGACGTCGAGGGATTTGTTCAAACTGAGCCACTACCCATAATTTCTCTAAGATCGCTGAAAATTGTACACCTGCTACAATTTTGCGTTGAGCGGCCATTAGTCTAGCCGCGAACCATCTTTTGAGGAAATTTATTGTTCTTATGGCGCGGATAAACGCTTGCTATGCTTCACGGCGTGTCCCATGCTAATGCTGTTTGCCAAGTCTGCTTATGGATTTTGACCAATTAGAAACGTTTCTTGAGGTGGCACGGCTGTCGAGCTTTTCGCGGGCTGCTGAGAAGAGATTCCGCACGCAGCCCGCAATTTCGTCGCAGATACGCTCTCTTGAGGAAGAAGTCGGGGCCAAGATACTGGATCGCTCGGGAGGCAAAGTCTCCATCACGGCTTCGGGAAAGCTTTTCCAGAAATATGCGGAAGAAACGCTCGACGCGCGACGCGCTGTGCTGGTTGCGATTGCGGAAACGGAGCGGGTCCCGCGCGGAGAAATTATTGTCGGGGCCAACGAGGGAACATGTTTACATATTCTTCCCGAGGTCTTCGCGGAATTTAAGAAGCAGTATCCAGACGTAGCCGTAAATATCAAGCGCGCCGATTACGGAAAGATTCTGGAATCCATTATTGATAATTCGGTGGATTTCGGCGTGCTTTCGCTCCCAGTCAGCGACCCCCGGCTCACGGTCGTGCTGATCCATCGTGACGAGCTAATGGTCATTTCACCGCCACGGCATCCCCTGGCAAAGCTGAAGACGGCAACGGTTGCCGAGGTTGCAAACTATCCTCTTGTGGTGCCCAAAGCCGGCCATACCCGTGATGGCCTCGACAACCTGTTCCATGAACGCAAGTTGAAACCGCGAATCGCCATGGAACTCGATTCCAGCGAACTGCTCAAGCGCTTCGTGGCGGCCGATGTCGGTGTTGGATTCATCGCACGGTCCAATGTGCAGGAAGATGTCCGGGCCAATGTGTTAGCGGCGATTGTTTTATCGGACGCAAAAATCCGCAGAGATCTGGCGCTGGTCTTCCGCAAAGACAAAGCCCTCAGCCGTGCCGCGCTCGCCTTCATTGACATCGCAGTGAAAATCAAGACCGCGGATGCTGCACTGGTTGAGCGCTGATGGGTGGATAGCTAAGCCCAATTTGCCAGCTGTATGTATGTCCGAAGTTTAAGTGTGCGTTACAATTCCTGCGCAATGAGCCTAAGAATCAACTTCTATAAACTGTTCGCGATATTTATTACCCTCGGGGTCGCTGCCGCGCAGAATCCTCCCAAGAAGAGCGCGTCCAATCAATTTACATTGACCTCAATCGAAGTGACCGGAAATAAGCACTATTCACGAGATCAGGTTGCGTCTGTAACCGGGCTTCGGATCGGCCAAAGCGTTAGCGATGATGGCAAGGCCGTTAACGAGGATATTTTTCGGCAAGCCGCCACTCGAGTGGGTAATACCGGAGCGTTCAGTGATGTCACCTATCGCTACGAATATTCGGCAAACGGTACCAAGTTTCAACTGCAAGTGCACGAGGCCGACAAATTTCTCGCCGCCCGCTTCGATAATTTTGTTTGGTTTACCGATGAAGAATTGCTTAGCGCGCTGAAGGCGAGAGTACCGCTATTCGACGGTAGCCTGCCTGTCTCTGGTACGATCACTGACCAGGTTGCCAAGGTCTTGCAGGCCATGCTGGATGATCGCAAGCTATCCGGGGCCGTGGAATATATTCCGACCACCGGGATGGGCGGTGGCCCTATCGAAGCCATTACTTACAGAGTTTCGGGGTTACTAATTCACATTAAGGATATGGATTTTCCCGGAGCGCAAGCCAGCGAATTGCCGCTTCTACAGGCTGCCGCAAAGCCGCTCGCAGATCAGGATTACTCCCGGTCCATGCTCCGTGCCCAGGAGCAATACAATTTCTTACCTGTCTACCTTAGCCGTGGCTATCTCAAGGCCGAGTTTGCCGATTCCCAGGCGAGAATCCTTCAGCAATCCAATTCAGGAGAAATTCTTGTGGATGCCATATTTCCGGTCACCCCCAACCGCCAATACAAGCTCGCGGAAATACAGTGGGAGGGAAATAGCGTGTTCGCAAGCGACAAGCTTCAACCTCTCATTCAGCTTCACCCGGGCGAACCAGCCGACGCGGTTCAGCTTGGCAAGGATGTCCAAGCTGTGAAACAGCTCTATGGGACTCGCGGATATATTGCGGCTACGGTTGCGGCCTCCCCGCGCTTCGATGATGTTTCCTCTGTTGTTCACTATGTGCTTGAACTGCGGGAAGGGAACCTGTATCGAATGGGAAGCTTGGAGGTCCAAGGCCTTGACCCAGATACGACGCGAGCACTATCTCGCGTGTGGAAACTGCAAAGTGGGGACCCGTACGATAATAGCTATATTGAAAAGCAGTTTTTCCCGGCGCTGGCCAAGGCGAGAATCTCTCTTCCCCGGGATTTGGAAATAAATTTCGTAACAAGCCTTAATGACACCAATAAGACGGTAAATGTGAAAGTGGTTTTTACTCCCAAGAAGCAGAGATAAATTCAAAATTCTGTGATAATGATTTGGATCATTGCCGGGGCCGACAAAAATTCGGGATCAGGTCTACGGCACTGGTGGGGGGCAAAAAAAGAAGAAAGAGGAGAGAGAAATCATGAATAATATTTTGCGGAAATGCGAAATCTCATTGGCCAGTTTGCTGTTTGTTGCGGGGATGGCCTCAATGTCCTCGGCGGCAAATAAGACTTATACCGGCAAGGTCAGCGACGCGATGTGCGGCGCCGAACACATGGAACCTGGCGTCACTGCTGCGGCTTGCACGCGCTCGTGCGTGGCGAAGGGTACCAAATACGCCTTAGTTGTTGGAGAGAAGGTGTACACACTCGACGGCGAAGATAAAGCCGCATTGAGCGAACTCGACAAGCTGGCGGATAAGAAAGCGAAAGTGACCGGAACTGCGAATGGCGACACCATTCAAGTGACCTCAGTCGCGGCGGCGAAGTAGCGCCTTTCTATGGAGGTCATGCCGAAGTCTGCGCGTTTTTCCGGCCGGGCGAGGGATATGGCGTGTATCGGACGGGCCTATCCAAAATCTTGCGCCCCGATCATCCATCTCACCACGCGCCAGATCCCTCGCACCGCTTGTGAAAGCGCGGTGCTTCGGGACGACGCCATAGAAAGTCTTTTGTGAAGGCTTAGGTGCCGGTCCGCGGTCAGTGAACCGTGGCGAAGCGCGTGGCAATTGCTTCCAATTGACGGAGGTGATTGGTGTCGTGTCCCGCCATGGTTTCCACGATAGTCTTGAACGTCATTTCTCCACGTTCAGGATGCGTGACTTTTTTCGCAAACGCCTCGCGGGGAAGATTCCGGATCAACGTCAGGTTCCACTGCCTCATTGACGAAAACGCCGCCATAGCCTCGGCAGCCGTGTAGGACGAATATTGGGCGGCCCACTTTTCCTGATCGAATGGCTGGACTACGTGATTGTCCTCGGCCAGCGTTTGTCGCAGCCGGAAAGCGAAGACCAGCTCGCAGTCGGCCAGGTGACAGAGAATTTCCCGCGCGTTCCATTTGCCAGGAGCAGGCGAGTGTTCCATGCGCTTAACTCCAAGCGTTTCCGATAGCCGTGCAAGTTGGGTTGGAGTGGACGCGATTACTTCAAGTGGGTCCCGTTCGCCTAAGAACGAAGCATAAGGATTCAAAGCCATCAGAGGATGATAAACCGCCAGCGCTGGCCACTCAATCAACAGTCAATGTAGGGACGGGCGTCCCCGCCCGTCAGTCCGGGCCAAGACCCGGCTGTAATGGTATTCTATGCGTCGCGCGTCCGTTGTAAAAGAGGAGAGAGCAAAGCCTTTGCCGCCCGATAAATTCCGTGTGGGGCTGGTGCAGATGTCGGCCACGCCTGATCCCGACAAGAACCTGCAACGTGCTGTCGAGCACGTTCGGAACGCCGCCAAGGGCGGAGCGCAAATTGTGTGCCTACCTGAATTGTTTCAGACGCAATATTTCTGCCAGCGAGAGGATACTGCGTTGTTCGATCTTGCCGAAGCGATTCCCGGGCCCGTAACCTCGCAGCTATCAGCGATATCAAAGGAACTTAAAATTGTTTTGGTAGCATCGCTTTTCGAAAAGCGCGCCGCGGGAATCTATCACAATAGCGCAGTCATATTTGACGCCAACGGCGAGCTGCGCGGAATTTATCGCAAGATGCATATCCCCGACGATCCTCTTTACTACGAAAAATATTATTTCACTCCCGGCGATCTTGGTTTTCGTGCGTTCGATACCAATGTCGGGCGAATTGGAACGCTGGTCTGTTGGGACCAGTGGTATCCAGAAGGCGCTCGTTTGACCGCGCTGCAAGGGGCGCATTTGATTTTTTATCCGACCGCGATTGGCTGGCATCCTTCGGAGAAGGACGAATTTGGAGCGGCTCAACACGACGCCTGGCGCACCATCCAACGATCCCATGCCATTGCCAATGGAGTTTACGTCGCGGCGGTAAACCGTGTTGGCTTGGAACATGGAGATATTCGGGGAAGCCGAGCACCGGGCGCTGGCCTCGAATTTTGGGGAGGTTCTTTTTTGTGCGATCCCTTCGGGCGCGTGATCGCCGAAGCTTCGCACGACCGAGAAGAAATTCTTCTTGGCGAAGTGGATCTAAAAAGTTTGGAAGACACTCGCCGCAACTGGCCCTTTCTGCGAGACCGCCGGATTGACAGCTACGCCGCGATCACCAGCCGGCTGATTGATTGAGTCGAGAAATGCCTGCCCGATCCCGAACTTTAAAACGAAATGCGGCCATTCAAACGGCGGATGCGCGAAACGCGAGAATCAAACATCGAATGCCTGCCGAATGGGAGCCGCACGATGCTACGTGGATAGCGTGGCCTCACAACCGGAGGGACTGGCCGGGAAAGTTCGAGCCGATCGCCTGGGTGTACGCCGAGATTGTCAGGAATTTATGCCGCTACGAGCGGATTGAGATTATTGTGAACGATGCCGCTGCGGAAAGACGCGCACGAAAGATTTTGGAGTGCGCACACGCTTTAAGCCAAACAGTCCGGTTTCATCGCTGGGCGACCGACCGCGTGTGGACAAGGGATTCTGGATGCACGTTTGTTAAATCCGGACGCAAGGACGGTACGGCAAATGCCAATCGGTCCAGCATTGCTGGGCCGGACGGACGAGGGCGTCCGTCCCTACGTGATTCTCTCGCCGCGATCTCCTGGCGATTCAATGCTTGGGCTAAATATTCGAATTGGCGCAAGGACCAGAAAATCGGAGCCTTGATGGCGAATGCTGCCGGGGCAGCAAATCTGGGGCCAACGTTCCGGGGCAAGCGCGTTGTCCTTGAAGGCGGATCTATTGATGTCAATGGCCGGGGAACACTGCTGACTACCGAGGAATGTTTGCTCGGCAAGGCTCAGCAGCGAAATCCTGGAATGAAGCGTGCTGACTACGAAAACATCTTCGCCGAATATTTAGGAATCACCAATGTCATCTGGCTTAAATCCGGAATTGCGGGTGACGACACGCACGGCCACGTGGACGACATCACTCGCTTTGTTACCCCGGACACCGTGGTCAGTGTTATTGAGTCCGATCCCAACGATGTGAACTACGAACCACTGCGCGAGAACATTCGCCGCCTTCGCGCTGCTACCGATGAGGATGGAAATGAGTTAGCAATTATCGAGCTACCAATGCCTCGCCCCGTCATTTTTGAAAAGCGCCGCCTGCCCGCCAGCTACGCGAACTTTTATACAGCCAATGGCATTGTTCTGGTTCCGGTATTCAACGATCCCAATGATCGGATTGCGCTAGACGCCCTGGCTGACGTTTTTCCTGACCGCGAAGTCGTCGGGATTTATTGTGGCGATCTTATCTGGGGCTTCGGCGCGATTCACTGCATGACTCAGCAGCAACCCGCGGCGTAGCGGCTCATACCATCATCTCCAAGAGAATGCTTTCACGAATTCAATCGCGGTACAATGTGCCGCACCACCCCACCTTGCCCACGTCTTTGGAGGCACGATGAAGCAACTGTTTTGGATTGTCATTTGTCTCGCCATTTGCGGAGTCGCCGGTGCTCAGGAGCCCGTCACTGACGGATCGGGGCGCATGTTCTTTCCCAGCGATACTCTTTGGGGATACGCTCAGTTCGACCTCGCTCCCCCTCACAACGAAATTGATCCAAATCTGTGTCGCGCTGATGCGAGGACGGATGGGGGCCCCAGTGCACCTTGCAGTGAGTTCGCGCGCTACATGCTGTCAGGTTTGCTGGAAGTGCGTCCATTTGGCCGCGGGCAGTTCCGGCGATTCATGCTTTACGGCGAGCCGCGGTTCCTGTTTGGAAAAAACGTTCCGCAAGCGCTCTACACATGGTCTTTCAACGCGATTGGTATTGAACACTCTTGGGGCGCGGGAATTTATCTTGGAAAGGGATTCGAGTTCCGCGTGACCCAGCACTTCTTGTTCGACCGTCTGGGAGCGAGGAATCGAAACCTGGGTCCTGCCGACCTCGGAAATAATGGTCCGTGGGGACGGTATAACACCATCGGAGTAAGGAAATATTTTGGGACGAGAAGATGGTGACGGAACCATCTTCAACATTCGCCTCCGCCGATAGAGGCCCATGCTATGCTGAATTTCCGAGCTACCTTCTTTGAGTCTTTCGGAGCCGAACAATTCATCCACAGCAACCCTTCGACAAGAGTGACCGGGAGCAAAACCGCAGCCGGTTAGGTCCCCCTTCCAATAATTTAAAGCTCCTCTCTAATCAGGTTGCTGGAATCGCATTCCAAAATCCCGAGACCTCTGTTTCTATTCTCTCTCACGTAACTGGGCAGATATCGCTAGCGCTGGCGGGCGCGTTGCCCTCGTTGCTGGCTGAGTCTCCTGATCCAGATTCGGCGCTTATTCTCTTTGATCGGCTGGTTAGCGAGTCTCCCGGCGAAATAACGCAGCTATTAAATCAACATAATGTTTTGGCTCACTACGCGATCGTGATTTTCGGGCATAGCCGCTTTTTGGGAGAGACTTTAATCCGGAACACCGACATATTGCAGTCTTTTCTGCGGGAAAGGAATCTGGATCTCAGCTTCTCGGCTGCTCACTTTCGAGAAAGTCTTTCGCGCTTTCGGGCCCTATCGTTTGAGACGGATGTGTCCCTGCTATTGGCGCGCTTCAAACGTCGCGAATACTTGCGCATTATGCTAAGAGATGTGCTCAAGATTGCTCCCCTCGCCGAGACTACGGCTGAGATATCTACCCTGGCGGACGTTTTGATTGAGGAAGCTCTGCGTGACGCCGCAAGTGCTTTGCAACGGCGCTATGGCACAGCGCAGCATCTTGATACCGAAGGCCGCCTTGTAGATACGCAGTTTTCCGTGCTGTCTCTGGGAAAACTGGGTGGCAACGAACTGAACTACAGCTCCGATGTTGATCTTATGTATATCTTCGGCGATGGACCGGAATCGCAGGAAGCCTCGATCAGCAATCGCGAATACTTCATTCGCCTGTCTCAGCACATTACCGACACATTGTCGCGAGTGACGCATGAGGGCCCCGTTTTTCGTATTGATTTGCGTCTGCGCCCCCAAGGCAATGAAGGAGAGCTTGCAATCAGCATCGAAACGGCTTTGCGCTACTACGCGCTAACCGCGCATGACTGGGAGCGTCAAGCACTGATCAAGCTCAGGCATTCTGCGGGAGATATTTCGTTGGCGCGGGAATTCATTAGACGTGTGCAACCGCTGGTTTACGGAGAGAGCAAGGATCAGCCGACGCCAGAGACCGTTTCCGAGAGCGGCCACGCTGACGATGATCGCAAATTGCGTCCGTTATTACCCCCGCAGGATCAGACCTCCGCTAAGGGCCTCAACTTTGCCGCCATTAAGACTGCGCTTGTAGCCCGGGAGAAACTAGACAAGAAGCGCCGCTGGCGTCTAGCCCACAATACCCCGGTTGAGACCATTGATGTAAAGCTTGATCACGGCGGCATCCGCGACATTGAGTTCCTCGTGCAATGTTTGCAGCGAGTATACGGGGGCCGCGAACTCTGGTTGCGATCCGGAGGCACGCTATTTTCGCTGCAAAAACTGCATGATAAGCGGCATATCAGCGGAAGGGAATTTCATGAGCTTACCAGTGCCTACGAGTTCTTAAGGCATTTGGAGCACCGGTTGCAATTGAGACAGGGCCAGCAGACGCACCAGTTGCCGTTGAACCGTCCGGAACTGAATGTCCTGCAAGCGGCCATGGAGGGATATGCTCCCCAGGAATATGAAATTACCGACCTGACTGGCACGGTGCGGCGGCGCATGGCAGCGGTGGCGGAAATTTACCAGCAGGTCATTTATCAGCAGCAAAGCCGCGTCCAAATCTCTGCGCAGGATGCAGGGTTCAAGTTGGAAAGCGAGGCCGAGGCAAATGGCTCCGATCAATCCAACCAGCAGATATTAGACCGATTGGCGCAAGACGCGCCGGAGTTGCACCAAGTCCTGATCAAGGACAATCTCAGCCCGCACGCCCGCAGAAAGGTATTTCGTTTTCTCAGTTCTGCGTTTATGAGTTCGCGGCGCTACGCCGAGGTGGCCAGAAATCCGCTCGCGGTGATTCGGGCGCTTGCCTTGTTCGAGTGCAGCGATTATTTAGCCGACATACTGATTCGCTATCCCGAAGAGATTGTGACCCTGGTGGAGACGGGAGAGACGATGCCGCGCGCCGCTAGCGGCTATTTATTTGCGAGCTCATCGGAAGAAGGTCGAGCCCCCACGGACCCGGCGTTTGAATATATTGCGAAATCCGAAAACTCTCATGGAGAGAGACTGGCGCTGTTGCGAAACCACTTTCGCCACCGCATTCTCGCGGTGGGAGCTCGCGAAATCACCATGCTTTGCGGAGTATACGAAACGTTGGATTCCATCACCGCGGCGGCCGAAGACGCGATTGCCGCCGCTCTGGCCATCGCCGGAAATCCTGAAGGCTTGGCAATCATGGCTGTCGGCCGGCTTGGCAGCAGAGAACTGGATGTGCTTTCTGATGCCGATTTGCTTTTTGTGGGAGAGAACGAAAAAAGCCGGGGGCGGCTTACCAAGTCCGCGCAACAAATAATGCACGTGCTCTCCGCCTATACCCAGGACGGTATGGTTTTTCCCGTGGACGCCCGCTTGCGTCCTCGCGGCGGGGCTGGGGAACTGCTTGTCACACCGGCACAACTCGCGGTCTATTTCGAGCAGGAGGCACAACCGTGGGAGGCTCTCATGTACTCCAAGCTTCGATTTATTGCGGGATCACGAGACTTGGGTGATCACGTGATGCAGTCCGCCGAGATGCTATATCAACGCTACGCGAAAGAGCCGAAGTTTCTCGATGCGGTACGCGCGATGCGGGCCAAACTTGAAACCACGGACGGTTCGGAGAGAAGCTTCAAGACCTCACCGGGAGGCACTTACGATATTGACTTTTTGACGGGCTACCTCCTGATAAAACATGAGATTCGCAACAAACAAGGCAGCCTGCGGGATCGCTTGTGGAAATGTGCCGCAGCTGGCTTCCTCGAAAACTCCGATGCCGCGCGTCTGGACCACGCCGCCGAGTTGTTGCGCACCGTCGAACACGTTGTCAGGCTGTCGGTTGGAAGAACGCAGAAGTGGTTGCCGGGAATTGAGCACGCGCGTCGAACTACGGAAAGGCTGACTTCCCAGATCATCAATCGCCGGTTCGACGAAGGCTTGGAAGCGGAATTGCTTCAAACACTTACCGACGTCAGAAATGTTTATACCCGGTTGCTCGCGTAGGGACGGGTGTCCTCACCCATCCTGCGGAGCGAAGCTCTGCCGGTTTTCTATCCTAAAAAGATAATCTCAAGGATGTTTCGACTCCAGCGCATAATTTCGCGCCGCACCGAATGCCGTTACGCTGATATGCCCGATGGACATCCACCTTTCAAGTTTGTGGTGTCCAGTGCGATGCAATAAATACGAGATGCTTATGGAGGTCGCCGCTCCTGCCGCCTCCAGACTGGCGAATCCCGCATTGCTATAAACCACATCGTCAGGAATGAGCCTTTCTTCCCGTCCGCGCGCCAGCATATTCCGCGTTGACGTGTAGTCAATCACGCGGAAAATTGCGATTCCGGAGAAAAGTAGAATATTAGTTTTGTCTAGAAAGTCGTGTCTCGGCTCGATGGAATCGGAATTTCCAAGTGGCGGCGTCTTGCTCTCGGAAATTGAGAGTTTTGTGGTTGGGGGCAAATTCTCTTGTACCTGTTGGGCAACGGCGGGCAAGGCCGCAAGAATGAAGGCAAAGATGGAAGTCAGCCCAATCGAACCCAATCGAGAAGCCCGCAATACGAAACCCATATCCTAATTGTATCGGCGAAGCCTGGGATCAAATGATCCGGTCTTTTTATAACCGATGACTTTGGTGTAAATGTTCGTCTCGAGACAACCTGCATGGCGTGATGTCCATTAGCTTACGAATTCGTCGCTAGCCCTTATAATGATCGTTCTGCTGGCTGTTCGTTTTTTCACACTGCTCATTTCCGAATTCTTTTTGGAGGAACTTGATGGCGGCTTCATATAATGGCGTCCCAGTCCCATCGAAGGGCGCTGGAATTACTTACAGTAGTGGGAAATATAAGATTCCTGACAATCCCATCATTCCTTTCATTGAGGGCGACGGGACTGGGCGCGATATTTGGAAAGCCTCCGTACGCGTTTTCGACGCGGCGGTAGAAAAGGCTTACAAGGGCAAGCGGAGCGTTGCGTGGTACGAAGTTTTTGCTGGAGAAAAAGCCAAGGCCAAGTTCGACAACTGGTTGCCCGACGACACAGTCAGCGCCATTCGCGAATTTCGCGTGGCGATTAAAGGACCATTAACCACGCCCGTCGGTGGTGGCATTCGCTCGCTGAATGTTGCCCTGAGGCAAATTCTAGATCTCTACGCTTGCGTGAGGCCGGTGAAATATTACCCGGGGACTCCATCGCCGGTGAAGCATCCCGAGCGCATGGATATTGTGATTTATCGTGAAAATACCGAAGACGTGTATGCCGGAATCGAATGGGAGCAGGGTACGCCCGAGGCCGCGAAGCTCATTGAATTCTTGAATAAGGACATGTTGAAGGGTGGCAAGAAACAAGTACGGCTTGATTCCGGTATCGGCATCAAACCGATTTCCGTAACTGGGACCAAGCGCCTGGTGAAGATGGCGATTCAATACGCGCTCGCCAGCGGACGCAGAAGCGTGACACTTGTCCACAAAGGAAACATTCAGAAATTTACCGAGGGTGCGTTTCGCAAATGGGGGTATGAAGTTGCGACCGACGAATTTCGAGATCAGGTAGTCACTGAACGCGAGAGCTGGATACTCGACAACAAAGATAAGAACCCAAGTCTTTCCGTGGAAGCGAATGCTGAGCTGGTCGAGCCCGGACTGGAATTTGCCACCGAAGATTTTCGCCAGTCAGTTTACAAAGAAGTAAAGGCGGTGCTGGATTCGATCTTCGCGTCCCACGGCAAAGGCGCGTGGAAGAAAAAGTTGATGATCAATGACCGTATCGCCGATTCCATTTTCCAGCAGGTCGTCACCCGGGCCGATGAGTATTCGGTGCTCGCAACCCCTAACCTTAACGGTGACTATATTTCCGATGCATGCGCGGCCCAGGTTGGTGGCCTCGGGATCGCGCCGGGAGCCAACATCGGAGATGGATTTGCCATCTTCGAAGCGACGCACGGCACGGCGCCGAAATATGCGGACAAAGATGTCATCAATCCGGGCTCGGTGATTCTCTCCGGCGTAATGATGTTTCGCTTCTTGCAATGGAACGAAGCCGCCGACTTGATCGAACGCGGGCTCGAACGGACCATCGAACGGAAAACCGTAACCTATGATTTCGAGCGGCTGATGGAAGGCGCAACCAAGGTTTCGACGAGCGCATTTGCCGATAATCTTATCGGAAACATGTAATTGAGCAATTGGGTAATTTGGTGATTGGGCAATTGAAAATCAAAACCAGTTAAGCTAGGAATAGTTTTCAATTGCTAAATTACCAAATTGCTCAATTCCCAAATTTCTCTAGAGGTTTTCATGTTGAAAAGTGATCGCTGGATTCGCAAGATGTCGCAGGAGCACGAGATGATAAATCCCTTTTCCGAAAAGCAGGTTCGGGAGGGAGTAATTTCCTACGGCTTGTCTTCCTACGGGTACGACCTGCGCGTGGCCGACGAGTTCAAGATTTTTACCAACGTCAACTGCACGGTGGTTGATCCGAAGAATTTCGACGAGCGGTCTTTCGTTACCGTCCGTTCGGATTGTTGCATCGTGCCTCCGAATTCCTTTGCTCTTGCGCGCTCGGTTGAGTATTTCAAGATTCCCCGCGATGTGCTGACGATCTGCGTGGGCAAGTCCACTTACGCGCGCTGCGGGATCATCGTTAACGTCACTCCTTTCGAGCCGGAGTGGCAGGGATTTGTGACGCTGGAGATTTCAAACACAACACCTTTGCCCGCGAAAATCTACGCGAATGAAGGCTTGTGCCAGATCATCTTTTTTCAGGGCGATGAAGTGTGCGAAGTCAGCTACGCTGACAGAAAAGGAAAGTACCAGTCGCAAAAGGGAATCGTGCTGCCGAAGTTGTAGAAAGCCCTGTGCTAGTTTTGACGGGCGTGCCGAGACGACTGAGGAATCCTCTATTGTTGTAGTGGGTCAGGGGAGCAGGTTAGTGGCACCCTGGGGTATTTGGTCAAGTTGCGAAAACAATCAACCACGAAGGACACGAAGTTGCACGAAGGAAACCGTCGAAACTGACCTTCGTGACCCTTCGTGATGACCCTTCGTGGTTGATGGTTTTCTGCTACCGAGGCAAACTGACCCGCTACCCTATTTTCCCGAAAGTTCCAAATCCAGAGTAGAATTGTCAACTTGCGCTCAGTGGAGGGACAGTTGATGCGGCGGCTGATAATCGCGCTTTTCGCAGTTGTGCTGTTTTCTCAGAGTGGACTATCGCAGCAAAAAAATCAGCTTGCGGTCATGTTTGGACGCACGTTTGTGGGGCACCAGACCGTGCCGGGAACGAGCTTTATCGGCAACACTGTGGCCTTCGGTGCTGGACCGAGCATTGAGGCTGATTACAGCCGCCTCGTAAGGCCCGGCGATTTGGTTTCAATTTCCCTTGAAGTTCCCGTGCTTCTTAATTTAGACGAGGATTTGAACTATGGGGTGAATGTCGTCCCCATGGACTACAGCTCATATTTTGTCACCCCTTCGGCGCGTTTCACATTCTTCCCAAACGTTCCGATTACGCCATGGGCGAGCGTGGGCGGGGGGTTTGGCCGTTTCAGCGAGAGCTCGGATTTATTATTTGGAGGTGCCAACCCCGGGGCAAAAGGAAGTACCACAGGGATATTCCAATTCGGCGTCGGCCTGGATGTCAGGGCATGGCGATCCTTCAGCGTACGAGGAGAAGCCAGAGATTTTTATAGTGGGGTCCCGCAATTAAATCTGAACACTGGAAAAAGCCGACAGAGCAATTTATTTGTTGGCGTCGGCCTGGTTTGGCATTTTGGACGCTGATTTCTTTCCTTGTCCAGCGTGCGCAAGTTCGTCGTAAAGTTGCGGAAGGGAACTGGCATCCTCGGCCGATCCTCCAAACCGCGCACTCTCATACATCGTCGTGAACTTTGCGACTTGGTCTTTGACGATTTCATCTTCGATGGAAGTAAGGAATTCTTTGGGAGTTTGCGAGGGCAGTTTGCGCCAGCCTTTATGGGCGACCCGCCGCACCATGCGTTCGTACCAGATAGACGCGGCGGCGCGGGGGAATTTTGCGGGGTTTGCGGATAAGCTTGCGCGCCGAAACACCCGTAGCCAGCGTCGCGCGGTAATCATCGCGGCCAGCGCTAGTGCCGCCAGCAATCCCAGAAATCCCCACCGAACTGGACGCCCCGCCATGTTTGCTTGCGTCCGGCTCGCCGCGGAAAGCATCCAGCCATACTCTCGGCCGGCCCATTTTCGCGCTCTCTGGAACCACTCCATACTTCCTCGGGCTGCAATCTGCTTCAGGCTGGACTGATGGCTCACGTCGTAGCTAACCACCCACTCGCGCCAGAACGATGCCATCGCATCCATGTACAGCATGGCCCGGCTCCAACCGGTGCGGGCTTCCATCACTCGATCTGGCGTGGGATCGAAGGTGATCCATCCATACCCTGGAAAATAAGCTTCCACCCACGAATGCGCATCGCTCTCCCGCACTAAATATTGTGAAGTCAAATCGTTAAATTCGCCGGTGCGGAAGCCATTAACCACGCGGGAAGGTATCCCCAGAGTGCGCAACATAATCGCCATGGAGGACGCAAAATATTCGCAATGGCCTTGCTTGCGGACAAACAAGAATTCGGCCAGAGGATCGCGGGGACGCACGCGCGAGAGTTGCAATGTATATCCAAAATGGCTGCGAAGATAGTTCTCGATGGCGACGGCACGGTCGTAAGGATTTCTTCCCTGAGCGGTGATTTGTTGGGCTAGCTTGGGGATTCGAGGATCGAGGGGCGGCGTTTGTTCATAATCAGAAACTATTTCGTCAGGATATGACACCCCCGCTGATCGAAGTAGTGAGCCATTCGCTCGGCCTATGTTCGATGTCGCCTCATATTCGCTGATGGGATGCTCCGCGTCTTCGTCAAAGACAGCCTCCCCGCTATCCTCGGTGATCAGCTGATAGTGCCCCTGCACGGCCTGAGCCCTGGGAGCGAGAAAGAAGACACTGCTGCCCGCCGGTTCCATCAGCACGCGATAGTGAATTGAACGGACCGGATCTGAAGTGCCGGGCATTTTAAGCGGGCCGCTCATTCCCAGGAGCACGAACCTGCCCCCTGGCTGACTCATGATCGCATATTTCGGATGAGTGTCCGACCACGTGCGTCCATCGAAGCGGTTAAGCGAAATGCCGCGCCATTTCAGATCGAAGCCGCCGTTCTTATCGCCATCAATAGCAATATGCATGACGAGCGCATTGGATTGCTGAATACGCCCGATGCTGCCTAGTTCCACATGGTCGGAAAATCCCGTAGTCAGGTCGGTTCCCTCGGAAAAATTCCCAAGGTATCCTGCCGAACCTCGGGGCAGTACAAAAAAGATTGCGATGCCTCCAAGAACAATTAATAGCACCAATCCCGGGACCACTCTCACAAGGGAAAAAGCCATATGGCGATGGGCCATCGAATCAAGCGGATTGGCGGATTGAAATGTTGCCTTTGCGGACGAGTGCTTCATCTCCATCAAAATGCTGGTGATGATTGCCATGAAAATGAATGCCCCGAATGTGGCCAGGAAGGTGCTATCCACAGTCAAGACTGCGGCCGCCAGCACCATAAGAAACGATATAATCATCAATAAATATTGGTCGCGCTCGCGCTGTGCCGAGAACAACCGCACCACCATCACGAACAACACCAGGTGCACGGTAGAGCCTAGAAACTCTCGCGAGATCAAAAAGTAATCCGCGAGATAAAAAATCACATACACGATGGTCAGGACGGAAGTCCAGCGTTCCGGAATGACGAGGGTTCGCCTTTCAGCAAGCAGATATCCGCGGAACACAAGCGCCCCGCCCACGAGGATTACTGTGGCCACCCCGAGTGTGCCTGTGGACGCCAGAGTTCCAACGCCGGTGAGAACCAACAGATACAACGAGACATCAAAATACCGCTCGATGGCGCGGGGCAGAGCGGGGCGCAATTTTAAAGCACCAGACATGGACGTTCCATTGTTTCGCGTCGCAGGCCTGGAAGGGAAGACTTGCTTACCTAATACCACCCCGAAAGTCACGTAGCCGGTGCTCGGGGTTCGCGTCCGTTCTCCGTTCTCCGTTCTATGGACGCTAACCTGGGTCTTACTTTGACTGGCTTCGCGGTCCCATCCAAGTAGTCGCGGTCCAATCTTCACAAACCGGATGCTAGAATAATTGCGGTCAGGCATCGGTCTCGCGCGACGCACTCTCGCCAATCCCGCCAGGTCCGGAAGGAAGCAACGGTAACGGGCTCTTGCGTGTGCAGTGAATCGCCGGTGCCTGACTTAACTCCAAGTCTTCGATCTCACCTCTTGATTTCGATTTAGCCGCTGCTCGCTGGAAATCTGCAAACGCCGAAATTCCCGCCGATCTCTCGCTATACTTTTCAGATGCCGCGCTCCATGTCCCGCGCCCCCATGTCCCGCGCCCCCATATCCAAAGAGCAGGACATCTTGAAGATGCCGCCACCAAAGCGGCCTCCACGAGTAACTGCGCGCCGTATTGGAATCCATACCTCAAGTGCCGGCGGCGTGCAAAATGCAGCCGAGCGGGCGTGGCGTCTGGGATGCAACGCGCTCCAGATATTTTCATCCAGCCCGCGTCAATGGGCCCCGTATGAGTTAAGCGTTCCTCAATGTGCGGAAATGAGCCGCTTGCGTGAGAAATATGATTTGAAACCACTTGTGATTCACACGAATTATCTGGTGAATCTTGCCAGCACAACACCATTGTTTCTGAAGAAATCAATTGAGGCCTTTCGCGGCGAAGTGGAACGGGCCTTGAGCTTGTGCGCCGAATACCTGGTATTGCATCCGGGATCGTTTCGCGGGCTTGACCGGGAAGCGGGACTGATGCAAACCGCAGCCGCCATTGCAGCCGCTACTCAAGGCCTTGATCTTGCCAAACAAAACCTAACCATCCTTGTAGAGAACACCGCCGGAGCCGAATTTTCATTGGGAAGTAGTTTCCAGCAGGTCGCGGAAGTACTCGACCGCTTGAATGGCCTGGTACCCGTAGCCGCGTGCATTGACACCTGCCATACACATGTCGCCGGATATGACATCGTTAGCGAAATCGGGATGCAGGAAACGTTGAAGGATCTCGACGCAACCATCGGTTTGAAAAATGTTCGACTTTTCCACTGCAATGATGCGAAAGGCGCGCGTGGGTCCAGGCTCGACCGCCATCAGCATATCGGGAGGGGAACTATTGGTCTGGAGCCGTTTCGACGGCTGCTCAACGATCCCAGATTAGCCCATGCAGCATTCATTGCAGAGACGCCGATTGACGAACCGGGAGACGATAAGAGGAACGTGGAAGCTCTGAAAAACCTGGTTAAGAGATAAGCACACGTAGGATCGGACCGTCCGCGTCCGGCCAGCGGAGCAAGCTCCGCAAGTTCTGACTTAACCCCTCCCGCGAAATCGGATGATCTCCCGGCGATCGCGTTTCGATGGTCTGCCTGCGGGTAGCTCTTCAAATTGCTTCATTGCCCTACGCTCGGCGGCCACCTTCAGCCGCAACTCGCGGCTTGCCTCGGTCTCCCGATACAGCGTTTGCGCAACCGATGCAGGCCCGCGTTTCTCGCTCAGAAGCAGGACCTCGACCTGAAAGTCGCCACCGTCGTTGGTCACTCGCAACGTGTCTGCAATGCGCACCTCACGCGCAGGCTTGGCAAGCTGCCCGTTGGATTGAATCCTGCCGAGATCGCATGCTCGCGCCGCCAATGCCCGAGTCTTGAAGAATCTCGCGGCCCAAAGCCACTTATCCATTCTTACGGAGGTCATTCATTCATTTTGCTACAAATGCCCGCGCGTGATGGGAACGAAATCCCCAGCATATAATCACGATGAACGCTGGGCATTAGCGTCCCGTCGTATGTGATTCATCAGAAATTCACCACCCTGTAACCGGACTGTAACACTCCAAAGGTAAAACTTGGTCCATACCAATTCAGGAGGATTCACCGAATGATGCGTCGCATCGTATTTGTGTGTCTAGCTTTAGCTCTGGCGATACCGGCGTTGGGGCAGACGACATTGAATGGGGCTGGCGCGACTTTTCCGTATCCGATGTATTCCAAGTGGTTCAACGAATATCACACCCTTCATTCAGATATTGAAATCAATTACCAATCCATTGGAAGCGGCGGCGGAATCCGCCAGGTACTCGCCGGGACGGTAGATTTTGGCGCCAGTGATGGTCCTATGACAGATGAGGAATTGGCCCAGGCAAAGATCAAGATTCTACACATTCCCACCGTCTTAGGCGCCGATGTTCCGGCATATAACGTTCCAGGAGTGAGCGGAGAGTTGAAATTCACACCCGAGGCGTTGGCAAATATTTTCCTGGGCAAAGTTACTTCGTGGAACGACGCCGCCATTGCCGGCGCGAATCCGGGAATAAAGCTCCCTGATGTTCCTATAGTCGTCGTCCACCGCTCAGATGGCAGCGGCACAACGTACATTTTTACCGACTATCTTTCCAGAGTAAGCTCCGACTGGAAGAGTGGGCCGGGAAAGGGGACCTCGGTAAAATGGCCCGTAGGACTTGGAGGCAAAGGCAACGAAGGGGTCGCCGGAATGATTCGGCAAATGCCAGGGTCCATCGGATACATTGAGCTCATTTATGCGGTGCAGAACAAGATTCCTTACGGCACAGTCAAGAATGCCTCAGGAAATTTTGTGAAGGCCAGTCTGGACAGCGTAACGGCGGCGGCAGCTTCCATGAAAACCATGCCTGCGGACTTTCGGGTCTCTATTACAAATGCTCCTGGAAAGGACTCCTACCCCATATCCAGTTTCACGTGGCTTCTGATTCCAGTGCAGGCGAAGGATGCCGCTAAAGGGAAAATCATTTCCGACTTCCTCAATTGGATGCTTGACGATGGACAGAAAATGACCGCGAATCTCACATACGCGCCGCTGCCTCAGAATGTTGTAGACAAGGTTAAGGTTGCAATAAAGCAAATTCATTGATATCCGATCATCAAAACGGTATTCGACCATAGAAACGAGAAGGAGAAAAGATGAAGCCGGTTCTGATATGGTGCGTTCTTGTCTTGTTCGCCGTACCGCTGTTCGCGCAAACAACGGCGACAACCCCAACTAAAGTCACAGCTCGGAGAAGAAAAGCCGCGGTTGCCCGTCCAGCCGTCACAGTCCAGGACCTACAGCAGCTTCGGGACGCGCTGGCGGCGCAGCAGCGGCAAATTGAGCAGCTCAGGCAAGAGCTCGCACGCCGCGATCAGGATATCCGGCAAAGCCAACAGCAAGCGCAACAGGCACAGACGGCTGCGTCTGGGGCGGCAATCAAGGCCGATCAGGCTGCCGCAACCGCCAGCCAACAGCAACAGGCTGTCGGGGCGATTCAAAGTGACGTCAGCGATCTGAAACAAAACTCGGTCAGTGCGGCATTGAGCCTACAGGAGACGCAGAAGAACGTTCGCGATGCCATGGAGAGTCCCCTCGCTCTTCATTACAAGGGCATCACGATTACGCCAGGTGGCTTTCTCGCGGCTGAAACCGTATGGCGCCGCGCTGCGACAGGGGGCGATATAAATACCGCGTTCAATTCGATACCATTCCCAGGTAGCTCGCAAGATCATCTTTCTGAATTCTTCGCATCAGGCCGGCAATCGCGGGTTGCGATGCTCGCTGAAGGCAAGATAAAGAATGCCAAGCTAACCGGCTACGTCGAGACTGATTTCTTGTCCGCCGGAATAACTTCGAATAACAATGAGAGCAACAGTTACTCTCTCCGTCAGCGGCAAGCGTGGGCACAGGCCTACTTGACCAATGGATGGAGCTTCACCGGCGGTCAAATGTGGAGCTTGGTGACGGAAACCAAGAACGGAGTGGATAACCGCACCGAAATTCTTCCAATGACTGTTGACCCGCAATATAACGTGGGATTCAGTTGGGCGCGTCAATATGGCTTCCGCGTTGCCAAAGACTTTGGCGATAAGTTTTGGCTGGCATTCTCAGCGGAAAATGCTCAGACCACCGTCGGAGGCGAGGGCGCGACTACTGGCAATTTCCTTATTGGTTCGGCGGGAGCATCCGGCGGCCTCTATAACCCCTCAGCTACCTACTCATTTAATAAAGTGCCCGATTTCGTTGCCAAGGCTGTCTTCCAGCCAACCAAGGTAAGCCACATCGAGCTCTTCGGTTTGGTTAGCCAGTTCCGTGACCGACTTTTCCCGGGTGCGACCCTGTCGAAGCCGACTGCGGTGGGTGCCTATAACAATGCGGGAACAGGGGGAGGCGTAGGCATCAATATGCGCGCCGATCTCTTCAACAAGCACATTGATGCCGGGATACACTTCCTTGGCGGAGAGGGAATCGGCCGCTACGGAACCGTGGGGCTTCCAGATGTTTATGTGCGTCCCGACGGGGTGCTGGGGTTAATTAAGAGTTCCCAAGCCCTCGGTACTTTGGAATACCACAACAAGAAACTGGACCTTTACAGCAACGTGGGCGGAGAATATGCGGGACGCGCGTCACTGAGCACTACCAGCGCGATCGGTTACGGCTCTCCACTGCGAAGCTCAACCGGTTGCTACAGCGAAACCGTTCCTGGTACTCCGGTAGGTGGTGCTTTTCCGACGTCCACCAATGGCTTTCTTCCCGGCGGGTTGGGGTCCTGTAACGTTGACACTCGTGACGTGATTGAAGGTACCCTGGGATTCTGGTACCGCTTCTATTCAGGACCCATGGGAAAGATACAGTGGGGCCCGCAGTTCTCCTACATAGTGAGGAACACTTGGAGAGGAACCGGCGGCGCTCCCAGCGCGAGTGAGCCAATGGTGCTCACGTCATTCCGCTACTACTTGCCGTAAGTGAGTTTATCGCTGAGAAATCCAGATTGGCGCCGGGTTCAACCGGCGCCCGCTTTTGTTGTTCTATACTGAGTTTCGTCTCGCGTGTCCCTCCGGATTATGGCTCGCATCTCGCTGGATAATCCGTCGTATTACATCAACCGCGAAATCTCGTGGATGGCGTTCAACCGCCGCGTTCTCGAGGAAGCTTACGACGAACAGAATCCACTTCTTGAACGCCTCAAGTTCCTTTCCATCACCGCCAGCAATCTGGACGAGTTTTTCGAAGTCAGAGTCGCCGCACTAGCCCAGCAGCTCGAGGATGGCAACACCGAGCCTGGGCCCGATGGCATGGGTCTGCTCGAAGAACGGGATCTGCTTTCCGAAAATATTCACGACTTCGTCCAACAACAGTATCGCTGCTGGAATGAGAAGTTGCGTCCAACGCTGGCTCAGAATGGCATTCGCGTCCTTGGCGTAGATGATCTCGATGATGACGCACGCGCTTTTGTCGAAGAATACTGCGAAAAGGAATTAGATCTTCTAGTCACTCCGGTGACTATAGATCCCGCGCACCCATTTCCCCGGGTGATTAACAAAGCATTGTGTGTGGCGTTTCTATTGCGACGGAGGCGGCGTTCCGCACTCACCTATACGGGAGTGGTCATCGTGCCACGCGCTTTGCCCCGGCTGGTGAGGCTGCCATCCCGTGACACTGTGGATTTTATCTTCCTCGCGGACATGGTTGCTCATCACGCCTCAAGGATGTATCACGGCTACGACATTGTTTCCGCTGCGGCCTTCCGCGTGACCCGCAACAGCAACTTGTATCTTGCGGAGGAGGAATCGCGCAGCTTGTTGGAATCGGTTCGAGCGGAACTGCATAACCGGCGCAAGGGAGACGCAGTCCGCCTGGAAATCGAAGCCGAAGCCGATCCCGAAATTGTCGAACGTTTGCGCACGAACTTCGAATTGGAAACCTGGCAGGTGTTCCCCGTTCACGGCCCGGTAAACCTGTATCGTCTGTTCAATCTTTACGAACAAATAGACCGCCCTGAGCTAAAGTTCAAGCCATTCGTTCCGCGCGAACTTCGCCTGACCGCCAAGTCGCAGGATATTTTCGAGGAACTTCGACGGCACGATATTCTGTTGCACCATCCATTTGATTCGTTCGATGCCGTGACTTCATTCATTGAGACCGGAGCCGAGGATCCGTTGGTACTCTCTATCAAGCAGACTCTTTACCGGACGAGTGAGCAGTCTCCCATTGTGCCCGCTCTTATTTCGGCAGCCGCGACCAAGGAAGTCACCGCAGTCGTGGAATTGAAGGCGCGATTTGACGAGGCCTCAAACATACGCTGGGCGCGGGACTTGGAAGACGCTGGCGTACAGGTCTTCCACGGTCTCGTGGGTCTAAAAACACACTGCAAGCTTTCCTTGATGGTTCGTCACGATCCTGATGGAGTTACGCGCTCTTACGCGCACTTAGGCACGGGTAATTACAATGCGGCGACCGCTCGTTTCTATACTGATTTGAGTCTGCTCACTGCCGATCCTGAAATCACCAGCGCGGTGCACGACGTTTTCAGTTTTCTAACTGCGTATGCCGAACATCCCAATTATCATCCTCTGCTTGTTTCCCCATTGGATATGGCCGAGCACAGTCTGGCCTTGATCGCACGTGAGGCTGAACATGCCCATCACGGCCGCCCTGCCCGCATTATCGCTAAGATGAATGCGCTGCTGGATAAGAACATCATTCAGGCGCTTTATCGTGCATCGCAGGCTGGCGTTGAGATTGATCTGATCGTCCGCGGAATGTGCGCACTGCGCCCCGGTATACCGCGAGTAAGCGACCGAATTCGAGTTCGTAGTATTGTGGGCCGTCTGCTTGAGCACAGCCGTGTTTACTATTTTGAAAATGGCGGGGATGGGGAACTTTACTTGGGCAGCGCGGATTGGATGCCCCGCAACCTCTATGAACGTGTCGAGGTGACCTTTCCGCTTAAGGACGCGCTTTTGCGCGAGCGCGTCCGGCACGAAATCCTGGAGGCTTACATCGCTGATAACGCCAAAGCGCGGCTGTTGCAGAAGGACGGCAACTACATTCGCGCCTGGCAAACCCGCGGGAAGCGCAAGCCGAAAGAATCGGACCTCTTCAATGCCCAGGATTTCCTGATCGCCCTTGCGGAAGGAAAGCAAACTCTCGATGGAATTCCTCACAAAATTGTCAGAGCGGCTCGAAAATCGCGTCATGAAAAGGGACTGAAGGCCAGATGACTATTTATTTTTTACGCCATGCCAGCGCCGGTGAATGCATCGCCAATCCAAAAAAAGACGAAAAACGGGCGCTTGATAAGGCCGGTATCGAGCAATGCGGGTACGTAGGACGGGCACTCAACGCTCTCGATGTTCACGTGGATGTGATTCTCTCGAGCCCATTGAAACGTGCCGCTCAAACCGCTTCTCTCGTGGGCAATGAGCTCAGCTACGAGGGCAAGCTCCACTTGGAGGACGCACTTCGACCCACCACGTCGTTCTCGGATTTCCGGCAATTACTAGAACGCTATGGAAAATATGATTCCATTATGTGCGTGGGTCACAACCCGAATCTAAGTGAGTTTGTGGGGCGCGCCATCAGTGAAGCAGGTTGCCAGGCGTCCGTCGAATTGAAAAAGGGTGCGGTTGCAAAAGTAGAAACGGGACGAAGCTCATCAGTCCTGCAATGGTGTTTTACTCCAAAAATATTGCGGGAACTCTACGCGACGGCCGCAGAAAGCTCGCGTCCGAAGATTTCCCGGAAATAGTTGACTTCTTTTTCCACCGCCCACAATTCCAAATCAACGCTAGCCCTGGTCTTTGGCGCCAATAACAGATTCACGCCGCCGGCAATGATCTTTATCCGGGTTGCTCCGACGCTGCCGCTCCTTCCCAAATCCAGAGCCCGGGCCAATCGCAACAAGAGCGATGCTTTAGGCACGCAATCCCGATCCTCCGCTGAAAGCACCTGCATGGCACCGTCCGTGGAAGTGGGACGGGATTTCCCGAGGTAACGCGCAATCGCCGCAATAATGCGCCGTTGTTGCAGGCTGTATCCCAGAATCTCGGAGTGGGAGATTATGTAATATGCGTGGCGATGCCTTCCATTGCGATTCAAGTAGTCTCCGACCTCATACAACATGGCAGCAGCGGAAAGCCACTCCTGATATTCCGGCGGCAAGCGGTGCACCGGTTTCAAAGCAGAAAATAATTCCATCGCGGATTGACGCACTTTGAGCGCGTGGTCCATTTCCACGCCGTAATGCGTGATCGCAGCTCGAATCGAATCCCACCGTTCCGACTCGAGTTGTTTGCGCGAGCGGGTTCCGCGATCATATTCCGCCGTCATCTGCGCGAGCAGGCCGTCTCGCAATCCCAGAGGCGAGTAGCGGAACCCAAGCAGGTGGCACCGCTCCAGCAGTTCTGTATAAACTGCGGCGCCCGCCACGATGATCTCAGCGCGTCTTGGTCCCACGCCCGAGAGCGTCCTCCGTTTGTCGAGTGGAAGGTTCGCGAGAAGCTTGGCAATTCGGCGCATTTGCGCCCTAGAGACCGTCATGGCTCGCGGTCTTTTTGTCTTGTACAAACCGTGGCAAACTGCGGCCAGAGACTCGGCTGTACCAGATGTCGCGATCACTACCTTTGGTTTTGCCCGGATGATGCGGCTGGCAATTCTTTCGATTTCCCGCGCGATAAATCCTCGTAGCTGCCGCGTTTCGGTCTTGCGCGGAGGATCATGCCGCAGAAATTCATTGGTGAGACGCACTGCGCCGAGCGGCAAGCTAACCGTGTCGCGTATATGGCCCACGGCGGAGATCGTTAGCTCGCAGCTTCCTCCGCCCAGATCCATCAACAATGCAGGAGACGCGCTGACACGGGTCATGGAGACGATGCCTAAATGGATGAGACGGGCCTCTTCCAGTCCCGAAATAATCTCGACCTTCCATCCGGTTGACGAGCGAACCCATTCCAGAAACGCGCGGGAATTACGGGCGTCGCGCAGCGCGCTGGTAGCCACGACCCGCACCGTGTCAGTGCCTGCTTTTTGTACCGCCCGATGAAAGCGACGCAGGACTTTCACGGTATTGGCGATCGCTTCGGGAGAAAGAAAGCCATCGCGAAATACAGATTCACCCAGCCGGGTGACTTCGCGATCCTCGTGAATTTCTCGTAAACGGCCGCCGGTCAGCCGCGCAATCTTAAGGCGCACCGAATTCGATCCAATGTCAACCGCGGCAAATGTCGGCATAATGCGGAAAACTAGTTTACAGCGTTACGCACTCTGCCGAAAATTGCCGGGATTCAGCCGGCTCGCCTAACTGCCGATGCTGGGTCTTGACTTGCGAAAGAACTTCGGTAGCGGGTCAGTTTGCCTCGCTAGCAGAAAACCAATCAACCACGAAGGACACGAAGGGTCACGAAGGCCGGTTTCGACGGTTTCCTTCGTGCAACTTCGTGTCCTTCGTGGTTCGATTGGTTTCGCAACTTTGACCCAATAGCCCAGGGGGTGCCACTTACCTGCTCCCGGTTACGAAGTGAGTTTGGATTGAAACTAGCCCACTACCAGAACTTCCGTGCACTTGCCTGCAATCAATCCCCGCGAGACAATGTCTGCCATCAGGAGATTCCTTGTCAGATCAGAAATATCGGCAACACGGTTATCAGGATCGCGACCGCAGTAGCAATAACAACGACCGTCAGAAGCCGTCTTCTGACCGGTCTGGTGATCGCCCGTCCAAAGACAACAGCTTCGGACCGCGTCCGCTTCAGCTGGCGGCGACGCATGCAGTCTCGCGCTGCGCCCAATGCGGAGCTATATTGCAATCTCTTAGCGAACCGGTTGGGCAATGTCCCAAGTGCGCTTTTGAATTGCATTCCTGTAAGCAGTGCACATATTTCGATCCCGCGGCGCGCTTCGAATGCACCCAACCAATACCCGAGCGCATTCCCCGCAAAGATCAGATCAATGCATGCACGTTCTATTCGATAAGCGTAAGAGTTGAAAAGCAGACCTCGACGCCAGCGTCCGCCCGTCCCGCGGACGCGAAGCAAGCTTTCGAGAACCTGTTCAAGAAATAACGTTCAGGGTTTCTGAGTGGGCCGCAGCAAAACCTCGCTCGCAAAAGACTGCGGCGACTGCGTTACCAGCATGGCCACAACGTGCGCCACGTCGGCAGGTTTCAGCATTTTTTCCGCGTTCTTCCCTTCATGCGGACTCAAATCCGTATCTACCGATCCGGGACAGATCACTGAAACACGAATATTATGCGCTCGCAATTCTTCCGCAACCGAGTAGCTCAGACCGTTGAGGCCCCACTTGGACGCAGCGTAGGCAGCTCCGTTCGGAAGAGCGTTCTTCCCCGCCAGAGACGAGATATTAATGATATGACCACCGCGGGCCCGAATCATCATGGGCGCAAAGCTGCGTATGCAGTAATACACGCCGCGCAGGTTCGTGTTCAAAATATTGTCCCAAGCCTGCGGCTGCATTTGATGCAGCGGTCCCGCAAAGCTGCCGATGCCGGCATTGTTCACCAGGATGTCAATCCGGCCAAGAGTGTTCTCAAGTTCTGAAGCCGTCGTTTCGACCGAGCGCAAGTCTGTGACGTCACATTCCCGGACCACGCCTCGTCCACCCGCCGCGGAAATTGCGTCCGCTGTGGTTTCCAGGGTCTTGCGGGTACGCCCGCAAAGCACGGTCGTCGCGCCCAAACCGGCCAGCTTGATCGCAATGGTCGCGCCAATGCCGCGTCCGGCGCCGGTAATGATTGCAGTCTGTCCGTTTAAAGCCTGTTCATTCCTATCTGGCATCTTAGACGTCCTCCCTGGCTTGAAACTCTTTGATTCATGGGTTCGTTATTCACCTACTAGAGTTCATTCAGAACCGAAAGCAGGTCGCGAGCATTGTGCAGGATGCGGATGATTCGGAGCGGCTTCTTTTCTGGGTCATACACAATCAAATAGTTTGAGTACGGCTGCACGACCCAGAAGCGGACAGGGTGGGGAGTCACTTCTTTTCTAGTTCGCCCCGCAAGAGGACGGCCGACGAGAAAATTACAAGCGCGAAAGACTGCTTCCTCTAACCGGTTAGCCGCTGGGGGATTATCTTGCGCTACGAAACTCCAGATGTCGAAAAGATCGGCTACAGCCTGAGGCGTGAACCGATAGCCGCTCATCCCCGGCGTGGCTTTTCGGAGTGTCCGCGCTTCAGCTCATCGAGTTTGGAACGCACGCCATCAGCTTCGATCAATTCTCCGCGTTGGGCGGCGGCGTAACCCTCGTCTATTTTTGCTGCAATCTCTCTTCGATTGTCGGCTAACCATGCCTCTTGTTCGTGAAGCATTGAAACTGCGCACTCCACAAATTCGTCAACTGTTCCGTACGGGCCCCGCTGGATGTCCTGCTTGATCAATTCCTCCAACTCGGGTCTCAGGCGGATTTCCATAACGTCATTCTACCGCACGCGGTTCCATTACCGGCGAGCTCGGTGGAACCGCGTGCCCCGGCTCTTTGGCTGTCTTCGATTAGGGCGGGTTATCGGTTTGCGCGGCGGCTGAGAGCGCTCCGCGCTACCAGGCTCTTTCCCGCCTCTCATTGTAAAATCAGAAGCTCATGCAAGAACAAAACAATACGACGCTTCGTCCCGAGCACAGCCGCGACGTTGAAGCCGAAATCCGCTATGACGCGCAACGCATCGAGACGAAATGGTTTGCGCGCTGGCAGGAGGATGCATCTCTGTACGCAGCCGAGCCGAATTCTACCAAGCCAAAATACTACGTGCTGGAAATGCTTCCTTATCCTTCGGGCGCTCTGCATATGGGACACGTTCGCAATTACGCCATAGGCGACGCGCTTGCCCGCTACATGTGGATGAACGGATACAACGTGCTCCATCCCATGGGCTGGGATTCGTTTGGCCTTCCCGCCGAGAACGCCGCGATTTCGAATAACACGCCACCTCGCGAATGGACTCTGCGCAACATCGCAAACATGAAGAAGCAGATGAAGCGTCTCGGCTTCGCCTACGATTGGTCGCGAGAAATTACGACCTGCCTTCCGGACTATTACCGCTGGAATCAATGGTTCTTTCTGAAACTTTATGAACGCGGCCTGGCGTATCGAAAAAAGAGCAGGGTGAACTGGTGTCCGGACTGCGCCACTGTGTTGGCGAATGAGCAGGTAATCGCCGGCTGCTGCTGGCGTCACGAAAATACCTTGGTCGAACAGCGCGAGTTGGAGCAGTGGTTCTTGCGGATCACTCATTATGCGGATGAATTGTTGCGTGATCTGAATACGCTCGACGGCTGGCCCGAGAAGGTCAAGACCATGCAGCGCAACTGGATTGGCCGAAGCGAAGGCACGCTCGTGGACTTCAAGCTCGACCGGGAAGCGTCAGATTCCAAAATCACGGTTTTCACCACACGCGTGGATACGATCTACGGCGCTACTTCGATCCAAGTTGCGCCTGAACATCCGCTGGTTGCGGGTTTCTCCGACAACGACGCAAAATTGCGGGGCCAGGTCGAGCAACTGATCGCCGAACAGCGAAAAGCCAGAGAGGTCGGAGATATTGGGGCCATCGAAAAACATGGCGTGAGCACCGGACGCTCTGCCGTGAATCCATACAATGGCGAAAACGTGCCCATCTGGGTGGCGAATTACATTCTGATGGATTACGGAACTGGCGCGATTATGAGCGTGCCTGCTCATGATGAACGTGATTATGAGTTCGCAAACAAATATGGACTGGAGATTCGGCAGATCATTTTGCCGGGGAACGCGGGTGGGGGTATTACGCGAGAACTGCCGTTTACTCAATTGGATGGGTCGCTGGTGAACTCCGGCTCCTTCAGCGGACTTAACTGCGAAGACGCCATCAGAAAGATGTCCGCTCATGCCGAGAGCGGCGGCTTCGGCAAAGCGACCGTTACTTATCGCCTGAAAGACTGGGGAATTTCGCGGCAGCGGTATTGGGGAACGCCCATCCCCATGTTGTATTGCGAGAAGGACGGAATCGTTCCGGTCCCGGAAAAAGATTTGCCCATACTTTTGCCGGACAAGATTGACATAACACTTACCGGCGGATCGCCGTTGAGCCGCGTGCCGGAATTCGTGAATGCAACTTGTTCAAAATGCGGCGGACCCGCCCGGCGCGAAACCGACACGATGGACACATTTGTGGATTCGTCCTGGTACTTCTACCGCTACACCGATGCGCACAACGATAAAGCCCCGTTCGATAGCAAGAGAGCCGGATATTGGTTCGGAGATCGCGGGATTGACCAATACATCGGAGGGGTCGAGCACGCAATTCTTCACCTGATTTATTCGCGCTTCTGGACGAAGGTCATGCGCGACATGGGATTGGTTAAAAATGCCGAGCCCGTTGAAAGATTGTTCACCCAAGGCATGGTCATAAAAGACGGCGCCAAGATGTCAAAGAGTCTTGGCAATGTTGTTTCGCCGGACGAGATGGTCGCCCGCTACGGCGCCGACAGCGCGCGAATGTACAGCTTGTTCGCGGCGCCTCCCGATCGCGATTTGGATTGGAACGATAAAGGCATCGAAGGTATTCAGCGGTTCTTGAGCCGCGTCTACAGGTACGTTGCGAGGCACGCAGAGAAATCCCCTGTAGAGACGCACCTTGCTGCGTCTTCAAAACAAGCCGACGAAGCGCTGACGCAAGAAGCCCGTCAGATTCAGCGCAAGCTCCACCAGACCATCAAGCGTGTTACTGACGACTTTCAAGGACGATGGCATTTCAACACCTGCATCGCCGCGATCATGGAATTGGTAAATGAACTCTATGCCGCAGAAGAAAGTGTGGCGCGGGCGCCCCTTCGACAAGCTCAGGGCAGGCTCTCGCCCGCGAAAGCTGTGCCGCCGGACCTCCTCGCTGCGGTTCAACGAGACCTGGCATTGCTCCTCGCCCCGTTCGCTCCATTTCTAGCGCATGAATTGTGGGAAATGCTAGGAGAGAAGGGAAGCCTGTTGCGTGCTCCGTGGCCGAAGTTTGATCCGGCCTTAGCGAAAGAAGAAGAGATTGAAATCCCGGTGCAGGTAAACGGCAAGCTGCGGGGTCTCATCGTCGTGCCTGCCGATGCTCCAGAAGAAACCATCCGTGAGCGCGCATTATCAGACCAGAAAGTTACAACTGCTATATCCGGAAAGCAGATTGTGAAGATAATTGTTGTGCCCGGCAAGCTGATCAATATTGTGGTCCGTTGAAACCAAATGAAACAACGCTCTCCCACCATCGAAGGTTTCCGCCTGATGCTCAGCCGCCCAGCGCTTGGCTTTGCGGAAATCGCATGGCGTTGGAGTTTCGGCTTCGCTGCAATTTTGTTGCTGACGTTTTTAATTCTTGAATACTTCCGAACCCTGCCCGTCGGTGCGGGAGACCTTTTCTTGTTGCGCACCAGGCATCCACTGCTTATTTCTCAAGCGCTCGCTCATATCTTTCGGAGAAGTGCCGTTCGAATCGTCAGAGCTTTATTCTTATTATTTGTGCTGTTGTCGGCCGCGTGGATAATTCTTGCCTCGTTGGCTCGAAGAAGTACGGTGAACGCGCTCCTAACCTATTTTTGGGAAGATGGCGACGGGGAGCGAGATTCCTCGGCACTCGCGATGGCTGCGAAAATCCCGCGACACGCTCCGTTCGGATTGAATCTTTTGCGGGTTGTTGCATCTGTCGCTGCACTCTTTGCCTTCGCTGGAGCGCTTCTTTTGGCAAAAGTCGCGTCGCCGTCCGCGCAACCTTCGCCGGAAGCCGCTATGCTCGTGTTTCTCACGCTCGCAATGGGTATTTCACTGGCATGGTGGTTGCTGAACTGGATTCTTTCGCTAGCCGCAATTTTTGTAGTGGCCGACGGCAGCGGCAAATTCAGCGCAATTTCACAAGCGACGGAACTGTGGCGCGCCCGCTGGGGTTCGATAACGGCTGCGGGTGCATGGTTTGGAATCGCTCATGGAGTTTGTTTTTTCGTCGCCAGTTCGGTGGTCGCGTTTCCCCTGGCGTTTGCTGGTGTAATGCCGCCGGGAATTGTACTGGGAGGGGTCTTGCTCGTGGCCCTTTTGTACTTCGCCGCAGCCGATTTCTTGTACGCCGGGAAAATGGCAGCCTATGTCGCCATAGCGAAATTGCCGGAAGAGCCGATATTAGTGCCCCGGATTTCAGATTCTATTCCGCCGCAATCAAGCATGGATCGCAGTGAATTAATCCTGTGCGATATACCTACGCTTGAGTAGAGACGTAGCTGGCTACGTCTGTTTCTAAATCGGTTTGCCATCCGAGAGCCAAGACGTTGCAAGCAACGTCTCTACCAGAATTCTAAAATTCCGTCCGCAACGAATATCGCCTACAAACCTTCTCATTTCATCGAGCCGTAATCGTAGCTATATCCGGTTGGCTCGTTACCTGAGACATAACGCGTGTTGTACTTCAACAGATAGTTCACATGCGAATCGTCGGCTGGAAAAGACTGCCCGCGGTATGGATAACCACTCATGCGACGAAACGGCAACGGCTCGACCGTGCCTCCGTCGGCAGCGTAGAAATCCATATCTTTTTCATATCCGTTGGCCTCGAAGAAGTAATCGCGCGTCCATCCATTTGGAAGCGCTGGAAGCGAGGCGGGATTGAATTCCAGCGCAACCTCCTCGCCTGATCCTAAAACCACGAGACGATCGTCGAAATTGGTGAGGAGCGGGAGCACGTCGCCATAACGCGTGTAAGTTCCCGCTTGTCTCGCATAAGGCCCGGTTCGGCTGACCTGCTCGTATACATATTTCACGTTGCCGGGTGGCTGAGCTTCAATCTGTTTAGGATAACCATGAAACTCCAAATTGGCGCTTTCCAGAGGGACCTCGGATAAAGTTGATTTTACGTTTTGCGGACTTCGATCAATCAGAATGCTGTCCCAGTAAATTTGCAAATTCGTCGAAATGCGAATGCGCTGCGTGCCTTTGGGTAGAGCTTTGCTCAGGTCAGCGGTAATGGTCCGCGGAAGCCCGGCTGGAAAGCCCATGTCATCAAGTACGCGCTTCCATTTTCCATTTGTATCTTGCGCTTCGACATAGGGAGCGATCGCCTTGATTCCCGCCTGATCCGCGGCGTACATTCCCGTCGCAGTGAAGTATTCAATCTCGCCGTGCATTAATAACCGCAACGGACCACCCTGATAAGGGCCGCCGAGATCAAGCTCAAGGCTGTGCAGTTTCGCGAAACCTTTGAACGGCAGCAACTCGAAGTCGCCGAAATAACGATGAGCCAATAGATCGGGAAGAACATCGTGACCATGTTCATCCCAAGCCCCTGCGGGCGGACGCGCATCACGGCTCGCGATTACCTTGAACGCGGGGTAAGGCGGATTGCTGGCGAAATATTCGTTGGGATAAACCTCCACTCCTCTGGGATGATCAACCGCCAACAATCGAACTCGATCAAGATAGACAACTTCTTCCATCGGTTCCATCAATCGGAAACTGAGCGTAGGGATCCCCATCCTTCCCCGATTTTGGGAAGGGTGGGAGTCTACTTTTTCGCGCAGTGCACTGCCGTCAACCTTCACGTATTCCGTCGGACGCGGAATATTGCGTTCTCCCGGCCCAACCCAGTGTCCTACGACGCCAGCGCCAAGAATGTCGGCGACAAGCTGGTAGTGTTCGCCATCCCAAGCGAATAGCGTTGGACACGAACTGCCGCGACGGTCTATTTCCGTATATTTCTGTTCGCGATTTGCTGCTACTTCGATTTCATCCTGCAACACTCCGGTGGGCCACAACATGCGAACGACGTCGGCTTGTTTGGCCTGTCCGAGACCAACAACAATCTGCGTGGAATTTTGCCCGAGATATCCGGACGATCCGGCAATCTCAAACTTCTGGCGATTGCCGCCGGAAAACACTTCGATCTTGGTTCCAATAGCGCTCTTATTGTCGTTCAGACCGGTCAACGCAAGCCGCAACCAGTTATTTTTGTTTCCGCCTTCGTTTCGCAGGAGCACAGCCGGACCATGATTCTGCGTGATGAGTAGGCCGGTTGTTCCATCACCCTCGAAGTCTCCTGTAATGATTGCTCGCGGATCTTTCAGCTGAATCTTATCGAGTCCGACGTCGGCGGTGACATCCTTGAAACCGTTGGGGCCAAGATTGCGAAATAGCTTAACTTCACCCTTTCCTTGCGCCGTTTCTCCGACGGCGACAAGATCAACCCATCCGTCATTGTCGTAGTCGAACGCGGCAATGCCCCACGCCCGCACCCAGTTTGTAGTGGGCAGCGTCACTGGATCAAAGCTTTGGCCGTGATTGTTGCGCCAAAGAGTGATGCCTCGTGCATCCCCGTGAGTGAAGGCCAGATCCATCCAGCCATCGTGATCAAAGTCCAGGACAGCGACCCCCTGTGTCATCGAGGGCATGAGGGATGGCCAGGGTTTGCGGAGAATAAACTTTCCTTCGCGAGGGTTCTCGAAAATATAGGTTCCCAATGAGAGTGGGTTTTTCACTCCCTGTATCTGTACTCCCCATCCCGTAACTGCGAGGTCAACCGCCCGGTCATTGTTGAAATCGGTACCAATGGCACCCAGGCTCGGAGTATCCGACGCCAACGCCGTGTCCTTCGTCACATCAGTGAAAGTACCGTTACCATTGTTGCGCCACATGAGGTTTCCACCGCGAATCCTGCCACCCATTGGTTCTGAATCGTGCCAATCGGAATCGGGACGATCCCCATACTGTGTTATGTACAGATCAATATCCCCGTCGTGGTCATAATCAATAAAAGTTAGGCTTGCGTTAAATTCTGGGTTCTTTATTCCTGCAGCCTCTGTCACATCCTTGAACGTTCCATTCTTTTCGTTATGCAACAGCATTACCCGTCCGTTGAAACTTGCGGCTAAGTCGGTAGCTCCGTCATTGTCATAGTCCCCGGCCGTGCAACCGATTCCGTGGAGCGCCGGATCAAGCCCAGCTTTCTTCGTGACATCTTCAAACTTCCTATTCCCCAGATTGTGATATAGCGACATACCACCCTGCGCACCGTTGTCCGGAAGAAAAACGTCGAGCTTGCCATCGCCGTCGTAGTCCAGAAAGCATGCGCCTGGCCCGAGATTGGAAGCCATATCATTGCCGGTCACGTTCGATCCCTTCGTTATCAATCCTGCTTCCTTCGTCACGTCCACGAACTTCACCGGAATCGCAGGCGGGACTTTTTCCAAAGCAGCGGGCGACTCTTCCGCCAACGAGTATTTGCCCTGATCTCCGTAGGCGAGGCTGATCGCCGCCCCCAGCTTGTGTTGGGTAACGTATTGAAAGCGTATGAGATGCTCACGCGCATGAGCGGTATCGCCGGATTGTTGATACGCGCGGGATAACCCGAACTGCGCCGAGGCATGAAGGGGACTGAGCTTCAAGGCGTGCTCGAAAGCATCAATCGCTTCGGGAAATTGCCGAAGCTGCGAATAAACTGATCCCAGAAAATACCAGGTATCGGCATCGGTCGAATCAATTTCGATCACATGTCGAAAGGCCTCTACCGCTGCCTGAGGGTCGCTGCTATTTTTTTGCAGCAGGCCCAGGCTATACCACGCATGAGGATCTTTCGGATCGTGTTTGATTGCCTCATCGAGCAGCGGCTTGGCTTGGTCAATGCGCCCGAGATTAAGGAGCGCAATAGCTTGATTTACTTCCCCAATGCTCAAGTGCGAATCAAGTTTCGCAGCCTGTTCGAAGTGATTAAGAGCTTTTTCGAAGAGTTGTTGGTTCATGTATGCCACGCCTATATTGTTGAGCGTCGCCGCTTGAATTGAATCGGCAATTTTCGGGGACGATGCTTCCTGGGAAAATAAGCCGAAGACAGCGAGGCAGATTACAACCGGCAGAATAAAAATGCGTGGGGTCATTGCTCGTCGAATCATTGGTAAGGAATTTAATCACAAACCGCGCAAGAAGGCATAAGCCAGTGTTCGGAAAATAAATGCGCGGGAGGTCTGTCTACATCCTTAACGCAATACTGGGCGCGCGAAAGCCACCGCATTGTTCTTCCAGCACGGCAGCGACGGAAAGAACCATTTCTTCTTCCCATGGACGCCCCACTAGCTGCACTCCAATCGGCAATCCTTCCGCCGACTGTCCGACCGGAACGACGGCGGCAGGGAATCCCAGCAGATTGAACCACTCGCAGTAGCTCCATGCGTCCAAATATTTAACTTCTTGGCCTTCTATATTCCAACTGCGCTCACCGTGCCGGAACGCCGGGATCGCCGCAACCGGACAAAGCAAAATCGGGTAATCGCGCATTTGCCGCAAAACATTCACGCGGACTTCATCGCGTTGCATCCACATATCGAGCAGTGACTGGGCAGTGTGTTGCTCGTCCGCTGCCGCCCATCCAGAAAATTCTTTGAGAATAGGGCTGATTTCAGATTCGTGCCCTTGAATCATCGGCTCCAACAACATCCCTCCCGTAATCCCAAAAAACTTCCACCACAATTCTCGCGCACGCTCCAGCCCGTGAGGAATCAAAGACTCAACCTGCAAACCCGCATTCTGCAAAACGCTCGCGGCCTTCTTCACCGCGGCACGGGTTTCCGGCGTGACCGGAGTTCGCCCATCGTCCTCAAAATATCCGATGCGGATATTTTTTAGCTCTTTATCGTGAGGCCAGCGTACCTGAACCGGAGCGGCTGAGGGATCGCCATCGTCCGGGCCTTGCATAACCTCAAACAGAATTTTCAAATCACCAACCGTGCGAGCCATCGGCCCGACCACCCCGATTAAAGCGAAGGGGCCAACTGAAGATGGAAAATGCCCGGTCGCCGGAATTCGGCCGGGCGTAGGCTTCAGTCCGCAAATGCCGCTAAAGTGCGCCGGCACGCGGATAGACCCTCCCCCATCGCTGCCGACGCCTCCCGCAGAACAACCCGAAGCGATCGCCGCCGCCTCTCCGCCGCTGGACCCCCCGGCGGTGCGCGATAAATCCCAGGGGTTGTTCGTGCGCCCATAAAGAAGATTGTCGGTCTCCCACGCCATCAGCAACTCGGGAGTGTTTGTCATGCCTAAAATAATCGCCCCCGCCTTCCGAAGCCGCGCAACCAGCGGTGCGTCCTGATTGGCGACATGGCCTTCGCGCAGCTTCGTACCAGCTTCGCATCTCATTCCGGCGACATCTATCGAACTTTTAATGCTGATTGGGACTCCGTGCAGCGAGCCGAGCTTCGCGTTGTTGCGCACCACTTCTTTATCCGCTTCCACTGCCTCCCGATGAGCATCCTCGGCACGCAGTTGCACAAAAGCATTCAGCAGTGGATTCAGCCGTTCAATTTGCGCAAAATGCGCTTGGACTGATTCAACCGCCGAAATTTCCCGACGACGGATTTGTTCAGCCATTACGGACGCTGGAAGGAGTGTAAGTTCGCGCATGCTTGTGAATTCACGATAGCATGAGCAAACTTGGGGAAGAATTCGGAATAGAGAGGCGTCTGACTTCGCGCGTATGCTAGTCGCATTCGTTGATCCGCCAATCGGCCACATCGTGCGCCTTTAGCGATTCGAGATATTCGATGGTGGGTGCCACCTTAATACCCGGAGCGAAATCGAGGGCATACATAGCGAAGTCCATGTTCTCGTGGGTGGAACCGAGACGATTACAGTTGTCCAAAATCTCCTGTTTGCGGCATTTTCCAGCATCAAGGATATAGACGTGAATAGTCCGGTGGCCACTCCTCTCGTAAACTCTCACAAACTCAGGCCGCTCATTCTCGTTTTGAGGGATCGCCTCAACAACATCCAGCCAGTTCACGCTCCGGACGTGCCATGGAGAATTTCGCAACTCGTAGAGGTTCGTCCCGACAGGAGCAGCCCACAGCGATTCGCCGCCTATCCCCATGTCCGGCTCTGGCAGTTCAAAATGCACTTTCACTAAGTCGTGTTCGTCTCCCACGTTCGCCGCTCCGGTTTCGCTAAATCACTGAAAAAGCGATGCGGCGATTATAGGACAGTCAATTGCGCTCATAACCACTTTAGAGTGCAACGCATTCGTGAAACAACAACCGAGGCGTGCGAAAATTGTTAAGCTAGTTGAGTAGCTGAATTCCCACGCTGGATACATCGAACCTGTCACTAAGCTCTAACTGAAATCGGCACGTCAAAACAGTCCCGGAGGCCCATTGCCTAACTCTCCAAAAATTTCTGCCGCTCTCCAGAAACAAGCCGCGCAGATTAAAGTGCTGCTAATGGATGTTGATGGAACCATGACGGACGGCAGTGTCACCCTGCTCTCGCAGCCAGATGGCACCGCTCTAGAGATCAAGACTTTCGATGCGCACGACGGACAGGGCCTGACGCTCGCGGCTACCGCGGGGCTGCGTACCGGCTGCATTACCGGTCGTGAAAGTGCCGCACTTCTGCGGCGCGCCCGCGAAATGAAGATGGAATTTATTTACATGAAGCAGCCGCTAAAAATGCCTGCCTATGAAGAGATCCTTCAAAAAGCAGGCGTCTCCGATTCTGCGGTCGCCTTCGTTGGCGACGATCTTCCCGACATCCCCCTGATGCGCCGCGCCGGCCTCGCCATTGCCGTTGGTGATGCCGTCCCTGAGGTAAAACACGTCGCGCACTACACGACGATAGCCCTCGCCGGCCACGGCGCGATTCGCGAAACGGTCGAACTAATTCTCAAATCCAAAGGTATCTGGGAAGAGATGATTGATAAGGCGCGTGCATGATGCGATGTTTCCTCGCTGCGCGCATCACATCCCCCAAAAACCGCCCGCATTCGGAAAGCGGGCGGCCGGTTTGTTCAAAACAAACTTAAGCGGCGCTCTTCGATCTCTCAGTTTTGCTCTCGCTAAAAAGTTGAATCATCTTGCGATTGAATGCGGGAATATCAGTGGGTTGCCGGCTGCTGACCCAATTATCATCGCGGACGACCTCCTCATCCACCCATGAGCCCCCCGCATTTCGCACATCGTCTTGAATGGTGTGATAGCTGGTTAAAGTGCGCCCTTCAACCACATCGGCAGATATCAATAACCAGGGAGCGTGGCAAATAAATGCAATTGGTTTCCCTGCCGCATCAGCACTGCGGACAAATTCTTGCGCTTCAGGAACAGCTCTTAGCGCGTCGGCATTCAATGCGCCTCCCGGCAACAATACGGCGTCGAATTCCTCCGAATCCACATCGTCAAACGTCGCATCCACCTTGTACTTTTTAGATTTGTCATCGTGCTTCATTGCCTGAATGTTTCCAGGTTTCACCGAAATCAGCGTGGTCTTTGCGCCCGCTTCGTCCAATGCTTTTCTTGGCTCAATCAGTTCAGCTTCTTCAACACCGTCGGCGGCGAGAATCGCCACTCTCAATCCTTCAATCTTGTTGTTGCTAGGCATGGCCCCTCCTGAATTATTTTGGATGTGTTCATCTTCTCTTCGCTCAGCGAATTTATGAATCAGGTCAAGCCCGTAGGTCGGCTGTAGGGTTATGCCATTTCATCTCAGGGAACCTCCAAGGTCTTTGACGCACCGTCTTGCTAAAATGACAACAGTCCATCTCTGAGAACTTATGACCCATCAACATTCCCCACGGTTTTTGCGAATCGCCGAGGACGCCCGCAAACATGTTCGCGAAGTAAGCATTGACGACGTGAAGTCCAGGCTGGATCGCAATGAGCAATTCTTGCTGGTAGACGTGCGCGAAGAGAGCGAGTTTGCGGCAGGTCATCTGCCGGGTGCAATTCATCTTGGCAAAGGAATCATTGAACGGGACATCGAAGGACGCGTGCCTGATCCAACGACGCCGATGGTCCTTTACTGTGGCGGCGGCTTTCGTTCCGCATTGGCAGCCGACAACCTTCGTAAAATGGGCTACACCCATGTGCTCTCCATGGCCGGAGGCATTCGAGGCTGGCGCGAACGTGCTTTCCCATTAACATCGAAATAAATGACCTCGAAATAACGATCCCGAAATGAACCACGTTACGCTGCGGCAGTCTCCCCGTTCTCTTTCGTAACTTGAACCGCAATGGTCTGGCATAGACACTAATTCAACGGAGCCGGTTTGCGGTTTGTAATCGAATCGGCGTTCCGTTTGAGTTGAGTCATGTCTAGAGCCGACGAAATCTCGGGCCAAATATCAGCAAAAACCGGCGCTGCGGTTGCACCAGCCCGGAGCGCGGAGAAACTTAGCTTCGAAAGCGCGCTGGGACAGGCCACCACCTCTGAGGAATTCTGTGCCGAGGTAGCCAATGCCTTTGCTGTACGCCCAACTGAAGTTGCCTTGTTGCGCTTGGAAAAAGGGCTGTTAACTTTTATTTTTCCGCTCGAATTGAGAACGGCTGGATCCATCCCTATCTCAAGTTCATCTGCGGTCGCCGTTCATACCGTCCTTACCAGGAAGGTTGAGCTATTCAATAATTTTGTAAAAGTAAAGCACGTGAGCGTTTTCGAAACCGTGAAGTTTACTGCTTCCGAGGAACCTGGGCCGGTTGAGCCAGCCCCAATCCAGAAGCTGATGTCGGCACCGATTACAAATGCGGATCAAAAAGTGTTGGGCATTCTTCAAGTCTGCCGGAAGGCTGCTGACCTGAAAATGGCGGGTCGCGACTTTACACTCGACGATCTGCAACAACTGGAGAGAGCCGCCAAAGTTGCCTCTAAACTGGCATTCATGAAGACCGGTCTGCCGCAACAATAGCCTCGTCTTAAACTAGCAGACAACCCTTCCTACTCATTTCCCTGCAGAGGCCTCTTCGCGGTTCCTCGCCGTGCGGCAGCACTGCATCGCCATCTCGCGGGCGGCGCGCAACTGCGCGACAGGGTCGTCCGTCGGCAAAAACTCCATCGCGGCGACCCCGCCAAAGCTCAATTCTGCCAGCTTTCGAAATATGCTTTGATAATTAATTTCACCGGTGCCTGGCTCGTGGCGCCCCGGAACATCCGCAATGTGTACGACTCCTACATGCTCGATGTTCTTTTCCAGCTTTTCAATCAGGTTGCCTTCCGCGATCTGTTCGTGAAAAAAATCGTATAAGAATTTGACCTGCGGAAGATTTACCGCCTTGACTATTTCGAACGCCTCCGCGGCTGAAGTCAAAAAATATTTGGGATTCTCCTCGGGATCGATCGTCTCCAGCAGAAGCTGCACCGGTTTTCCGGCGATCGTCCTTCCTTCTACTAGTTTCGCGGCCGCTTTTAGGCCGTCAATGCAGCTTCGGTGCTGCGCTTCGCGAGTCATGCCCGAAACTGTATCGCCGGATAGCAGAATAATGCTTGGGCACTCAAGCCGCCCCATCGCAACGAGCGCCTTGCGAAGGTCGGCCAGCAGCGCTTCACGATCATTCGGGTTGCTCACGCCGTATTTCAACCCGGCGGTTGCATCGAATGTGATTCCGAGCTCGCTGCGCTTTACATTGGCCCGCGTGAAGTCATCCTCGGACCACTTCTCGTACTCCCCGACGAGTTCCACGCATTTGTAACCAGCTTCCGCCACCTTTTCCAGTCGCTGCTCAAACGGCAAGTCCCTGAACACCGTCCATAACATCACCGAAAGCCGGAAAGGAGCTTCCTGGGTAGCCGCCTCGGTTACATTCAGAATTTCTCCTCGCGCCATTGCGGACCCGGGGCCTTGACTGATGGCGCCGAGCGCCGTGACTGCCAGGTTTCGATTGAACTCGCGACGATTCATATCGGTTGATATCTAACCACGGTTTCAATCAGCAGGGAAGTGCTGGTCATGTGACACAGAACAAACCCTATAAGCTACTTCGCGCTTTCACCTGATGGCCGCGGGATCTCAACGCCAGCCGCCACCGGAACACCGAAATTTGGAGTTCCGTCCGCGTTCCACGCGAAAGGCTGTATTCGCGGCGAACGATGCGCACCACAACCCTGGCCTGGCGAAGAATTCGCGTGGTAGATCAGCCAGTCTTCCTTCCCGTCTGGAGATTTGAAAAATGAGTTGTGGCCCGGCGCATAAACTCCCGCCTCCGCCGATTGCTGGAAGACAGGCTTCGAAGATTTCTTCCACGACGCAGGATTCATCAGATCGCTTCCCGACTGTCGCCTCCAGCATCCCGAGCGCATAATAGTCCGTCCAACACGCGCTGCCGGAATAAACCAAAAATATTTTGTCTTCGTGCTTCAGAATCTCAGGACTCTCATTGACGTCAATATGCGGCGGATCGCCCGGCTGTATTTTCCGATCAACGTCCCCAACCTTTTCCCATGGATACTCAGGCGTAGAAAGCCTGGCGCACGGACCTTCGACCGTCCATGGATTCTTCATTCGCGCAATATAAATACTCTGCGTTCCGTTTTCGTCGTCGTCCCACCCCGACCAAATCGCATAAAGCTGTCCCCGATCCTCGAACACGGATGGATCAATTGCCCATTTATCCGACGCATCGGAAACTTTCCCCTTTAACGTCCACTCGCCTTGGAATGGATCGGCCGATGGATTTTCCACCACCCAGTTGCGATGTGAGTGATTCCTTAACGCGTCGGCCGCGAAGTAGATGTACCACTTACCGGCGAGAAAATGAATTTCAGGCGCCCAGATATCATGAGAATACGGACCCGTCGAAGGAGGAATCCACGCCACCTTCTTTTCCGCGGACTTCAGGTCAGCCATGCTGCGGGTTCTCCACAGCGTGAGATTAGTGCCGGTCGTATTCATGTAGTAATAAACGCCGTCTCTGTATTCCACCCAGGGATCAGGCCCAGTCGGCAGCAGGGGATTCGTGAAAGTGGTTGAGCCCTGCTCGTTCACGCGCTGTTGCTGGCCGTACGAACCCACACACAGAAGGATTAATAGCAGCAGATTCCATGCAATTTTCATGAGGGCATCTCCACTCGGCGCCTGTTTGTGAGAGAGGTGGCTTGCTAACGTCTTCGGTTTTGCAAAATGTTGCGATTCATTGCGCAGGTGATGTTCACAGGCGCAGTATATGTGCACACTTGTTATGTGTCGAATATAATGGTGCACATTCATAAGAGAAGAGCGCATAGCTTGTTTCCCGCGGGGCAGCTCGTCCCTTTTGTCCTGGTCACATTTCTTTTCTTTCTTTGGGGTATTCCCAACAACCTGAATGACGTTCTGACCCGTCAGTTCATGAAGTCCTTCGCCATTAACCGCCTCGAAGCGGGGTTGGTGCAGTCAGCGTTTTATATGGGCTACTTCCTTCTTGCCATGCCTGCGGCGCTGATCATGAGAAAGGCCGGATACAAAGCGGGATTCGTAATCGGCCTGTTCTTGTTTGGGTCAGGCTGCTTTCTATTTTGGCCTGCCGCATTGGTGGGACGCTACTGGTTCTTCCTGTTGGCGCTGTTTGTGATTGCCAGCGGGCTTTCTTTTTTGGAAACAGCGTCAAACCCGTTTATAGCGCAATTGGGCGACCCGGACACATCGGAACAGCGGCTCAATTTCTCGCAGGCATTCAATCCATTTGGAGCTATAACTGGCGCGCTGGCCGGGACGATTTTTATTTTTTCCGGCGTGGAATTGACTCCGCAGGAGGTTGCCATCCGCAAGGCGCAAGGGCTCTATGAAGTGTATCTACGGACCGAAACCCTACGTGTGATCAAGCCCTATCTGGTGCTGGGAGTGGTTTGCGTTTCGTGGGCGCTGATTATTCTTCGCACCAAATTTCCCGCGATCCAGAGCGAGCACGAACAAAGCTCCGGTGACCACGGACATTTTCGTGAACTCTTTCGCTACCGGCATTTCATATTGGCGGTAATTGCCCAGTTTCTTTATGTCGGCGCACAGGTGGGAACGTGGAGCTATTTCATTCAGTACGTACAGGAATACACCCACCGGCCGGAAAAAATGGCGGGCTATTTTCTTACCGGAACTTTGGCTGCGTTTGGCGTGGGCAGGTTTCTTTCCGCTTATCTGATGCGCACCGTTCCGCCGAACAAATTGATGGGAGCTTACAGTCTGGCGAATGTCGCGCTCGTTTCGCTTGGGATCCTGTTTCCGGGTTGGCTTGGCCTGTGGTGCGTATTTCTCACCAGCTTCTTTATGTCACTGATGTTCCCAACCATCTTTGCCCTGGGACTCAAGGGTCTGGGGCCAAACACAAAATTAGGCGGATCGCTGCTGGTGATGGCCATCGTGGGAGGAGCGGTCCTCACTCCGCTCATGGGTCTCGTCTCAGAGGTATCGCACGGAATCGCGCTGGCCTACGTGGTCCCGCTCGTCGCGTACGTGTACATTTCCTTTTATTCTTTTTTTGGGTCCAGGCAGAGCAACGCGTTGGCGTAAGCCGGGTTCTTTCCCGAAGGTCACGTGAAATCAAATTTCTTATGCAACATCGGTTATGGCGACCGCTCGAAAGTTCCGCCCCGGAATCCACGTCTCGAATTCTCCGAAGCGTGTACGTTGCTCTGAGTCGAGAGATTTGTTTGATGTTGAGCGTGAGGCCAGCACCGATGCCGCTGCCAAGCTATCCAACTTTTGCAGTGAGCATTGATATTGATCCTCCGTCAACGCCTTCAATCGGAAACGTGATCACTTCGCCTTCCTGCCTACTGCCAATCACGTAGAGTAGTGGCAGATAGTGATCTGGCGTCGGGATGGAAAGCATAGCCTCAGGTCCAAGACTCTCATAATCGATCAGGGGCTTATATTCCCCCGCGATCATCATTTGTTTCGCTTCTTCCTCGAAACGGATCGCCCAATCGTACGGGTCGGGCATGTGTCGGCCCCATGCGTAGGCGTGTAGGTTATGGACCAGGTTCCCGCTCCCCACAATTAAGATGCCTTCGGCTCGCAACGATGCCAGTCCCCGGCCAATCTCGAAGTGGACCGATGCTGGCTGTGCTTCATCAATGCTAAGTTGCACCACCGGAACATCGGCGTTGGGATAGACGTGCCGCAGTACCGACCATGTTCCGTGATCGAGCCCCCACGAGTCGTCGAAGCCGACTGGTAGAGGCTTGAGCATGGTTTGTACCTTGCGAGCAAGTGCTGGATCTCCCGGAGCTGGGTACTGCACCTGGTAGAGCTCTTGCGGAAAGCCTCCAAAGTCGTGAATCGTTCTGGGGGATGTGCTGATGGTGACGCCAGTACCAGGCACAAACCAGTGGGCGGAAATAGACAGAATGGCCTTTGGCCTTGAGACCTCGGTCCCGATCTGCCGCCATGCTGCGGTGTAGCGGTTCTCCAATACGGCGTTGAGAGGATCGCCGTGTCCGAAAAAGATTGCCGGCAGCACTCCAGCCATACTGAAACACCTCCCAATTCGCCCCGTTCAGATCATCATCGTGCCGCGTGCACTCAGGCCGCCGATGGAAATTCAAAGACGTTCCCACCGCCACCGGGGATTCCATGCAACGCAGCTTCGTAAATGTTGGTAGTGTATCAGTTTGAAAACAATCAATGAGTTATCGCATAGTGTCTGCACAGATTGGTGCTGGCTTGCAAATGCATAGTTTTGGCGGTGTTGTTAGCAAGTTAAAATGTCCGGTTTTCTTAGCACGTGAGTTGTCCGGTTTGAGTTAATTGAGCAGCCGTAGCCGGGGCGGTGGAAAAGTGGGA
>Ga0208849_1000132_pt1 | contig 72799 bp, 72 predicted proteins | sample NGESurdeep072012_10_FD_184470 | JGI IMG/M metagenome (GOLD analysis project Ga0208849, IMG submission 184470) | Arctic peat soil microbial communities from Barrow, Alaska - NGEE Surface sample 53-3 deep-072012 (SPAdes) | ecosystem: Environmental > Terrestrial > Soil > Wetlands > Peat ...
TAGTGGCGGCCGAACCGCCGCGAGTCCATCTCCCACGCGTCGAGGCCTGGCCGGCCTTCGACGATCCACTCCGCAACCAGCCGTCCCATGCCGCCGGCGCCCGCCAGCCCATGCGCGCAGAAGCCGGCGGCGACCCAGAAACCGCGCACCTCCGAGGGTCCTAGGATGAACTCGTTGTCGGGGGTGAAAGCTTCAGGTCCGTTGACGAGTCGCACGACCTGGGCGTCCTTGATGGATGGAGTGCGGACGATCGCGTTCGCCATCAGCGGCTCGAAGCGATCCCAGTCTGGCTCGAGGAGCCTGCCGTTGAAGTCGGCCGGGATGCCATCGAGACTCCACGGCGCCGGGTCGCGCTCGTAGCCGCCCATGATCAGGCCGCCCGATTCGGGCCGGTAGTAGACGAGCAGCGACGGATCGCGCATCGTCGGCATGTCGAGGGGCAGGCCGGACGGCTTGGTGATCAGGTACTCGTGGGCCATCGGGATGAGCGGGACGGTGACTCCGGCCAGGCGCCCGATCTCCGGAGCGAACATCCCGCCGGCGTTGACGACCAGCTCGGTCTCGATGTCTCCTTTGTCGGTGACGACCCGGCGCACGCGACCGTCGCGGACCTCGATGCCGGTGACACGCGTGTCCTCGTAGATCTCGGCGCCGCGCCGGCGGGCGCCTTCGACCAGGGCGAAGGTGAGCTGGCTGGGGTCGATGTAGCCGTCGGTCGGCAGGAACGCCGCGCCGAGGACGCCGTCGGTTGACATGGGTGGGAACATGCGCTGAGCCTCCTGCGCCGACACCAGCTCCAGCGGCAGGCCGAACGTCTTCGCCCACCCGGCCTGGCGCGAAAGCTCTTCCATGCGCTCCTGGCTCGAGGCCAGGCGCAGCGAACCGACCTCGTGCCAGCCGGTCTCCAGCCCGACCTCCTGGCCGAGGGCTCGATACAGCTCGACCGAGTTCATCATCATCTGGGTCAGGCTGAGCGAGCCGCGCAGCTGGCCAACCAGTCCGGCGGAGTGGAATGTCGATCCGCTGGTGACCCGCGAGCGCTCCACCAGGACCATGTCGGTCCAGCCCAGGCGGGTCAGCCAGTAGAGGATGGCGGCGCCGCCGACCCCACCGCCTATCACGACGGCACGGGCGCGTGATTTCACTTTGCCTTCACCGCAGTCACCCTAGCCCGAAGGGGGAGAGGGACGTTCTTTCACGCCCCTCTCCCTGACCCTCTCCCCTGAACGGGGAGAGGGGACTAACCAGGCGACTGGGCCGCCTGGACTGCGGGTGTTTCGGGGGCGTTGCGTTGGGCGACTACGTAGTAGATCAGGCCGACCAGCAGGATCAGGCCCAGGGTGAACTCGTAGACGGGGATGCCGCCGATCGTTCCGCCGACAGTGACGTTCGGCAGCGCGCTCAGAGGCGGGTTCTGGCCTCCGACCGAGGCGTTGCGCGGCCACAGGAAGTTGATCTCCATGGCGACTCCCCAGGCCAGCGCGAGGATATTCACGATGGTGCCCCAGCTGCCGAGCTTGAAGGGGGTGGACTCTTTCGGCCAGCCGCGGAACCGCGCGATGAGGATGGCGATGTTGCCCAGGATGTACGAGAGGTAGATCATCCCGGTGGCGCCGATCGCTATGGTGCCGGCGCCCGCGTAGTAGATGAGGGGAAGGGCGGCCAGCACTCCGATCACGATGCAGGTGCCGATCGGCGTGTGCAGGCCAGGATGGACCTTGTTGTAAACGCGCCCCAGTGGCAGTTTTCCGTCACGCGCCATCCCGAATGCAAGGCGAATGGTCGAGGTCTGGATGGCGAGGCAGCATACGTAGATCGCGGCGAACACGACGAACAGGTACAGGTTGGCGGCCCAGCTTGGGAAGTTCGATTCGATGATGGTCACGAGCGGGAACGGAATCTTGCCGGCCCCGATGTCGGAGACGAATTTACCCATGTCCCCGGGGATCGCGATCACGGCGGCGAACAGGAAGATCGCGCCGATGATCGCCGCGCCGATGATGGAGGCGAGCACGGCTTGAGGAGCCGACTTCCGAGGGTTTTTCGTTTCCTCGGCAAGGGTGCTCGCAGTGTCAAAGCCATAGATCACGAAGAGCGACATGAACATGGCCGCTAGGAAGATGCCAGGAGCGTTGCTGGAGCCGAGATAGCTGGTGTCGAAGAAAACCGACACCGACTGGTGGTGATAGAAGAGGATCAGGACCAGCGCGAAAACGACCATGCCGAGGATCTCGAAAACAACGCCGGTGTTGTTGACGAACGCGACGAGCCTGACTCCGAAGATGCTCAAGAGGGTTGTGCTCAATAGGACCAGGGCGGCGACATTGCGCTCCGTGTCGAGGTCGGTCGCGATGCTCATGCCCATGTTGTTGAGCAGCGGGATGAGAACGAGCGGTACGGTCGCTACGACCGCCGCGATCGTGAGGACTCCGGCAAACAGGTAGATCCAGCCGGTGAACCACGCGTAGGTCCGGTTGGAGAGGTATTTGGTCCACTGGTAGACCGAGCCGGCGACCGGGAAGTGAGAGCTCACCTCCGCGAAGTTCAGGCCGACCAGCAGCTGGCCGACGACGACGATGGGCCAGCTCCAGAAGAACGCGGGACCGGCAAGGCCGATGCCCAGGATGAAGAGGGTGAAGATGCCGGTCGAAGGAGAGATGTACGAGAACGCGACGGCGAAGCTGGAGTAGACGCCGAGCGCTCGCCTCAGCTCCTGCCGGTAACCGAACCTCGCGAGGTCTTGAACGTCGGCGCTGTGCGCATGGTCCTCCAAGTGGTCCCCCTCCCTCGGCTTGCGCCGACCCGAAACGTTTGTTACAGAAGTCGGGCCGAAGCTATCACTCGGTGCGCTCTGCGTCAACGCGCGCGCTTGACGCAACGTGGCATTCCCGTAGGGAGAGGGACGGCTTGCTTCCACGCCCTCTCCCTGGCCCTCCCCCCTGAACGGGGGGAGGGGAGGGCAGGTACCGACTACATCTGGACTATTGGGTGGACCTCCATCGCGCCTACGTGCGCCGTCGGGCATTTGGCAGCGTATTCGACGGCTTCGTCCAGGTCCTTGGCTTCGATCACGTAGAAGCCGACCAGCTGGTCACCGGTCTTGACGAAAGGTCCCGAGGTGGCCTCGGTGTGGCCGTTGCGAACCCGAACCGTCTTCGACGTCTTCGACGGCTGGACCGGGTCGCCGGCCTTGAACATGCCCTTGCCGTCGATCTCGGCGAAGTAGTTGTTGAAGGCATCGTTCTGCGCGGTGAACGCCGGGCTGCCCGGGGCGGCCATCTTTGACTCGTCGGCATAGAGAAGGTAGAGGTACTTCACGTTCGACTCCTTTTGCGCCGCGGGTGCGGCGGGTTTAGACGGGTTTGGCCTGGGCCAGGACTTGCTCTTTGGTGACGCCCTGCATGTGGTGAACCTCGCTGGCGTGCTCCTGCACACCACTCACGAGCTTCTCCTCGTCGTCAGTCTCGAGCACCCAACCGCATTCACATTCGACTCGCTTCTTCATCTGGTCTCCTTATTGGCTTGCCGGGCCGGCGGGTAGCATCTTCGCCGGCGGGGTTTGGGGAAAGTTTGGAACCTGTTGGATTGCGCATCTACCTTACGGGGACAGTTCAGGTCGAGCTGGGACAGCGCTTGCTGCGCGAGTCGCAGCTGGGCGGGCCCCAGGGCCGATTTGTGCTCGCATACCTGGTGACCGAGCGCAAACGGGCGGTGACCCAGGCCGAGCTTGCCGAGGCCTTATGGCCCGACACGCTGCCTCCCTCGTGGACGGTCGCGCTCAGCGCCGTCGTGAGCCGGCTGCGATCACGCCTGGCCGCCCTGGGCATGGCCCGCAATCGCACCATCGCCAGCGCCTTCGGCTGCTACCAGTTTTCTCCCATGGGCGAGGTCTGGATCGACGTGGAGGCGGCGCTTGCCGGCATCGACGCAGCCGAGGGCGCGATCGAAGTGGGTGATCCCGGAGCGGCCTATGGGCCGTCGCTCATCGCGACCACCGTGCTGCGCCGACCGTTTCTCACCGGACAGGACGGAGCCTGGGTGGACGAGCGGCGGGCCGTTCTCGCGTCGAGCCTGGTCAGGGCGCTGGACTGCAGGGTCGAGGCGTTGTCCGCCAACCATGAGCTCGAGCTGGCGCTGACGCATGCCCGGGAGGTAGTGCGCCTAGAGCCGTACCGGGAGTCGGCCTATCGGCGGTTGATGCGGATGCTCGACCGCAAAGGTGAGCGGGCGGAGGCCGTGCGCGTTTATCAGGAACTTGGGCGGCTGTTGAAGCGGGACCTGGGAGTGGGACCGTCGGATGAAACGGAGGCGGTTTACCGGGAGATTCTTCTTTCCCGCCCCTCTCCCTAGCCCTCCCCCCTGAACGGGGGGAGGGGACTCAGAAGCGTCCGGGCGGCTGAGCCCAGCCATGCGCCCGTGAGGCCAAGGAGCAGGCCGACCAGGCAAGTGAGGATGGCGGGAATCGCCGCCTGGTGGCCGAAGCCCATGATCGCGGCCAGGCTGGTGGCGGCCGATCCGGCGCCGTACTGGAGCTGCAATCCGGCCAGCGGCAGCGCCCAACCGATCAGCCCGATCGCTGCTCCGACTGGAATGGCGAACCGGGCCCGCGGCTGCATGACGCCGATCACGAGACCGGCGACGAATGGCGCCCACCAGGCGCCGGCCACCACGCCAGCCACCGAGACGATCAACGCCACGATCACAGTCGCCACCATCCTCACGGCTGCAGGGTCCATGCGGTCGAACCGCTCGCGCCGGAGGCCTGGTCGGCCGTCAGCATCGCGGCGTACTTGCCGTCGAACCAGGTGTTGACGCGGTCGTCGTACCACGCCGACGCCGGGTTCTCGCTCTGCCCGCCCGGATAGATCGCCTCGAACGTGCCGGCGCCCCAGTCCACGACCATGCGCCAGCTCGGTCCGTTGCTTGAAGGGAAGTTCGGCGCGGCGAGCGGGGTGTTGGCGTCGCCGCGGTCGGGGCGAGGGCCGTAGTTGAGTCCGGTCACCTGCGCCAGGTTCTCGATCACGCGCTGGTGGACCCTGCCCCACGTCCACGTATTGGGGTCCGAGCCGAGCTGCTTGGTCAATGTGGAGATGGTGGACGTGAACGCGATTCGCATTACATCGGAGGACGTGTTGGACGAGCCGCCGTATGTGAATGCGGAGTTGGTCGGATCTCCCAGTGTCCATGCCTCGAGGTCCTGGCCGAGGGCATCGTTCAACTCCGAGCGGGCGACTTTGACGTCCCGCGACTTCCAGTACGGATCGAAGGTCGCCGCAAGATAGGACTGCCAGAAGGTCCACCAGATCGTCGCTGCCGGTGAGTTGATCTCCATTCTGTAGTCCCAGCTCGCCAGCAGGTCTCTGGAGGGCGAATTGGGGATTGCCTTGAGCAGGATCGGAACCATTTCGGAGGCCAGGTAGTCGCGCGTATCGGTCTGCAGCGCCATCATGTCCGCGGCGCTGAGCTTGGTCCCCTGGCTCAGCACGCGATGGATCTCGTTCGCGCGATATCCGGGGTCGAAGAAGTTCGACGCGGTGCCGATGTAATAGGGGTAGCCGGCCGTGACCTGACGCTGGTTGGCGGACCAGATGATTCCGTCCGGCGGGTTGTAGACCTGAGGTATGTCGTCATAGGGGATGGTGCCCTTCACGTCGTTCTCGCCGGTCCCCGCCATGGGCAGCCAGGGCTGCGCACCGGCGCCCAGCTGCGGGTAGTAGCCGGCCGAGATCAGGCCGATATTGCCTTTGTCGTCGGCGTACACGAAGTTGTGCGTTGGCGAGTACCAGCCGCGCAGCGCGTCTCGGAACTGCTGGTAATCGCTCGCCTGGTCGATGCCCATGAGCACGTCGAGGTCTTGCGACGGGATGTTGCCCGCCCACCACACCGAGGTGGTCTGGCCGCGCTCCGTGATGACCGGACCGTGCACGCTCAGCTTCACCGTCAGGTGGTCGGTCGGGCCGCCCAGCACAGGGATGTCATAGCTAACCGTCTGGTAGCTCTTCCATGCGCCGTTCCACAGGTACTGTCCCGGGTGGGCGGAATCCTCGTGCTCGAGATAGAAGAAGGTCTGCTGGTTCTGCGCGTCGGTCAGGCTCCACGAGATGTGCTGGTTGTGGCCGATCAGGATCACCGGCGTGCCCGGGATGCTGACGCCGCTGACGTGGTAGCCGGGCGAGTCCATCGTCAGCTGGTACCAGATCGCGGGCAGCGTGAGATGGAGATGCGGGTCGCCCGCCATCAACGCTCCGCCGCTCGTGCTTCGCGATCCGGCGACGGCCCAGTTGTTGCTGTCGCCCCCAGTGGCAACCAGACCAGCCGGCAGTGAGGAGAGGCGTTGATACACATCGGCCGCCGCGACGGCCTCCGAGTTTGAGACCTGGGACACGGCCGCGATCGGCGCGGGCGGCGCTTGCGCCGGATACGGGCCCGGGTCATAGGGAGACTGGGGATTCGGCGGAAGGATGGGGAACCACTGCGAGGTGAGGTCGGCGCCTAGCGATTTCTCCAACAGCGCCATCACGAGCGGCGTGTCCGTGAAGTTGAGTGTCTGCGTCATGTCGCCTTTGACGATCAGCGAATCGATGGGCGCCCACGGCTTCGGCTGGTAGCCGAGCAGCGTGAACATCGCAGGTAGCTGGTGTGCCGCCTCCGCCTCAGTGATCCGATCGTTCACGCCCTGCGCGTAAGCGAGGCCTGCCTCGCGCGACCGGGGCGAGGCGGCATTCCATTCGAGCTGCGCCGTGCGCAGCAAACCGAGCTGCAGCTCGAACCGGTCGCTGTCGAGGGCAGCCTTGCCAACGACTTCCGAAAGGCGTCCCTCCCCCTGCCTTCGCAGGAGGTCCATCTGGAAGAGGCGGAAGCGCGCGTGCACATAGCCCGTGGCCAGGAACAGGTCGTGGTCGGTCTGCGCGACGATGTGGGCGGTGCCGTCGCTCTCGAAGGTGACCCTGACGGGCTGATCGAGCCCTACGAGGTGCAGGGTCTCGCTGCTGATGGAGGCGTCGGCCGCCATCGTCCAGGCGCCGGTCACAGGGTTGAACGCGGGCCCGAGCGCAGGCAGAGGGCCGGCGCCGAAAAAGGCGGCGTAGAGCACGGCGGCGGTGACGATCAGGGCCGCGATCGCATTCAGAGCGCTTCGAGCTCGGCGGGGACCCTTCGTGGGGCGGTCGGTGGCGACCCGCGGGCCGCGGACGGACGTTGGTCTCTTGGCAGGGGTATCGATCGCGGGGTCGAGCGTCACTGCGGAAAGTTTGAGCTACGCGGCTCTCAAGGTGGTTCCTCTGGCCACCTGGGAGGCTACTCTTTGCAGCCGGGCCTGGGGCGTGGAGGAATTTCGACCGGGCCGAAGGAATAATTGGTGCAGCCAGGCATCGTTGGTTTGAGGGGTGCGATCACCGCCGCCTGGGAGGGCGATCTGCGCGCCGTGCGCGAGGATCGGTACGACACGGCTGCGGGGAAGGAGGCGCTGGCGTTCATCCAGCGCTGCTACTCGCTCGTGTCCGATCTGCGCGCCCCGATCCAGAAGGCCTGGGGCCTGGGCGGCCACGTCCACGTCGCGGACAGCGCCAACGTCGCGGGGCCGGGCCCGCGGGTTTCGCAAACGCGCATCAAGCTGCGCAACCATGGCGACCTCGTCGCGGTCGAGGCGTTCACTTATGCGGACGGCACCTCCAGGCGCAATCCGTCGCTCGGGCTCGACCGCGAGATCAAGGTCGTGGGTGTGAGCCCGCTGACCTTCGTGCAAGAGCTCTACAGCGCGACGGTCGACTTTCTGCAGGTGGCGCTGAGCCTCGACCTGGCGCTCGGCGGATCAGCCTGGCTCTGCGAGCAGGTCGTGGCCTACAACTTTGTGGTCGCCGGCAAATGGCCGACGCTGGGCGAGGTATACAAGCGAATGACGCGCGAGCTCGCAATCGAGGACAGCTTCGAGCGGGTGGCGGCCATGCTGGCTCCGGCCCCGGCGAGCAACGGTTCGAACGGCGTCGCAGGCGCGGACGCTGAGGTGACCCTGACGCTCGAGCAGCTGCATCGGTGTCGAGACACGCAGCCTGACCTCGACAATTTCGTGCAGGCGGTCCACCTGGCCGTCGCCGCAGACCAGGAGAACCGCCGGCTGACCAGCGACGAGGTGGTGCGCGAGCTGAGCCTTGATGAACTGTCGACCATCAAGCTCGGGCGGCTGCTCGCGGCCTCGCCCGAGGTTTGTCGCGACGCGGAGGTTGGCGCCGGATTCGCGAGCTGGAGCTTTCTTCCGTCGTACAACGTCCACTTCTTCCGGCGGGCCAACACGATCGACGAATACGTGGCGGTGGCCGCAACGCTCGGGCCGAAGAGCGGCCTGGAGGCGACGCGAGGCACGCGTCCCCCCGCCTCCATCGGGGTCGAGACCGCCAACTCGATGCCGGATGGGATCGTCACGTTTCTCATGACCGACGTCGTGGAATCCACCGCCCTCTGGATCCACAGCCGCGCGCAGATGTACGCGGCGATGAGGCGGCACGACCAGCTGCTGAGCGCGGCGATCGAAGCGAACGGCGGAATCGTGATCAAGGAGCGTGGGGAAGGCGACAGCTTCTTCGCCGTGTTCCTGCGCGCGACCGATGCGGTGGTTGCCGCCCTCGACGCGCAGAAGGCCCTCCTGTCCGAGCCCTGGCGGGACCGGATCCAGATCAACGTGCGCATGGCCATCCTCACCGGCGAGGCCGACGCGCAGGACCGGGACTATCGATCGCCGGCGGTCAATCGGTGCGCCAAGCTGCGCCGCCGTGCGATCGGCAACCAGGTCCTGGTCTCGGAGACCACCTATTCGATCGTGGCGGACATCCTTCGCGACGACATCCAGCTCGTGAGCGTCGGCAAGCGGAGGCTCGAGGGCCACGAGCGGCCCGAGGAGATCTACGTCCTGACCCACGCCGAGGTTGCCCTGGAGACGGCGGTCGCCGCGGACGAAGTCGTGGCGTAAGGAAGCTATTGGCCTCGAATGGCGTTGAAGTTGATTCAGTGAGACGGGAGAACACCGCACCGAGCCGCCTGGGCGTCGACCGCTACTCCGTGATCCTCGTGGCGGTCGCGGCCACGATGTGGGCGTCCGACGCCTACTTCCGCAACCAGCTGGTCAAGCACCTGAGCTCTCCGGAGATCGTCGTGGCCGAGGACGGGCTGGTCATGCTGTTCCTGCTACCGGTGCTGTGGCGCAACCGCCACGAGCTGTCGTTCCTCGGCGCACGCGGCTGGACCGCGGTCGCGATCATCGCGGTGGGCGCGCAGGCGCTGGCGACCATCCTGTTCACCGCGTCGTTCTCGATCGCCGCGCAGCATCAGCTCTTCGCGGAGACGTTTGTGCTGCAGCAGACCCAGCCGCTGATCGCGATCGTGCTGGCCTGGATCGTGCTCGGCGAGAGGCGGCGGCGGTGGTTCTGGCCGGCGGCCGTGGTCGCGATTGCCGGGGTCTACATGGTTCTGTTCGCGAGCGACCCGCTTTCGCCGGTTTCGGCGCTGCGCAACGGACGTCTCGAGGTGGGACTGCTCGCGCTCGGTGCGGCCGCGCTCTGGGGAAGCGGGACCGTTCTGGGTCGCTTCGCCCTTGGGTCCATCTCGTTCTGGAGCATGACCGCGCTCCGCTTCACGCTGGCTTTCCCGGTGCTGGTGGGCGTGGTGCTGGTGCAGAACGGTTTCGGGGGCTTCAGCCACTACACCGTCAACGATTTCGTGCCGAACCTGCTGGCGATCGCGATCGTGCCCGGCCTGCTGGCGCTGCTTCTGTACTACCGGGCCCTGTCTAAGACGCCGGCCTCGCTTGCCACCATCGCCGAGATGGCCTACCCGGTGGCGGCCACCTTGATTGCGTCGGCGCCTCCGCCTTGGGGCTTCAACCAACCGCTGTACGGGTTGCAGATCGTTGGAACCGTGCTGCTGATGGGCGTGATCGTGGTCCTGAACTGGTCGAAGGAAACTGCTTCGCCGGTGGTGGTGTCTGGGGCTCTTACGCCGGTCGAGGGTTAGTTGTCTTCCCCGCCCCTGCGCGCAGAGCGGCGACGAGGAGAGGACCTACGGTCGAGCCGGCCAGCGGCAAGGCGAAGCTCAGCCAGATGGTCGAGATCAAGGGACCGCTCGGCCCGATCATGCGGGGAATGATGGGTCCGCAGGTTTCCAAGGAGTTCCCGACCTTGCTGGCGAACCTGGCCAGGAAGGCGGAAGCCGGCTAGTTCGGCGTCAGCCTCTCGAGCGCCGCGCTGACCGCTTCTGCTTCACCAGGCTCGAGGAGCGCGCCAAGGTTGCGGTCGAGGCTGCGCAGGAAGACGGCGTGCGCCTTCTCGTAGGCCGCCCTGCCCTTGTCAGTCATGTGCGCGTAGACGCCGCGGCGGTCTGTGGGGCAAGAGTGCCGATCGATCAGCCCGGCCTTGATCATCTGGTTCAGCCGGCGCGAGGCACCGCTGTCGGTGATGCCCTCGATGCGAGCGAGGTCCTGGAAGCGGAGCATCGTGTTGGGTGCGCGGCGAAGGTGGGCGAGGACCTCGTACCAGCCGAGCGGAATGCCGGTTTTGGGCAGCATGTCCTTCTCGATCGCGGCCGTCATCGACGAGTGGGCGCGTGCGATGCCTTCCCACAGCTGGACGGCCTTGGTGCTGGTGAGCCTGGCCACGGGGGTAATCCTATTCATTGATCCACACATATAGAAGGACGAGGGGGAACCATTTCGGTCCCCCCTCGACAGAGGAGCTTACGAAGCCTGCGCCAGCTCTCCGAGCTTGACGACGATCTCCGCGTCGATCTCGAGCTTGATGGTGTTGCTCGCGAACGGCACGGTGCCCGCAAGTCCGTCAAAGGTCAGGCCCCAGTCCTTGCGGTTGATCTGGCCCCGGGCGCTGATGCCGACGCGCTCCTTGCCGCCGAACGGGTCCGGCAGCCGGCCCTCGATGGTCGCCTCGAGCACGACGGGCTTGGTGATCTCCTTGATGGTGAGATCTCCGGTGACCTTGAAGTTTTCCTCATCGACCGGCTCGATGCGGGTGAGCTTGAAGGTCATGTAGGGGTACTTCTCAACGTCGAAGAAGTCGGCGCTGCGAAGGTGGGTGTCACGCTGGTCGCTTTGCGACTCGAGGCTCGCGAGCTCGACTTTGACCTCGCCGCGGGTCTTCGTATAGTCGTCGTCCGGGCTCTCGAAGCCGCCTTCGAACTTGTTGAAGCGTCCGTGCACAGTGGACACCGCCAGATGCTTGGCCGTGAACCCGATATGCGTGTGCGCCTGGTCGATTTCGTACTTGAGCATTGGTTTTCCTCCTGGGAAAGTAGTGAGTCTCGCCTCTATCTACGTGCGTGCGCAAGCAACTATTCCAGGCGGGCGGCGGCTTGCCTCGTTCGGTAGGCGAAGTTCGACCGGCGCCAGCTGACCACGATCCCAGCCACCATAACGAACAGGAATACGGCCAGCGCCGCCGCAAACAGGATCGGTCCCAGCTTGCCGGAGCCGACGGCGGTGCCAAGCGGCGCCCAGTCGACCGTGGCTGCGGCGTTGAGCCAGGCGATGAGGCCGGCACCGAACGCGACAAGGGCGAGAGCCCAGCGCTTTTCAGAGGTCGACATCTGGGCGAGGTCCAGGCGGCGGGTTCGGGGTGAGACCGGCGCCCTGGCGATCTGGGTGAGGAGGGCGAACCAGACGATCAGCATCACCAGGCCGACCGCCAGAGCGACCTTGGGATAGGCGGTCTGGTCGATGGGAGACAGGTCGGACGACCCCGCCCAGGCGGCCATCGGCAGGAACCAGATGACGCTCGTGAAAGCGGCGGCGCCGGTCCGGCCGAAGCGTTCGACGAGCCTCGTCATGCCGTTCATTTCAGCACGACCATCGTGAGCGAATGACGCTGGGCGTGCCGACCTCGTAGACTGATGCTCTCGGCCGGCTTCGCCCGGCCCGCTCCGCTCGGGTCCTCTCTCGCCGTCACGGTAACGGTGTCCTGATCGTCGCGATCCAAATACGAACCCAGAGAGGGATCAGGAGAATACGTTGCCAGTAGTCGCAGAAGCGGGCGTGAGCCCGCGCACATTCGGATCGTTCGCAGAAGCGGGCGTGAGCCCGCGCATGCTCGCCGCCCTGTTGAAACAGGGCATCACGGAACCGGTTCAGGTCCAGGCGGAGGCCATTCCGGCCCTGCTCGCGGGCCGGGACGTCGTTATGGAAGCTCAGACCGGGTCGGGCAAGACGCTCGCCTATCTGATACCGCTCGTCGAGAAGCTGCCGCGCGGCGGGGCCGGGCCTCGGGCGCTGATCGTCACCCCGACACGCGAACTCGCGCTGCAGGTAGAGAAGGTGCTGCGCACCCTCGCCCCGGAGCTCCGGACCACCGTGCTGTATGGGGGCGTCGGTTACGCAACGCAGCGGCTCGCCTTGAAGCATGGCGTCGACGTGGTCGTCGGCACTCCGGGACGGATCATCGACCTGCTGGGCCAGGGGAGGCTCTCACTGTCGCGCATCGAGTACCTCGTGCTCGATGAGGCTGACGAGATGCTCGACGCGGGCTTTGCCCCGTCGGTCGAGAAGATCCTGGGTCTCACCTATGAGCCGCAGACGGTGCTCGCCTCGGCGACGATGCCGAGCTGGGTTACGAAGATGGTCGATAAGCACACCAACGAGCCGTTTCAGGTGCGCCTCGAGTCAGACCACGCCGACCGGTTGGAGCATGGCATGCTCCGCGTAGATCGCGAGAACAAGCTGCAGACGCTCAGCCGCTTGCTCCGCCGCCACAAGGGCAGCGCGATCATCTTCGGCCGCACCAAGCACGGTGTGAAGAAGCTGAATCACAGCCTCCGGCAGCTGGGCCACAACACTGTGGAGCTGCAAGGGGACCTGTCGCAGCTGACTCGCGATCGCGCGATGAACTCGTTTCGCGAGGGCCGCAGCCAGATCCTCGTCGCGACGAACGTCGCGGCGAGAGGGATCGACGTCGTGAACGTCGGGCTGGTCGTGAACTTCGAGCTGCCTGATTCGGCACAGTGGCTGACTCATCGGGTCGGGCGCACCGCTCGGATGGGCGAGCTGGGCCGCGCGCTCACGTTCGTCACCCCGGAGGATGAGCCGGCATGGGTGAAGCTCAGCCGTCAGGGGGCCCCGGACATCCGCGAGATCGACACCAAGCTGCTGCTCGACGAAGGCAGCTGGCACTACAGGGAAGGCCGGCCGATGCAGTCGCATCCGGCGAGCGCGGCCCCGCGATTCAACCGGAACCGCGGCCGCACGAACAGCAATTGGCGTCCGAGGCGTTCGGCCTAGGCGATCTGCTGCTCGCCGATCTGCTCGCCGAAGAATTTCATGACTCGAGTCCATGAGTCTTCGGCGGCAGCCTTGTCGTAGGCCCTGCCGCTTTCGTTGAAGAACGAATGCCCGGTGCCGGGGTAGATCTTGATGTCGTGCGCGATGTGGTGCCGGTCGAGCTCCTTGTCGAGCGCGCGTCCCGCGTTGGCGGTGAAATCCTTCTCAGGGTAGGAACCGACCACGGGACAAAGTCGCTTGGCCACCTCGAGCGGGCGAGGGTTGGCGCCGTAGAAGGGCGCGATGGCCTTGAGCCGCGAGTCGGTGCAGGCCCAGGCGATGGCGAATCCACCACCCATGCAGAAGCCGATTGCGCCGAGGCGCTCGGGGTCAACGCCGCGCGCCTTCGCGAGGTACGTGAGCGCGGCCTTTAGGTCGTCGACGCCGTAACGATTGACTGAGCCGAGAAGCATTCCCCCCATGTAGCGGGCCATGCACACGGCGCGGTTGCGGTCGGTGAAAAGATCCACCGCCAGTGCGACGTAACCGGACTCGGCGAACCTGTTCGTGATGTGCTTGATGTTGTCGTTGAGGCCGTAGGCCTCGTGGATCACGACCACTCCGGGATGCGGTCCCGAGCTCTCGGGCGTCGCGAGATAGCCACCGCCCTTCAGCTCTCCGCGATCGATCTCCCGTGTCTGCGCTGGCACCAGGAGATCGTAGAGGAGGGCGGAAGGCGGGCGTTATCATCAACATCGGCTGGGCGTTGTGGGCCCGTGGCGCAGTTGGGAGCGCGTCTGACTGGCAGTCAGAAGGTCAGGGGTTCGAATCCCCTCGGGTCCACCAAATCTCCAACTCGTACTGCGGTACCGGATTGGAACCCTCTGTTTGGGGGGCCACGAGGCCCGCACCCGGCATGGCGACTTCACCAAGCGTTGCCTTTAAACCATAGCAATGGGGATTCAGGGCGATTCGCCGCATATGATCCTGGTGGTCAGTTGAACACCATCGGAGGATCGATCATCAGGCACCGGATCTTGGTCGTGGACGACGAAGTCGACAACGTCGAGATGCTGGAGAGGTTCCTCTCCGAAGAGGCCAGCTCGATCAAGAGCGTGACCGAATCGAACGAGGTCGAGCGCGTCTTCATCGAGTTCGAGCCGGACATCATGCTGCTCGACCTGCACATGCCAAAGCCGGACGGTCTCGAGATCCTTAGAAACCTGCGTAGCGTTCGGGAGAGCCTCGGCTTCCTCCCGGTGATAGTGCTGACCGGAGACACCGGCCGGACCGCCCGGAACAGCGCCCTTCTCCTCGGTGCCGATGACTTTCTGACCAAGCCACTCGACCGTCAGGAGGTGGTCCTTCGGGTCCGCAACCTGCTGAGGACTCGCCGTCTCTATGTCGAGCTCGACGAGGCCAACCGCGCCCTGGAGCTGAAGCAGAAGCTGCTGTGACCAGCGCGCCACATGGCGTTCAACCCCACCAGATGTAGCCTGGCAACCCCCCATTCGCTGGAAAGGCAGGCTCCGGAGGGGACCATACAATCAAGCTGCGGGGGCCCCCTGGGTGTTCGTAAGGGGTGAAGTTCTAGGCGTCACCCTCGGGGGGCTTCTGTCATGTATCCCGCGGGTGCCCAAACTCTATGGGCACTGGTGGGCTTGCGCGCGTACAGTCGGGAACTACCGGCGGCCGTCAGCCGCCCCACTGTGTCGATGGACACCAATCCCCCGCTGGGGTCGCCCTATGGGCGAGGAGGTTGCCTTGTACGGAACCATAGCCAAGATGAAGCTGAAGCCCGGCGCTGAAGAGAAAATCATGCAGGTGATGGAAGGATCGACGGCTAATCGAGAGGGTCATGTCGCGACCTACGTGTTCAAGTCCGATGCCGACCCGAACGTTCATTTCGTCACCACCATCTTCGAAAGCAAGGGCGCCTACAAGAAGTTCGCGGATTCGCCCGACCAGACGAAGCGCTTCCACCAGATGCAGGAGCTGCTCGCCGCTGAGCCTGAGTGGCACGACGGCGAGGTAATCCACCACGACACGAAGGTCGCCGCGACCCGCTAGCGACGATCACCTCTAGATCCGCCTCCAGGTAGTCGTTCGCGACGTTCGCGATCGGCTGCCCTGGGGTGGAGCGTGATGGCAGACTAACCACCGTGTTTGCCAGTTCAAACTATCCGCCCGATCTTGCGGCTGCCGAACGGTTTGTGGCCCAGATGCGCCACGGCACTCTGATCGCCTGCTCCCCAGATGGTTACCCGCAGGTCAGCATCCTGCCGTTCGTGAAGACCGGCGATCTCATCGAGCTGCACTGCGTACAGGCCGACCCCACCTTTGACGCAGTCCTCGCCAATCCTCGTGTCACCTTTTTCGTCTCTGACTTTCTCGCCTGGTCACCGCACCACTGGGTCGACGACCAGGACGCCGGCCGAGCCACGCTCCATTTCCGAGCCGTTGCGTTCGAGTGCGACGTCGAGCGAACGTCGACGGATCCCGTCGAAGTGGCGGGTGCCCTCAGCCGGCTCCTGGCCTCCTATGAGCCGGGCGCCTCCTACCAGCCAGTCGAGATGGGCGATTTCTATGGACCGCGCCTGCGGCGGCTTGCAACGATGCGCTTGCGTGTCGTCCACACCCAGATCAAGTTCAAGACCGGCCCGGCGGGCACGGCAGAGACCAAGCGACACGTCGCCGACCGGCTCCGCGAGCGCGCGCAACCGGGCGATGTCCGAGCCGCCGACGTGATCGAAGCCGCTCTCGCCGACCAACCTCCGGCCTGAACCGCTTGGTATCACTGAAGGGGGAACGGGGACTGCCACCAGGTGGGCATGTCGTCGACTTCGATCGCGCTGACCCATTTGACCCACCAGAAACCGCGCGCGTCGGGCACGACAAGGCGGGCCGGAAAGCCATGACCAGGGTCGAGCGCCTGGTCGCCGAAACGAGTCGCGAGTAGCAAGGTGCTCGCACGGTCGATGGGGAAGCGGCGGTCGTATCCCGTGGCCGACACGACGCGAATCGACGCGCCGTCCGTCTTGCCGATCAGGCGATCCAGCCGGGCGCCGGCCCATTCCTGCGTCGAGAAGAAGCCGCCCGTGCAATCCAGCGTCGCCGTCAGCCGGTCGTCGAAGGCGGAGATCTCGTCATACGACCACTCGCGACCGCCCGCGGGCAGCCGCCAGGTCGCCTGGTCGATTTGTGGGATCGCGTCGAACATCCACGAGCTAACGGGCATCAGACCCGGCTGGAATGAACCCGCCTCATACGAGCCGGTGAAGCGACGTGCAGCGCCCGGCATCCCGGTTGCCCTCACGACCATCTCGCTGGCCGCATAGGCAGTGACCGCCGCGGCCACGACGGTTCCGCCGCGAAGGACGTTGCGCCGCGAGAGATCGGTGGGGCGAAGGCGCACGCGGCGCGCGACAACGTGCCAGACCGCGAGCGGTACGGCCGCAATCGCGGCCCCGACGTGAAAGTCCATGGCCGTGAGCGGACCCACATAGATGAGCAGGCCCGTGGAGTGAAGGAGTCCGGCCACGAGTGAGATCAGCACGAGCACGCCGAGAAGGGTTGACGCCCACCGGCCTGGCCGGGGCCGGCCTAGCCCGCGCCGCGCGATCATCGATTTCCAGGGCAGCAGGGCCAGGATCGCGAATCCGCCGGCCGCGTGAAGCACGAGCGCCCATCGCGATGGCGCTGTGGCGTAGGCGAACGCGATCCATCCGGTGAGAAACGCGACGGAAAGAAGCGCGAGCAGCGCAAGGTTCGTGCGCACACCAAGGGCGATCGCCATCGGTCGCCGCGCAGCCGGTCGAACGCTCATGGTCCGAGCCTACGGCGAGGGTGACATGGTCGCACGCGGAGAGCCTCGCCCTAGATCTCCTTCTCGAAGCAGACGCTGGTCGGCGATCCGGCGTATTCGCCCCAGCAGTCGACCTGGCTGTATCCCGCCCGGCGATAGAGGCCGATCGCCTCGTCCTGGTAGATGCCCGTCTCGAGGACCGAACGCTGCGCGCCGAGTTCCCGGCCGGCGCCCTCGAGGTGCGCAAGGATCTCCTTGGCGACGCCGCGCCCGCGCAGCTCAGGCTCGACAAACATGCGCTTCACCTCCGCGGTGCTTTCGTCCAGCAGCCGAACGGCGCCGCAGCCGACCGCCCGTCCGTCGATCCGCGCCACGACGAACGTGCCAAGCCCCGCCGCCAGCTGCTCCGGCCTGAGGTTCGGCCCGAACCTCTGCTCAGGCGGATAACGGCCGGAGAGGTGCGTGTCGAGGGCCGCGATCAGGCGTCGGGCATCAGGTGAATCGAACGGCTCAGCGGCAATCGTGACTTTCATCCCGTTTGACTCTCAGCCGAAGATGTGTTCACCGGGCGGCTGAGTCAGCCTCAGCACAACCAGCCCAAGACCAAATCCAGTCGCTGCCACGGCGATCAAGATCGCGCTGAGCCAGCGAGGACCGGGGACAGTTGCGACCAGCGCTCCAAGCAGGCTGGCCACCACCACCGGAAGGCCGACGACGCTGACGATCCAGATGAGGTTGAATCCACACGAAACGGTTGTTGCGATGCGGACTGCCCGGCTCGGGGGCCGGGCCGCGAGCAGCCAGGTCGAAGCCGCCGAGATCACCAGCACCGCCAGCAGAAGCTGAGTCCTGGTTGCCATGCCTTGCCCCTGTTGGCCCTGGGATGTATCCGTGACGATGGTCGCGTAAAGGACAGCGACCGCCGTCAGGACCAGTGCTGATGCGCCGGCGAGGATCCTGGGCGCCGCGCTCCGCGCGTTCCGAAGCAGCGAAATGATGGCGGGCAAATTGTCCTTGATCTAACGTCTTGCGCATGGCGACCAGCGGGCGGGCGCTCGTGCTGGGCGGAGGTGGTGTTACCGGCATCGCTTGGGAGACCGGGATGCTGGCGGGACTCGCCGAGGCCGGGATCGACCTGACGTCCGCGGATCTCGTCGTCGGTACGTCCGCCGGTTCAGTGGTCGGCGCACAGATTCTGAGCGGCGCGTCGTTGGCGGACCTCTATGCCGCACAGCTCACCGACGCGACTGGCGAGATCGCCGCGAGAATGGGCGCGACCACCATGCTGCGCTTCGTAGCAGCGTTGCTCTGGCCCGGCGAAGAACAGCACGCTCGCGCGCGGATCGGGCGCGCTGCACTGAGAGCCCGGACGGTTCCCGAAGCGGAGCGCCGGGCCGTGATCGAGCGGCGATTGCCGAGCGCCGAATGGCCGGAGCGCCGGCTGCTCATCGCCTCGGTCGACGCCTTGACGGGAGAGCTGAGGATCTTCGATCGCAGCAGCGGCGTTCCACTGCCTGACGCGGTCGCAGCCAGCTGCGCCGTCCCGCTGGTCTGGCCCCCGATCACGATCGACGGACGCCGGTACATAGATGGTGGTGTGCGCTCCGCCACCAACGCCGACCTCGCGGCCGGATGCGACCGCGTCGTCGTTCTGGCGCCGATCACGTATGCGCTGCGCAGGAGCGGCAGCATCCGCAACCAGCTCGCCTCTCTTGGACCGAGCATCCGATCGGTCGTGATCAGCCCTGATGCCGCAGCGCGAAAGGCCATCGGCAGCAACGTGCTGGATCCAGCCCATCGCGTCATGTCCGCACGAGCCGGCCATGCTCAGGCGGCCGGCGTCGCCGATTCCGTAGCGGCGGTCTGGTCCTAAGCGCCGGTCACCCTCACTCGTCCGCGGACTACGGCAACAAGGACGCTGTTTGCCACGAGGTCCCAGTCCCCCGGCTGGAGATCCATATGGACCCCGGCACCGCGCTCCACAAGCACACTATCGTCGGCACCCCGCTCGACGAAGGGGAAGACCACGAACACGAGCACCGACACCACGATTCACCCGGCACGTAAACACGAAGGAGGAAATGTGAGCAGCCCCGAAATCGACTCCCCCGAGGTCACCCCGCGCCCACCAACTCTTCAGCACCGCCTGGTTCTGAGTCATGACGCCCACGAAACAGTCCATGGCACGGGGACCCTCGCGCGCTTCAACACCTGGCTCGCAGTGAGGATCACCAAGACGGTCGGCACGATGTGGATCGCCTACCTGTTCGCGGCCATCGCCCTCGTCTCTCTGCCGGCAGCCATCCAGTCGAAGTCCGTCATCATCATCATCGCCTGGATCGCCCAGACGTTCTTCCAGCTCGTCCTGCTGCCCATCATCATCGTCGGGCAGAACGTGATCCAGGCCACCAACGATGCGCGGGCCGAAGCCGACCACGAAACTTTGACCGCGGTCCACAAGCTGACCGTCGAGGTCCACGCGATCAATGAGGCCCAGAGCATGATCTTGAGGCAGCTGCAGGCCACCGGGGCATGAGGCGGAACGAGGGCGCCGGCTAAGAGACGGGCTGGCTCCCGTTGAGCGGAGAGGCGTGCTCGGGCTCGAGCAGGCCGTCCACCCCGGCGACGATCGGTGCGGCGCGCAGGGCATCGGCGATCTTGCACACCGTCGCGTTGGACACAGGCCGTCCCCGGCGCGCCGCGGAGATCGTTCCTGCGCTGATGCGTGACGCCTTCGCCAGGTCCGTGGCATTCCAGCCGCGCCGCGCGAGCTCGCGGTCGAGTCGATTGGGGTCTAGTCGGGTGCTCACCTTTTCCCAGTACCCGGGCGGGTAACACCGAGCCGGCGCAGTCGCGGAGCGCGACAGCCGGGCTTATCCTTCTGTCGAGACTCAGGATGGCAAGCCTGCGGTTGACCCAGCGACAGTGGAGGATCTACCTGACCGTGTGGTTGGTGGCGCTGGCGGCCGTCACCGGCACCCTGGTCGGGGTGGCCGCGCCACGGCTCTTCGCAAAGCCGCCGCCACCGCCGAGCCTGAGCGGCGGCCTGATCCTCAACCCTTCGGTGTCGGCTCCGTCCTTCACGCTGCGCGACCAGCAGGGCGCGATGATTTCGCCCTCCCAGCTCCGAGGTCGAGTGATCGCGCTGACCTTCCTGGACACGCAGTGCCTCAATCTCTGCCCTCTCCAGGCGAGCCTGCTGGGGACGGTTCAATCGGATCTCGGATCGGGCGCGCACTTCTCCGTCGTCGTGGTGAGCGTGCGCCCGGAAGCGGACACGCCGGCCACCATCGCGACTTTTGCGAGCGCCCACGGACTGAAGGGCGGGTATTACTGGCTCAGCGGTACGAGGCCAGAGCTCTCGAGCGTATGGGACAGCTACGGCGTCGGAGTGCAGGTGGCCAACGGGGACCTGGCGCACAGCTCGATCATCTATCTCATCGATCGCAGCGGCCAGGAGCGGGTCGCGTTCGCCGATGTGCCCGACGTGGCGTCGGTCGAGGGCGATGTGAGGTTCCTCGAGGCGGGATGACGCACTGGCGCCGCCTCTGGGTTCCTTAATCCGGTGTCCTTCTCGAAGTTTCCCAACAAATTTCAATTTTCTTACAACTGATTTTGGGGATTTACAACTTATTGAAGGTTTGTTATCTTCGCCCCGATGGTTGCGGGGGAAAGTAACCGGGGGACGGCAACGCGCGTCGTGGTGCTCGTGCTCACAGTCGGAATCCTTTTTGCTCTGGTGACTTTCTTCATCGGCGACTTCGTCGTGCGCGGTCCGGGGTCTTTGACCGCATCCCCGGCAACGGTCGCGCAGGGGAACCAACCGGCTCAGAGCGCTTTCATCCATCTCGAGACGGTTGCCTCGGTGGATTCGGCCATCACCTTCCCGCGCCCTGATGATCCCAATCCCTCCTGGGTCAGCTACCTGCCGACGACGATCCTCAAGGTCCCCGCCAACTCCGTGGTGACCGTCCAAATCGACCAGGAGGACGGTGCTTCCGGGCTGCGAAACCCGTTCTGGGCGAAGGCAAGGGGGATCGTCGACGGCAAGTTCCATATGACGTACTTCGATGACCAGGGCAACCCGCAGGAGGGGGACTTCAGCGCCATCGCCGACCCGGCGACCGCCGCCCACACATTCGCCATCCCGGACCTCGGCGTCTTCGTGCCCCTGGAGGCCATCAGCGACGCAGCCCCCGCCGGGAGCATGAACGTCATCACCTTCTCGTTCAAGACCGGGAAGGCCGGCGTCTACCACTGGCAGTGCTTCGTTCCGTGCGGGGCGGGCACCATCTACGGCAACGGCGGTCCCATGCAGACGCTCGGCTACATGGCCGGCTTTCTCATCGTCCAGTAGCGGGTGATCAGGCCGAACCGGACGCACGCGATCCGGCTCCTCATCGCGTGGGCGGTCCTGAGCGTGATCGGCGTCGTGATCGCGCTCCAGCTCCGGCTCCCGCCAGGCGACCAGTCCCAGCAGGCCGTCGACGAAAGCTGGCTGCTTCAGCTCATGACCGTGATCTCGACCCCGGTGTTCGTGGGGGTGGTCTTATTCGTCCTGTACTCGGCATTCGTCTTTCGGCAGAGGCGCGGTGCACTCGATGACGGACCACCGAGCCACGGCAACTTCCGCGTCCAGGTGGCCTGGGTGGCGATCACCTCGGTGATCGTGTTCATCATGGCCGGCATCGGGATCAGCGAGCTCGCGAGCACGTCCAACGGGACGGATTTCGCCTCCTCGAACCAGCCGACGCTGGCCACCTCAGGATCCGTGGGCACGACTGAAGCCCACGCCCTGCAGGTGCAGGTGATCGCCCAGCAGTGGTACTTCACCTACCGGTACGCAGACTATTCAGGGGTCGAGTCGCTTCACCTGGTCCTACCGGTGAATGCGAACGTCGTGTTCCACATCACCTCCACCGACGTCCTTCACGGGTTCTGGGCTTACCAGCTCGGGGTGAAGGCCGACGCGAACCCAGGGGTTGACAACATCACCTACCTCACCACGATGCGAACAGGGTCGTTCACGGTCCGCTGCGCCGAGCTCTGCGGAATCTGGCACGGAAACATGAGCGATACCGACGGTTCCGTGGTCAGCCAGGCCGACTTCGCGACCTGGGTCGCCAACCTGCAGCAGACGGACTCAGACGTGACCCTGCCACCCTATGCGCCGTTCTACTTTCCCAGCCCGCGGGCGAAGGGGACTTAATCATGGCCACTGCATCGTTGGGAAACGGCGGACCCGCGCTACAGACCAGCGAGCGCCAGATGGTGCTCCCCACCAACCTCCTGACGGCCATCATCCTCGCTGCAGTCGCCTTCTGGGCGGGCGTGCAGCTGGGCAACAGCTTCGGTTTCAACGACGGTCTCAACACAGGCGTGCTGCTCGGCTACACGTTCGGCACGATCATGTTCCTGGTCGGGCTGGGCTTCGCCAACTATCCGCTGGCGCGCCTGTTCGGCTGGCCCATCTCCCCGCAGTCCGCCGGCGATGAACACCGCGGCGTTTGGCGCTACCTGAACCTCAGCCTTGACCACAAGGTGATCGGCGTCCAGTACCTGGTCGCGATGCTCACGGCGATGTTGTTCGGCGGCATCGGGGCCATGCTGATCCGCACCAGCCTGCTCTCGCCGGACCAGACGCTCGTGCCGCCGGACAAGTACCTCGTCCTGGTCAGCATGCACAGCGTGATGATGATCTTCGTCGCCAGCGCGGCGATCGTGGGACCGTTCGGCAACTTCTTCGTTCCCTACATGATCGGCACCAACCGGATGGCGTTCCCGCGGCTCGAGGCCCTTTCCTTCTGGCTGGTTCCGCCCGCGATCGTCATCCTGCTGGCGTCTCCGCTGTTCGGCGGCTTCCCGACGGGTTGGACGGGCTACGCGCCGCTCTCCGAACAGGCGGGCCAGGGCTTTGACAGCTACATCGTCGGGTTCACGTTGATCGGCCTCGCGCTGTGCGTGTCCGGCGTGAACATGCTCACGACCGTCATCAGCCTGCGCGCTCCCGGCATGACCTGGACCCGGCTGCCGATCTTCGTCTGGGGCGTGTTCTCCGCTTCCATCCTCGGCACGTTCGCGGCGCCCATTCTCGCCAGCGCCCTGATCATGCAGGGACTGGACCGATCCATGAACACCTCGTTCTTCATCTCCTCCAACGGAGGCAGCCCATACCTATGGGAGAACCTTTTCTGGTTCTTCGGTCACCCGGAGGTCTACATCTTCATCCTGCCGGCATTCGGCATCGTGATGGAGCTCATCCCGCACTTCGCGCGCAAGCCGCTGTGGGGCTACCGCACCGCTGTCGTCGGCTTGTTGGGTGTCACCCTGCTGAGCTGGTTCGTGTGGCAGCACCACTTGTTCGTGAGCGGCATCGCGCCGGCCCTGCGTCCCTTCTACATGCTTTCGACCGAGATGATCTCGATCCCGACCGGCATCGTCTTCCTCGTCGCTTTTGGAACCCTGTGGCGGGCGAAGATCTCGATGACAGTGCCGATGCTCTTCTGCCTCGGCTTCCTCTTCAACTTCTTGATTGGAGGCCTTTCAGGGGTATACCTGTCTGACGTGCCGAGCGACGTCACTCTGCACGGCAGCTACTTCTCGATGGCGCACTTCCACTTCACGATCGTCGGAGGCGAGATCTTCGCGATCATCGCCGCGATCTACTACTGGTTCCCGAAGATGACTGGGCGAATGCTCAACATGACCCTCGGGAAGATCCACTTCTGGTGGATGATGATCGCCTTCAACCTGGCCTTCATGCCGCTGTTTGCGGCAGGCATTCTCGACATGCCGCGCCGTGTTTCCACGTACGCACCTTCGCTTCAGTCGCTCAACGACTGGGTTTCGTTCTGGGCCTACCTGCTGTTCGCATCGATGCTCCTTTTCGCTGTGAACGTCATCTGGTCGTGGTTCTTCAACCCCAAGGTGGCGCCGGCTGACCCATGGCACGTGCGCTCCATCGAGTGGCAGCTGCCGACGCCGCTTCCGCGGCGGAACTTCGAGCGCATCCCGACGTTCACCTCGGGTCCGTACGACTACGGCAATCCCAACCCGCGACCGGCCGTCGACCTGGGCCCGGAGCCGGCGCCGGCATGAGCCAGGGAACTGCCCCGGAACACCAGATCGTCGAGCCGCAGCTGCTTGGTTTCGCTCACAAGGGCATGCCGACCCTGGCCGCGCGCTCGCCGGAATGGTCACCCGAGGTCGACGCCCGCGTGGCCCGGGTCGGGACTCGAATCTGGATTGGCGCCGACGTCTTCTTCTTTGTCGCATGGTTCTTCGCGTTCTTCTATCTCCGCGCGCTGAACAACAACTACGACTGGCTTCCACCCGGCACCACGCACCCGACGCGGGGCATCGGCGCCATCATCCTGCTCCTGGTCATCGTCTCGGCCGGGCTGTACTGGGCCGGGGCGCGAGTGGTCGTGATGCAGCCTGCGACCGCCCGCCTGTTCTTCTGGCTGGCGCTGGCCGCGGGCATCCTCTGTGGCGCGTTCCAGATCTACGAGTTCCGGAACCTCGGATTCGATCCGCAGATGGGCGGCGGCTTTCCAAGCGTGTTCGTCGGGCTCAAGGGTGTCTGGCTGTTCCAGCTCGTAGGTGCGTTGCTGTGGCTGGCCACCCATATCGCGCAGACGTACCCGAGCGGAGACGCCATGATCCGGCCCAAGTCCGTCGTCACGTTCGGCAACTTCATGGTGTTTCTGGCCGCGATCGCCCTGGTGTCCTACCTAGTCCTCTACTTCGTCTGACATGCCCCTCGGTCTAGGGGCGGTCCTCTCCTACTGGCCCTTCGAGCCCTTCGTCCTGATCGGGGTCGCCATCGCGGCGGTGCTCTACGTCGTAGGGGGCGTCGGCCGGCCGCACAAGCACAGAGCGAACTCGGCGTCCCGATGGCGCACCGCCGCGTTCTGGCTGGGCCTCCTGTCCATCCTGCTGGCTCTGCAGAGCCCAATCGAAATCCTGGCGCGCCAGCTGTTCTGGGTGCATATGGTCCAGCACCTGCTGCTGATGGTCGTGGCCGCGCCGCTGCTGGCGCTCGCCTCACCGTGGACCCGGCTCTGGCGCGCGCTGCCGCTCGGATTCCGCCGCTCTGTCGCGCGGCCCGTGTTCCTGCATCCCGGCCTGGCTCCGCTGCGTTGGACCTATCACCAGGTGTCGCGACCCGTCGTGGTCTGGGTGCTGGCCGCGGCCAACCTATGGCTGTGGCATCTGCCCGGGCTGTACGACCTGGCCCTTAGAAATCACCTTGTCCATCACCTCGAGCACGGCCTGTTTCTTGGGCTGGGGCTCGCCTTCTGGGCGCACGTCTTCGACCAGCATCCGTTTCGGGCACCGCTCAGCACCCTCGGGCGTGCGTCCTATGTGTTCTTCGCCATGGTGCAGTCTTGGGGCCTCGCCGCGGTCCTCTCCTTCGCGACCAGTCCGTTCTATGCGTACGCGCTGCTTCCCAGCCGCCCGGGTGGAATCTCGGCGCTGACCGACCAGCAGCTGGGAGGCGGAATGATGTGGGTGCCCGGCGCGGTCACCTACTCCATCGTGTTCATCGTCCTCATCTTCCAGTGGCTCGCCGAAGAGGATTCAAGAGCAACGCTGCAGGTAGCCCTAACCAGCAACGGACACGCCCATGGCGGTTGAGGCACCGCTCCACCCCGGAGCCGCGCCGCAGCGCGCAGCGGTTGCGGCCCTGTTGGAGGTCGCGACCGATTACCTCGAGCTGCTCAAGCCGAAGATCATCCTGCTGCTGGTCGTCACGGAGCTCAGCGCGATGATCGTTGCGGCTCGCGGGTGGCCTCGGCCCGAGGTGCTGATCGGCGCGCTGCTCGGTGGCGCGATGGCCGCGGGGGGAGCCGGCGCCGTCAACTGCTGGTTCGATCGCGACATCGACCAGCTGATGCCCCGCACGCGCCGGCGCGCGATCGCCGCAGGCAGGATCACCCCCGCCGCGGGGCTCGGGTACGGCATCACCGTCGGGCTGTCGGGCGTGGCGCTGATCGCTGTGACCGCGAATGTCCTGGCTGCCGCCCTCGCGCTCGCGGGCGGCCTCGTCTACGTCTTCGTGTACACCGTGTGGCTGAAGCGTTCGACCGCCCAGAACATAGTCATCGGGGGCGCCGCCGGTGCATTTCCGCCGCTGGTCGGCTGGGCCGCCGCCACCGGCTCGCTCAGTCCGCTCGCGTGGGTGCTCTTCGCGATCGTCTTCTTCTGGACACCGCCGCACTTCTGGGCACTCGCCTTGCTCCTGAGCAAGCAGTATTCCGCGGCGAAGGTTCCCATGCTCCCTGTCGTCGCCGGCGAGGAGCGCACGCGTCGCTCGATCCTCTTCTATACGGTCCTGCTCTGCGCCATCAGCCTGGTGCCGGTCGTGTGGCTCGGGCCGATCTACGCGGTGGCATGCATCGCGCTTGGTGGGGTGTTCCTCGCGCTCGCGGTGCGGGCAACTCGTCGGCGTGATGGCGCGTCGGCGGTCGCCCTGTTCCACTACTCGCTTGCCTACCTGGCTCTTCTGTTCATGGCCGCGGCGATCGCCTCCGCGGTGAGGCTGTGACGGCCAGCACCGCAGAGGGCCGTCAGCGTGTGCCGGTGTGGGCTCTGGCACTCCCGGTGGTCGTGGTTCTCCTCGCCGTCAGCACGGGCGTCGCGATCGTCGTGGCGAGCCGGCCTTCGAGCAGCGTTTGGGTTGCCTCCGGTCACGCGATCGTCGGCGGCACGAGCCCCAACTTCACAACCCACGATCTGAGCGGCAACAAGGTAAGCCTCTCCGACTTCCGAGGACGCCCGGTGCTGCTCTCTTTCTGGGCGACGTGGTGCACCGTCTGCCGCGACGAGCTGCCCGCGCTCCAGCACCTGCAGGACCAATATCGCGCCGGCGGCTTCGCTGTGCTCCTTTTGAACTACCGGGAAACGAGCAACGACCGCATGCGCCAGTACCTTTCAGGACTCCAGGTGAACCTCGACGCCGTAGTCGACCCGGATGGCACGATCGCGTCTGCGTATGGAGTCGATATCGGCCTTCCTGTGAACGTGCTTTCAGACCGCTCCGGAAAGGTCGCCCGGATCCTGATCGGCGAGGTCCCGCTCGCGACCATCGAGACCGCGATCAAGCAGGCGGTGACGCCGACCGGCTGAGAGTTGCCGATGGGGCGTCACACTGACCCCATCTGGAACCGGCTTGCCATCGTCCGACCATTAGCCCACCGCGACTTTCGGCTGCTCTGGTTCGGCCAGACGATCTCGGCGTTTGGCAACGCGATCTTCGGGGTGGCGCTTCCCTTCCAGGTCCTCGCGCTGCGAGGCTCGGCCGTCCAGCTGGGCACCGCCTTTGCATTGTCGACCGGCACATCCCTCGTGGCTCTGCTGTTCGGCGGCGTGATCGTGGACCGGGTCTCACGGCGCCGCGTGATCCTCGCCAGCGACCTTCTGAGCGGCGTGGTCGTGGCGGCTGTCGCGGGCCTCGGTTTGAGCGGGCACCTGACGATCGCGATCATCTACGTAGCTGCGGTTTTCTTCGGCGCAGCCTCCGCTTTCTACCTGCCGGCGATGGGGGCCATCGTCCCCGAGCTGGTGCCCGCCGACGTACTCATAGCGGGTAACTCGCTTCGCGGGCTGTCGCGACAGGTGAACCGCGTGATCGGACCGCTGGTGGGCGGTGTGCTGGTCAGCGGAATAGGGCCACCGGCGGCCTTCGCGGTCGACGCTGCAACGTTTTTCGTGAGCTTCGTCATCTTCCTGGCGTCGAGCGCCACCGTGGTCGCGGCCGTCAAACGTCCGTCCTTGTTCGCCGACCTAAAAGAGGGCATCCGGTACACGGCTTCGATTCCCTGGCTGTGGATCACGATCTTTGCGTTCTCGGTGATCAACTTCTTCGACCTCGCTCCGCTCACCGTCGGGCTGCCGCTCCTCGTGCACGGCGTGATCGGCGGCGGGGCCAGGACCTTTGGCTTCATCGGCGCAGCAGCCGGAGTCGGCGAGCTCATCGCCACGCTGACTGTAAGCCAGCTGAACGTGCGCCGCGTTGGGATCTACCTCTACACGGTCGCTTCGGTAGAGGGCCTCGCGTTCCTGGCCATCGGCCTCTACCCTGCGCTGCCGCTGGTGATGGTCGCGAACGCGCTGTTCGCCGCTTGCGTGGTCGCGTTCACCGTGGTGTGGGATTCACTGCTGCAGAAGGAGGTGCCGCGTCCTCTGCTCGGCCGCGTCGTCAGCCTGGACTGGTTCGGAGCGATCCTGCTCGGCCCCGCAGCGCCGATCTTCGGGGCGCTGCTGGCTCAACGTTCGGGACCGAGATCCGTCTTCGTGATCTGTGGGGTGTTTGCTTTCGTACTCAGCCTCGCGGGCCTCGCCATCCCGGCGGTGCGTCACCTCCGCTTGACCGAAACCGTGGTGGATGATTCACGCTGACGCCTGACACGATGTACGGCAAGAGCGCCCGGATCTACGACCTTCTTTATGTGGGCACCGGGATCAAGGACTACGCGGCCGAGTCTGCCGAGCTTGATCGCCTCATCAAGAATTCATGCCCGACCGCCAGAACGCTGCTCGACGTGGCGTGTGGCACGGGTGCTCACCTGGTCGAGCTGAGGCGGTGGTACGAGTTGGAAGGCGCAGACATCAGCCCGGCGATGTTGACCGTCGCGCGCGAACGGCTCCCGGACATCCCCCTGCACCAGGCCGACATGCGGACCCTCGACCTCGGCAAAACCTTCGACGCCGTGATCTGTCTCTTCAGCAGCATCGCGTACATCACCGACCCCGCCGAGATGCGGGGCGCGGTGGCCCGCCTGGCCGCGCACGTCGCGCAGGGCGGCGTGCTGATCCTCGACGGTTGGGTTCGTCCAGACGAGTGGCACGAGGGCTACCGGCCCGAGCCCGAGATCGCACGGGACGAACAGACGATGGTCGTCCGCCTGGCGGCCAGCCGGCGGGAGGGGAACATCACCGAGCTGGACATGCACCACCTCGTGCAGACCGCGGACGGGGTCGAGTACTTCGTGGAGAGCCACCGCCTTGCTCTGACCCCGACCGAAGACTATGTCTCGACGGTTGCGAGCGCCGGCCTGACCGCCACGGTGATTCCCGACTACATGCCCGCTCGAGATCGCATCGTCGGCCACAAGGAACGCTGATCAAGCATGCTGCCCGAGACACCAAGGCTTGACGATCGGGGGCCATTCGTCGCGAGCTCGTTGTCGATTCAGCCAGTCATATAGTTAGTCCCATGGCTGGACACGTCGACTTCGAAGTTGAGCCGGATGTCGCGGCTCGGGCCTGGCTGGACTCCCATCCATCGCGTGGGCGACGTGTGCTCGCCTACGCGGTGAAGCGCTGCTGCGGCGGCGGCCGCATCTGCACGGTGCGGGTGCGGGACCAGTCACGGCGCGATGACGTCAGCCGCCACACCCCGATCGTTTTCGACGACGGCACCGAGCTCCTCATCGACCCGCGCGCGGCGGCTCGCCTTCCGGCCCGCTTCGGCCTGACAGTGCGCGGCCTCGGCCCGCTCAAGCACCTCGACCTGGTCCTCGACGGCGATCAGTGGGGCCGTCTTCTGTACGACTGAGAAGTCCCTGTGGAAGTAGGTCAGCGCCGGGCTGCGATTCGGGCCGGCGTCCGGCTCGAGCTCGTCACGGTCGTGTGGATGACAGCCGAAGCCGTGCTGGCGATCGCCGCGGGAATCGCGGCCCGCAGCGTCCTGCTGACGGCATTCGGCTTTGACAGCGTCATCGAGCTGCTCAGCGGAGTGACCCTTTTGTGGAGGCTGTCATCCGAAGCGCGGGGTTCGGGCGGAGCGCATCTGGAGACAGTCGAGCGCCGGGCCACCGTGATCTCGGCGGCGTTGCTCGCCTTGCTGTGCGCCTATGTGGTGCTGGTTGGATTCGGCGGCCTGGTCGCACGGCTGCATCCGGCAGGATCTGCGGTCGGCGTCGCCGTGTCAGCGGCCGCAGTGGTCGCGATGCCATTCCTCGCGTGGCGCAAGCGGCGGGCCAACCTGATCATCGGAAGCCCAGCGCTCCGGGCGGATATCGCGGAGACCATCACGTGCGCTTACCTCGCTGCCGCAACGCTCGCGGGGGCCGGGTTGAACCTCGCCTTCGGCTGGTGGTGGGCCGAGTACGCGGCCGCCCTCGTCCTGCTCGTATTCATCGTCATGGAAACCAAAGAGGCCATCGAGGCCGCCCGCGGGAGCGACCTCCATGACCCCGTTTCCTGAGGAGTAGATAGGCAGGTCCACGCGACCGTGAGCGGCCTCATGAAGGCCGTGAACGACGACGTCTCCGCGGCTGCCGGATACGCGGCGCTTCTCATCGGGTGGGCGAACGCATTCCACGCCAGTCGGTGCCCGGTGGCAAAGAGCATCGAGAAGGCGATCGAGATCTCTACCGAGCTGACTTTCGCCTAGTCCCTGACGGCACGATCCCCGATCTCGAGCACCGAGTCGAGGATCTCGAATCCTTCGTCCAGCTCGGCCTCCGTGATGCACAGAGGCGGGTTGGTCATGATCGTGTTCCACCGGACGAACGTGAACATCCCGGCGTCCAGGAGCGCCTGGCCGATCGCCTTCATCTCGGGCGAGGTGCCGTTGAACGGCGCCAGCGGCTCCATCGTGCGCCGGCCGCGCACCAGCTCGAGCGCGCCGAACAGGCCGATCGATCGGGTCGCCCCGACGCATGGGTGGCGCTCCTGCAGCTTCTTGTGATGCCTGGCCAGCACCTCGCCCATGCGCTGCGCGTTGCCGACCATGTCGTCCTCCTCGTACGCCTGGATCGTGGCGAGCGCCGCCGCGCAGCCCAGCGGGTGGCTGTTGTAGGTCAGGCCTCCATAGAAGACGTGGTCGTCGAAGTACGCAGCGACCTTCGGGCGCATGCCGACCGCGCCCAGCGGCACGTAGCTGCTGGTCAACCCCTTCGCGAGGGTGATGAGGTCCGGCACGACTCCCCAGTGGTCGACCGCGAACCAGCGGCCGGTGCGCCCGAAGCCCGTCATGACCTCGTCGCAGATCATCAGGATGCCGAACCGGTCGCACAGCTCGCGCACGCCCTGCAGGTAGCCGTCAGGCGGGATGAGGATGCCGTTGGTGCCGGTCACCGGCTCGAGGATGAAGGCCGCGATCGTCTGGGGGCCTTCGAGCTCGATCGTCTCCTCCAGCTGGGCCAGCGCAGCTCCGGCCGTGTCCCAGCCCCGCTGGACACCGTGATACGGATCGAGCACGTGGACCACGCCGCTCGAGAACTCGTTGGCCCAGCGCCGCGGATCGCCCGTGGCCTGGATCGCGCTGCCCGTGGAGCCGTGATACGAGCGGTAGCGGGCCAGGATCTTGGGGCGGCCCGTCACGGTCCGCGCGATCTTGATCGCATTCTCGTTCGCGTCCGCGCCCGCCAGGGTGAACAGCACCTTGTCGATGTCTCCCGGCAGGAGCTCGGCCAGCTTGCGACCCAGCCGGGCGCGCGGTTCGTGGGCCATGAACGGGCTGATGTAAGGGAGCAGGTCCGCCTGCTGCTTGATCGCATCGATGATCCGGCGGTCGCCGTGGCCGGCGTTGACGCACATGAGCTGGCTGTTGAAGTCGATGAAGCGGCGGCCGTCGACGGTGTGGAAGTAGACGCCCTTCGCGCTCTCGACCGCGAGCGGCTTCAGGCCCGCCTGGGCCGACCAGTCGTACAGGGTGTGGCGCACGCACAGCTCGGAGATCTCCTCCGCGCTCAGGGATTTGACGGCTTCTGTGACCACGACTGGAGATGGTATCGCTGTCGGGTCCGGTCGCCAAGCGCCGTTGTTTGACAACGCAACCATCCGGTGATATACCGGCGCTTGGCTCGCGGTCTTGTTCCCGCGGCGGTGCTTTTCGTGTCTGGGAGGAGGGTTGATGTTTCCTGCCGCTTTCGACTATGAGGCTCCGTCTACCCTCACCGAGGCCCTGTCCATCCTGAAACAGCGCGGCGACGACGCCAAGGTCATGGCCGGCGGCCAGAGCCTCATCCCGCTCCTCAAGCTCCGATTCGCCCAGCCGCAGCTGATCGTCGACATCGGCCGAATCCCAGGATTGGCGGACATCAAACGAGACGACGGTCACGTGAGGATCGGCGCGCTCGCCCGCCACGTCGACATCGAGCGCAGCAAGGAGTTGGCGAAGCTCCTCCCGTTGATGGTCGAGGCCGTCCACTGGATCGCCGACCCGCTCGTGAGGAACCGGGGGACCCTGGTCGGGTCCGTCTGCCATGCGGACCCGTCCGGCGACTGGGGCTCGATCATGCTGGCTCTGAACGCGGAGCTCGTGGCCCAATCAAGCAAAGGGGAGCGTGTGATCCCCATCGACGGCTTCTTCCAGGGTCCGTTCACGACGACCCTGCGGCCCGATGAGATAGTGACCGCGATCCGGATTCCGGTTCCCTCGGGCTCGGCAGGTGGCTCGTATCACAAGCTCGAGCGCAGGGTGGGCGACTTTGCCACGGTCGCTGTCTCTGTTCAGGTTGAGCTCGACGGCCGGAAGGTCAAGAAGGCGGGCATCGGCCTGACCTCTGTCGGCGCCACGAACCTCAAGGCCAAGCAGGCCGAGCAAGCGCTCATCGGCCACGAGCTGAACGACCAGGTGATTGCGGAGGCGGCCAAGCTCGCGGCGGACGCCGCGGAACCCAAAGACGACATCCGCGGCTCGGCCGCATATAAGAAGGACGTGGTTCGGGTCTTCGTGCAGCGCGGCCTCAAGGCAGCCCTCGCCCGAGCCCAGGAGGTGCGGGCGTGAAGGTGACGATGCGCGTCAACGGAGTAGAGCGCAGCGCCGACGTGGAGCCACGCGTGCTGCTCGTGGACTTCCTTCGCAGCAACCTGCTGCTGACCGGCACGCACGTCGGCTGCGACACGACGAGCTGCGGCGCATGCACGGTGCGGATGGACGGAGATCCTGTGAAGTCCTGCACCTTGCTTGCCGTCCAGGCCGAAGGCAGGGAGATCAAGACCGTCGAGGGCCTGGCCAACGGGGCGGCGCTGGCGCCGATCCAGGTCGGCTTCCACGAAGAGCACGGCCTTCAGTGCGGCTTCTGCACGCCCGGCATGATGATGGTCACCTCGGCCCTGCTGGAGCGGAACCCGAATCCGACCGATGACGATATCCGCTGGGCGATCAGTGGCAACATCTGCCGCTGCACCGGCTACATGAACATCGTCAAGGCGGTCAAATACGCGGCTCAGATGCAGTCCGAGGCGGCGAAAGCGCCTGAACACGCGGCCGTGGCGGGGGGTGGGGAATGAGCTCGACGATGCACATGCACGGTGGCATCGGCGAGTCGATCAAGCGCAAGGAGGACGGTCGCTTCCTGCGCGGGAAGGGCAACTTCCTCGACGACATCGTGCTTCCCGACATGCTCCACATGGCGATCCTTCGCAGCCCCTACGCACATGCCCGAATCAAGTCGATCGACACGGCCGCCGCTTCTTCCAAGCCGGGCGTGATCGCGGTCGTCACCGGCGCGCTGATGGCTCAGCACAAGCTGGCGTGGATGCCGACCATGAGCGGCGACACGCAGGCCGTGCTTGCCACGGACAAGGTTCGCTTCCAGGGCCAGGAGGTGGCTGCGGTCATCGCGGAGACGAAGGCCCAGGCCGAGGACGCGCTGGCCTCGATCGAGGTCGACTACGAGGTCTTGCCAGCCATCATCAGCCCGGACGGGGCGAAAGCCAAAGGCGCGGCGCTCATCAGGGACGACAAGGAAGGGCAGAGCGACAACCATATCTATCACTGGGAATCGGGCGACGAAGGCACCACGAAGGCGGCCTTCGCCAAGGCGCACAAGGTGGTCAGGCTTCACACCTTCTATCCCCGCTGCCATCCCGCTCCTCTCGAGACGTGCGGCTGCATCGCCGACGTCAACCCGGCGACCGGCAAAACGACGATCTACATGACCAGCCAGGCGCCCCACGCGATCAGGACCGTGTTCGCGCTCGTCGCGGGCCTTTCCGAGCAGAACATCCGCATCGTCTCACCCGACCTCGGGGGTGGCTTCGGCAACAAGGTCCCGGTCTATCCGGGCTACGTCGTCGCCACGGCGGCCAGCCTCCTTCTCGGCCGCCCGGTGAAGTGGATCGAGGACCGGACCGAGAACCTCATCTCCACCGGCTTTGCGCGCGACTATCACATGACCGGCGACCTCGCCGTCGACGAGAACGGCAAGATGCTGGCGCTGCACGTCCACCTGGACAGCGACAACGGAGCCTTCTTCGCTGACGCGCAGCCGACCAAGTTCAAGGCCGGGCTGTTCCACATCGTCACCGGCTCGTACGACATCCCGACGGCGCATATCACCGCGGACGGCTACTACACCAACAAGGCGCCCGGCGGTGTTGCGTATCGCTGTTCCTTCCGTGTCACCGAGGCCAGCTACCTGATCGAGCGGTTGGTCACCAACGCCGCCATCGAGCTGGGGATCGACCAGGCAGAGTTTCGCAAGAGGAACTTCATCCAGCCGGAGCAGTTCCCGTACCACTCGGCCACCGGATGGGTGTACGACAGCGGCGACTACCCGAAGGCGATGGACGTCGCGCTGGACAAGCTCGGGTACGCCGAGCTCAAGAAGGACGTCGAGGCGCGCAGAAAGAAAGGCGAGGTGACTGGCATCGGGATCGCCAGCTTCACCGAGGTCGTCGGGGCCGGCCCTGGAGCCGATTACGACATCCTCGGCCTGAGGATGTTCGACAGCGCCGAGCTCCGCGTGCATCCGACCGGCAAGGCGCTGCTGAGAATGGGCACGAAGTCACAGGGCCAGGGCCACGAGACCACGTTCGCGCAGATCGTGGCCGAGGAGCTCGGCATCCCGGCGATGGACGTGAGCGTGGAGGAGGGCGACACCGACACCGCGCCGTACGGGCTGGGCACGTACGCGTCGCGCAGCACGCCGGTGGCGGGCGCGGCGACAGCGATGGTCGCGAGGCAGCTCCGCGAAAAGGCCCGCAAGCTGGCGGCCCACCTGCTGGAGGCTGCTGAAGAGGACCTCGTTTGGGAGCGCGGCAAGTTCTACGTCAAGGGGTCGCCGGAGCGCTCCAAGACGATCCAGGAGGCGGCATTCGCCGCCTACACCAACCTTCCGGAGGGGATGCAGCCTGGACTCGAAGGAGTGCACTACTACGACCCGCCGAACATGACCTACCCGTTCGGCACCTACGCGGTGGTCGTCGACGTCGACAAGGGAACCGGCCAGGTCAAGGTGAAGAGGATGGTGGCCGTCGACGACTGCGGAGTCAGGATCAACCCGATGATCGTCGAGGGACAGATCCACGGTGGCCTCGCAGAAGGCTATGGCATCGCCTTCATGCAGCTGATCACCTTCGACGACGAGGGCAACTGCATCGGCTCCAACTTCATGGACTACCTGATCCCGGGATCCTGGGAAACACCCAAATTCGAGCTCGGCGAGACAACCACCCCCTCCCCCCATCACCCGATTGGAGCAAAGGGAGTAGGCGAGTCGCCCACGGTGGGTTCGCCGGCCGCTTACGTCAACGCTGTGATCGACGCCCTGTCCCCTTACGGCATCACGAACATCGACATGCCGGTAACCTCTGACAAGGTATGGGCGGCTCTACGTTCCAAAGGGGTGACCGAATAGCGGCCGACGTACTCGAGCTTCTTCACGAGTACGCGGCGAACGGCACGCCGTACGTGCTCGCGACTGTGGTGCGCACCGAGGCGCCGACCTCGGCGCACCCCGGCGACAAGGCCGTCGTGACCGCCGACGGCCGGCTGCACGGATGGATTGGAGGAAGCTGTTCGGAGCCGATCGTTCGCCGCGAGGCGCTGCGCGCTCTCTCTGAAGGTGTGCCCCAGCTGGTGCGGATCGTTCCGGCGCCTGAGGTCAAGCAGACGAGAAAGCGAGGGGAGTTGATGGTCGCCACGACCTGCCCCAGCGGCGGCGCGCTGGACATCTTCATCGAGCCGCAGCTGCCCCGGCCACTTCTGCTGGTCTTCGGGGACAGCCCGGCGGCGCGAACTCTCGTCCAGATGGGATCGCTGGCCGGCTTCCGGACCTGCTCGGTCCACCCAGGGGCGGCGCCCGTGGACTTCGGGGCAGCCGACATGGTGCTCGGAAGCCTCGAGCTGGCCGGCGCCAACCCAGGAGCCGACACTTGGGCGGTGGTGGCCACGATGGGCCATTACGACGAGGACGCGCTTGAAGCTGCCCTGGCATATCCGGACGTGGAGGTCGGGCTCATCGCCAGCACGCGCCGCGCGGCCGCGGTCCGCGCGGCGCTGGAAAGTCGCGGGATGGATGAGATGACCCTCGCGAGAATCCGCACCCCGGCGGGGAAGATCCGCGGCGGCACCCAGGAGGAGATCGCCCTGCTGGCGCTGGCCGAAGTGGTCACAGCGCGCCGCAAAAGGGGCCACGTCCCGACTCCGGTCGAAGCGTCGCCTGTAGTCTTCGCGACCGACCAGGTTTGTGGAATGACAGTAGACCCACTAACGGCACAGCACAAAACCGATTATCAGAACAACACGTACTGGTTCTGCTCCAGCGGCTGCCTCGATGAGTTCAAAAAAGAAGCAGAGCGTTACCTGAGAAAGATCGAAGCCTGACCCGCGCGGCATCAAGGCCGGATTCACTCCGGCCGACCCAGTCACCCATGAATGCCGCCATGCATCGTTGGGAGTGACTCTTAGACAACTCCCTTCGATATACCGGAATGGGAGCAGCGCCTGCGGCGGAGCCGCACGCGCGATGCAATCAGTAGGTCCCATCCTCATCGCCGCTTTGCGCGCAGGGAAAACCATCCGGGTTTTCCCTCATACCGCTAGGGAATGACTGGAACCAGGAGGTGCGAGTCGTAGCGCCCGCCGGTGTGGATGACGTGAGTCCCCACGTTACGTGTCACCGAATGGCCCATGGCGACCACCCCCGGCGGGTACTGCTGCACGTCGGTGCCCTGGACGATCAACCGGAGCTGCTCACCCTTCTCGAAGCGGGTTCCCGAGGGCCAGATCTCGATCTCCAGCGGCACGATCTCACCGGGTTTCAAGGTCTGCTCCCGACGGTGGCTGTGCCACGGCTGCTGCGGCGTGGAACGGGTTTCGTCCAGCTCGCGGTGTGAGGCCCTCAGCCAGCCCAGCGCGACCGGTCCATCCTCGAGCGCGTTGAGGAACGAGAACGGCATGACGTTGCCGAAAGCGTCGAGCTTCTGAAGGCCGATGAAGAGGTCCATGTCGTCCGCGCCATCAGCCTCCACCCACAGCCGCAGCTTCATGTGCCCGATCAGCTCGGTCGGGGTGTTGAAGCGGTACGTGAACCTCGCGCGCCCGGTGGCGGCAGGGTATGTGACGGCCGATTCGGTCCCCGCCGTCAGCGGTCCCATGCCGGCGCTCGCGCCGTCGAGGTAGAGCTCCTCGTAGACGGTCCTGGCCAGGGGCCACTCGTTCTCATCGCGCATCGTGCCGATATAGAACTGTTCGCGAACCTCGGTGCGGACCCTCGGCCAACGGTCCACCTCGTTCTCGATCCCCTTCAAGAAGCGATCGAAGAACAGCCTCAGGCGCTCGACGTTCGCCGGCTGGTAGTAGAACTGCCACTTCTTGCGTCCGTGCACGAGCAGCCACTTGTGCTGCGAGGCGATGCGTTTGAAACCCTCGAGCGTGCCTCTCGTGTGGAGGCCCTGGTCCGACCAGCTGGCGACCACAAACGCCGGCACGTCGACCTGAGAGAGGTCCGGAGTCTTGCTCTCCCAGTACGAGTCCCACAGCGGATGATCCGCGTACATCGTCACGGTGTCCTCCACCCGCTGGTGGGAATACGGGACTCGCCGCGAGCGCCACATCGGCCCGAAGCGGTTCTCGGGGATGCCGCCGTGGTAGGCCATCTCGCGATAGCGGTCGCTCACGCCCTCCCACGGGTTGATGGCCGCCAGGTGAGGCGGGTGCTCGGCCGCGGCGCGCCACTGGACGATGGCGAGGTACGAGACGCCCGACATGCCGACCTTGCCGTTGCTCCATGACTGGGTGCCCGCCCACTCGATGAGGTCATAGACGTCGAGCGCCTCCTGCGAGCTGTAGAAGGTGGCGTCGCCCTGGGAGTTCCACATGCCCCGCGGGTCCACGTTGATGACCGCGTAACCGTTGCGCGTCCAGTACAGGGGGTCGGGCGCCTCGAAGCCGGCGTACTTCGAGACCCACAGCGGGTCCACGCCGTGATTGGGGAAGAAGTCGTACTTGACCGGCGCGTGCTTTCCGTACGGGCCCCAGGCGACGATCACGGGCACCTTTCCGGGCGCATCGGGGCGGAATACGTCGACGTAGATCTCGATCCCGTCGCGCATGACGACCGGGACGTCGTAGTCGATCTCCATCCCGTCGGCCTGTACCGTGCGGCGAAGGAGCGGGGGGCAGCCCCCCTCGGCCGGTGGGAGTCCGGGGAGGTATTTGGTTTCGAAGGTTTCCGATTGGCGATGCGTCTGCGGCATGTCCACCCCTGAATGCGCTCGGCCGGCTTGCCCTGGCGATACAGCCCTTGCGCTGTCGACGCGCGGCCACTATGGTACTCATCACGGCGGTAGGGTGGAAACTCCCGGACCAGCCGAGAGGACCGTTTTGCGCATCAGCAGGGAGGCTTTTTGATGGGGATCCATCGATGGCGGCCGGCATCACCCCTGGCCCTGGCGACGGCGCTGGTTCTCGTGGCGTGCGGAGGCACGCAGGGCTCGACCCCTCCCAGTCAAAGCGGCGTGCTCAACCTCGGCGTCATCGCACCGTTCACCGGCCCGGCGGCTGAGTTCGGCACCCTGCTGACCGCCCCGTGCCTGGCGGCCACGGACCTGATCAACGCCGACGGCGGCGTGTTGGGCCACCAGGTCAAATGCACATCCATCGACGACACCGGCGACCCGGCGGACGCCGTGCCCAACGTAACCAGGGCAATCGCCACCACGTCGAACTTCGACTTTGCGATCGGGCTCGAGAGCAACACCGCGGCGACCACCGTGCCGCTGGTGAGCAACGCCAAGATCCCGTTCTTCACCACCAACGGCCTGACCTCGTTTACGAAGAACAACTATCCGTACTACTACCGCATGACCCCCGGCGACGACGCCAACGGCGCCGCGTTCGCCGTGTGGGCCGTGCAGCAGGGATACAAGAACGCGGCGATCGTGTTCCAGAACAACATCGGATCCGAAGGCAACCTGCCCGGGCTGAACGCGGCGATGCCGAAGCTTGGCGGCAAGATCGGGCTCAACCTGACCATACCGGCTGACTCTGCCTCGTACTCGGCCGAGGTGGCGCGTGTGATCGCCGCCAAGCCGGACGTGCTGATCTGGTCCGCCGACCCGCAGACAACTGCGACGTTCCTCGCCAACTACAAGGCGCTGAACAACGGTGTGCTGCCTCCGATGGTCACCGCCACCGACTCGCTGACGCCGGACTTCTTCAACGCCGTCACCAAGGTGGTCGGTGTCGACTACGTCACGCACCAGATCTGGCTGGTCGGGTCTTACTTCGACCAGACGACGCCCGCGTTCAACACATATAAAAATGCGCTGCTGGCCGATGCCAACACGAAGGACATCGCGCCGGTGCTCAGCACAGTCGGGCCGCCGGCCGGCGCCTATGACGGCATCAACATCATGGCCCTGGCCATGATCATGGCCAAGACCACCGTTGGCTCCTACTACAACTCGTACATCCTCCAGGTCGTCTCGCCCAAGTCGGGCGCGACCGTGGTTAGCAGCTACGCGGATGGCAAGGCCGCGCTGGCGTCCGGCAAGTCGATCCAGTACGTCGGCGTCCTGGGCAAGCCCTCCTTCGATCGATATCACAACTCCGCGGGCGAGTTCGACGCGAACAAGTTCAATGCCGATGGCAGCGCCACGCAGGTGGGCACTATCTCGGGCAGCCAGGTCCTCCAACTGCTTGCATAGCGGTCTTCCCTCTCCCATCAGGGGAGGTGGTCAGGGTGAAGGGCGTAGGCTCGCGTCCTCTCCTGGGAATTAGCAAATGCAGCTGCTGATCGAGGCGATCGGGTTCGGCATCGCATCCGGCGCGGTGATCGCGCTGGGCGCCGTCGGGTTCTCCGTGCAGTTCGGCATGAGCAACGTTCTGAACATCACGTATGGGGCGCTGATGACGCTGGGCGCCTACATCGGTCTCTTCCTCATCGACCGCGGCATCAGCGCGTGGGTTGCGCTGGCGATCTCCGGGATCGTCGTGGGCGTGGTTTCAGTCGCCTTCAACCGGGGCCTGCTGGCGCCGCTGGTCAAGCGCGGTACGCGGGCGTTTGCCATCGTCATCGTCACCGTCTCGGCCGGCGTCGTTCTGCAGTACGTCATCGTGGTGTTCGCCGGCGCCGACGCCAAGAGCTACGGCGAGCAGAGCGGCCAGACCTTTCACCTGCTCGGCATGGTGCTGACCGCGAGCGAGGTCAACATCATCGTGCTGGCCGCCGTCCTGATGCTGGGACTGCACCTGCTCTTGACGCGCACGACCCTCGGCCGCGCGATGCGAGCCACCGCTTCGAACCGGATCCTCGCCCAGAGTTGCGGCATCGCCACCGATCGCATCAGCGACATCGCGTGGATGCTTTCGGGCATGCTCTGCGGAGCGGCGGGCGTTGCGCTCGCGATCACAACCGTGAGCTTCGACTTCTCGCTAGGCGCGGTCTTCCTCATCCCGATGATCGCGGCCGCCGTCCTGGGTGGAATCGGCCAGCCATACGGAGCGATGGTGGGTGGGCTCGTCGTAGGCATAGCGAGCGAGCTGGCCGCTGCGTTCACGAACCCCGCCTACCGAGAGGTCGTCGCCTTCGGGATCCTCATCGTCATGCTGCTGGTCCGCCCCCACGGCCTGTTCGGGGCCGCGTGGGCGACGCGGCGCCTGATGGCGTGAGCTAGCCATGGGGGCCTGGGAGTTTTACCTGATCGTCCTACTCGTCTACCTGGGCACCGACCTTCTCGCCGCCTGGGGCCTCAACCTCGAGTTCGGCGTCACCGGAGTGGCCAACCTGGGCTACATCGTCACCATCGCGGCGGGTGCATACGCGTACGTGATCTGCACGCTTGACTCCCCCGCGTCAGCTGGCGGCTTCCAGCAGTACGTGGGTGGTTTCGGTTTGCCCTTTCCGATCGCCCTGGCCGGCGGCGTCGTGGCCGGCTCGGTGGTCGGCGTTCTGATCGGCATCACGGGCCTCAAGCGGCTGCGGCAGGACTATCAGGCGATCGCCATGCTCGTGGTCTCCCTGATGGCGGCGACCGTGGTCACCGCCGATACGCCCTTCCTCAACGGCAACGCCGGCCTCGTGATACTGCCTCAGTTCGCGCCTCTGTCGGATCAGGACCCCGAGCTCCAGCGCTGGGTATACGTCGGCATCGTGGCCGTGTGCTGCGTGGCCGGTTATCTCGTCTTGCGCAGGTTCACCACGGGACCCATCGGCCGGACGTTGCGCGCGGTGCGCGATGACGAGTACGCGGCGGCGGCGATCGGCAAAAACATCGTCGTCCTGCGACTCGTGGTGCAGGCCGCCGGCGGTGCACTGGGCGGCCTGAGCGGGGCCCTCTTGGTCGGCTTCATCGGCGGCTGGTCGCCAGGGGCGTGGGCTTACGTCGAAACTCTCGCACTGCTCACCGCCGTGATCGTCGGCGGCATGGGCAACGATCGCGGCGTCAGCATCGGGACCTTTGTGATCGCGATCCTGCTGCTGCAGGGGGTCCAGTTCCTACCGCAGATCTCGTCGCGGCTTGGCCTGAAGGAGGACCTCGGATGGATCGTGCTCGGCACCGTCACCATCCTGTTCATCTGGTTCCGGCCGCAGGGAATTTTGCCCGAGAGACGGCCTAAGTACGGCGCGAGCCCATGAGCGGCGCCCGAGGCCCGATCCTCGAGGTCGAAGACCTCGTCAAGCACTACGGCGGCGTGCGAGCCGTGGACGGAATCTCGTTCTCCGTGGAGCGAGGCGCCATCACGGGTTTGATTGGCCCCAACGGAGCCGGCAAGTCGACCGCGCTCAACGTGATCGGCGGCTTTCTCCCGCCGGACAGCGGGCGTGTGCTGCTCGATGGCGAGGATGTGACTGGGGAGCCGATGCACCGCCTCGCGCGCCGCGGCGTCGTCCGGACTTTCCAGATGGCGAGAGTCTTTGGCGGCTTGACGACGATCGAAAACCTCCTTGTCGCGGCGCCCGCGCAGCGCGGGGAGACCGCCATGGGGCTGGTTGGAGGAAAGCGGTTTTGGGGCGGCCAGGAAACCGAGCACCTCGAGCGCGCGAAGGAGATGCTGAGCGCATTCGGGATGCGAGACAAAGCCGACGAGCAAGCACGCAACCTCAGCGGCGGCCAGAAGCGCGCCGTCGAAACCATGCGCGCGCTGATGGCCAGGCCCAAGCTGCTCCTGCTCGACGAGCCGATGGCCGGCTTGAGCCCAAGCCTTTCGAAGCAGCTCGAGGACCTGTTCCTGGAGCTCGCCCACGACGGCCTGTCGCTGCTGCTGGTGGAGCACTCGCTCGACACCGTGGAACGCCTGTGCAGCAAGGTGGTCGTGATGGCGCAGGGCAGGGTTCTGGCCGAAGGGCGGATGAGCGAGCTGCGCACTCGCAGGGAGGTGCAGGACGCCTATGTCATCGGCTGAGGCGACTCCGATCGCGTCCTCACGAGGATTGGCCCTGTCGATCCGCGGGCTGACCGCAGGGTATGGCGATGCACCCATCGTCCACGAGGTGGACGTCGACGTGAAGCAGGGACAGGTGGTAGCAGTGGTCGGGCCCAACGGGGCCGGCAAGAGCACGTTGCTCAAAGCGGTCCTCGGCATCGCGCGGTTGATGGGCGGGCGGATCGAGCTCAACGGAAAGGACGTGACCGGCATGCCGCTCGCCCAGCTCGCAAGGCAGGGCGTCGGATACGTGCCACAGATCGAGGACGTCTTCGATTCTCTGCGCGTGCGCGAGAACCTGGACATGGGCGGGTACCTGTTCAGCCACAGGGAGCGGGCGATCCGGATGGAGAAGGCACTCGAGTTCTTTCCCCAGCTCCGCTCGAAGCTCAACCGCTATGTCGAGACCTTGAGCGGCGGCGAGCGCAAGATGACCGCGATCGCGCGTGTATTGATGCTGGACCCGGCAGTGTTGCTCCTTGACGAGCCCACGGCAGGGCTGTCGCCCGAGCTGTCGCGCGCCGTGCTGCAGGACCAGATCAAAACGCTGGGCGAGCACGGCAAGGCGGTCCTGCTCGTGGAGCAGAAGGCGGTGGCCGCCCTGGGCATCGCCGATTGGGCCTACCTGATGGTGGGGGGACGGGTCGTCATGTCAGCCAGCGGGGTCGACGTGCTCGCCAAACCGGAGATGCGGGAAATCTTTCTGGGAGCAAAGGGGCCAGCAATCCCCTCCCCCCGTTCAGGGGGGAGGGTTAGGGAGAGGGGCGGGGAAGAAGTAGAGATGGGCGGGGAAGAATGAACGCCGCCCAGGGATTCGTCAGGACCCTCCACGGCGCGGGAGTCGATACTTTCTTCGGCCTTCCGGGCTCGACGGAAGCGCCGCTGCTGGAGGCGCTGCGTGCCGACGGGGGCATCCGCTACGTCCTCGGCCTGCACGAGGGCATCACTGTGGCGATGGCCGACGGATATGCCCGGGCCACCGGCCGCGTCGGCGTGGCGGGCCTGCACACGACCGTGGGCACGATGAACGGAATGAGCCAGGTCTACAACGCCGCGCGCGACGGGACTCCGCTGGTGGTGACGGCCGGCCACAAGGACCGTGCGGTGCTCGCCGAAGACGGTTTCTGCGCGCTTCCGGACCTGCCTTCGCTGCTGCGTCCCTTCACCAAGTACTCGTGGCAGAGCCTCACGCCCGAAGCCGTGCCGGCCGACCTCGCTCGGGCGATTCATTTCGCGCTTACGCCACCGCCGGGGCCGTCATATCTCGTGGTCCCCGAGGACTTGATGGGGCAGCCGCTGCCCGATGGTTTGCCGCCCCCGCCGAAGGTGGCGCGCCTCGGCCTGGCCCAGATGCCAGGCGCTGCCGAGGTGCGGGCGGCGGCCGGCATGATCGCCCAGGCCAGGCGACCCGTCTTCGTCGTCGGCACGCACGCGGCCGGCGCCACGGCTGAGGTGGCCGCCGCGGCAGAGGCATTCGCGGCCGGCGTCCTCGCCGCGGACCTCACCGATCTCGCGGTGCTCCGGTTCCCGACGGCAGATCCCCACTACCTGGGGGTTTACGGCGAGCAGGCCGAAGCGCTCGACGGCTGCGACCTCGTCATCGCGGTCGGATGCCGAGTGTTTTTTCCGTTCTCCGATCGAGCGCGTCCACACCTGCCGCCGGGAGCGAAGCTCATCCACGTGCATCCGGACGCTTCGGAGATCGGCCGGCTGGAATCGACGGAGATCGGTCTTGCGGGTGACGTGTCCGCCATCTTCCGGCAGCTGACCGCGGACCTCGAAGCGATCGGCGGCCTGAGCCAATCCGCACACCGCGAACGGTCTGCTCATATCCGCAAGGCCGCGGACGCCCGTCGCGATGCCGCGGCCGGTGAGCTCGCCGCGACTCGTGGTACGAAGCCGGCCTCAGTCGCCGGCGTCTCCGCTGAGCTCGGTCGTGCGCTGACGCCCAACGCGATCGTCGTCGAGGAGGCCGTGCGCGGCTCGAGGCTCTTCTTCCGGCATGCCGCGATGCCGCCGGGCGCCGAGGTCTGGCGCAGCACTGGGGGTTCGCTGGGTTGGGGGCTGCCGGCCGCCGTAGGCGCAAAGCTTGGAAGGCCTGACCGGCCGGTGGTGCTCCTGACCGGCGACGGAAGCTTCCAGTTCTCGATCCAGGCGCTGTGGACGGCGGTCGAGCACAAGCTGCCGCTGGTGGCCGTCATCATCGACAACGGGGGCTACCTGGCGGTCAAGCGCTCGATCGAGGGTCACAACCAGGTCCCGCACGACAAGCGGGTGCACCCGGGGACTGAGATCACCGGAATCGACAACGTCACCATCGCCCGGGGCTACGGCGCCGAAGCGAAATCGGTCTCAGACCCCGAGGAGCTCGGGATCGCCGTGGCCCAGGCGCTGGCCTCGCGGAAGGTCACGGTGATCTCCGTGGCGGTCGCACAAAACCGGCCCTGAGGAGCCGGGTGGGCAGCCATCTCGAGCTGACGGCCTTCTGCGTGCGAGGCGAGCCCATCAGCTACGCCGAAGCGATTCGCGGGAACTTCGCGCCGATCGAGGTAGGCGATCCGTGGGGACCGCCCTGGAGCACGACCTGGTTTCATGTCCGGGGCCGCGTGCCGGAGGAGTGGGCGGGGCGGCGCGTCGTCGCGTTGTTCGACCTGGGCTTTGACGGGCCAACCGGGTTCACTTGCGAGGCGCTGGCCTGGAAGGACGGCAAGCCCTGGCGCGGGGTCGATCCCAATCACCGCTGGCTTCCGATCGATGGCCCTGACGTTGACTTCTATCTCGAAGCAGCGGCCAATCCGCGGGCTACCGAGGCCGGTCCTGAGCCCGCGCCTTCGATGATCGCCTTGCGTCGATCGCCTGAGCCGGCATTCGTGTTGCGACAGGCCGAGCTCTCCGCGCGCGAATCGCCCGTGGAGGGGATGAGCGACGTGCGACTCGACCCAACCCACCGGGTCACCGCCGTCGGCCACGCCCACATCGACACGGCCTGGGAGTGGCCGGTCCGGGAAGCCAGACGCAAGGTTTCGCGCAGCTGGTCGACGCAGCTGGCGTTGATGGACGAGTACCCCGATTACATCTTCGCTGCGTCGCAGCCCGCGCAGTACGCATGGATGAAAGAGTCGTACCCGGACATCTACCGCCGCATCAAAGACAAGGTGGCCGCCGGTCAGTGGGAGCCGGTTGGTGCGATGTGGGTCGAGGCGGACTGCAACCTGCCGTCGGGCGAGTCGCTGGTGCGCCAGCTGCTGCACGGCAAGCGCTTCTTCATGCGGGAGTTCGGGTACGAGACCAGGGTCCTCTGGTTGCCCGACGTCTTCGGCTATCCGGGCAACCTGCCGCAACTGATGTCGGCAGCGGGCTGCGATTTCTTCCTCACCCAGAAGCTTTCCTGGAACGACACCAACAAGCCCGAGCACCACACCTTCATCTGGGAGGGAATCGACGGGTCTCGCACCTTCACCCACTTCCCACCGGCGGACACGTACAACGGCAGCTTCAGTCCTGAGGAGGTCGAGCGGAGCATCCGCAACTTCAAGGACGGCCACAGCTCCAACAGGTCGCTGTACCTGTTTGGCTGGGGTGACGGAGGCGGTGGTCCCCAGGCGGAGATGATCGAATCGGCGCACCGGATGGGCGTGGAGATCGGCCGCGCCGGAGATTTTTTCGTCGCGGCATCATCCGAGGCCAAAAATCTGACCACCGCGGTCGGAGAGCTGTACTTCGAGCTGCACCGAGGCACGTACACGAGCCAGTCGCGCACGAAGCGGTGGAACCGGCTCGCGCAGAACGCGCTGCGGCAGGCGGAGATGTGGTCCGTCGCCGCCGGCGGCGACTATCCGTCCAGCGAGTTGGAAGCCCTATGGAAGACTCTCCTGCTCAACCAGTTTCACGACATCCTCCCCGGCTCGAGCATCGACTGGGTGTACGAGGAGGCCGAGCGCGACCTCGAGCACGTCACGATGCGGGCGACTGACATCGGTGAAGCGGCGATGGCGACAATTGTTGGCTCGGGCGAACAGTTGGTGGCCTTCAACTCGACCTCTCATCCGCGCGCTGAGGTGGTCAGCCTCAGCGGCGAATACGCGCGCATCGAGGCTCCGTCTTGCGGATGGGCGGTTGTCGTCCCGGACTCACGTGAACCCGACGTCTCCGTCACCGACCACAGCATGGAGAACGAGCTGCTCCGCGTCGAATGGGACGACCGCGCCGTGCTGACGTCGATCTGGGACAGAAAAGCGGATCGCGAGGTGCTGAGCGGGCCGGGGAACTTGCTTCAGCTGCACGAGGACAACCCCACTCGCTGGGACGCCTGGGACCTCGACTCCGACTACCGGACGTCTTTCACCGAATTGACGCAGATCGAGCAGGTCACAGTGGGCGGTGGCTTGCGTGGAGTGCTGGCGTTCGGGCGCAGGTTCGGCGGGTCGTGGCTGTTCCAGACCATGACCCTTGACGCCGATTCGCGAGTGCTGCGTTTCGAGACATTTGTCGAGTGGCAGGAGCGTCATAAGATGCTGAAGGTCGCGTTCCCTGTGACCGTCAAGGCACGCGAGGCGACGTACGAGATCCAGTTCGGCCACCTCCGGCGGCCGACGCACGAGGATACGAGCCAGGCCAGGGCGATGTTCGAGGTTTGCGCGCAGAGCTGGGCTGACCTCGGCGACGGCGAATACGGCGTCGCGTTGCTGAACGACTGCAAGCATGGTTACGACATCCACGGATCCGTGATGCGACTCTCCCTGTTGCGCGGGCCGACGCATCCGGACCCGACCGCCGACCTCGGCGGCCACCAGTTCACCTATGCGCTGATGCCGCATCCCGGGGATTTTCGAGAGGCCGGGGTCATCGAGGCCGCGGAGGACCTCAACTCTCCGCTGCTGCCGGCCGAAGGCGACCTGGTGGCCGGCTCATCCCGGTCGCTCATCGAGATCGACACCCGACAGGTGATCGTCGAGGCGATCAAACGCGCCGAGGATTCGGACGCGGTGATCGTGCGCCTGTACGAAGCGTGGGGCGGCGCATGCAGGGCCCGAGTGCGCACAACGCTGCCGGCGTCACGAGCGTTTCTGTGCGATCTCCTGGAACGTAATCGCCAAGAAATCGCCGTGCAGGAAGTCGCCGTGAATGCCGGCGTGATCGAGCTGGAGCTCACACCGTTCAAGATCCTTACCCTGAAGCTGGAGCCCTGACAGGACGGCGGATCCCGACGCTGGGATTCCGCCATGAGGGCACAGATGGTCGTATCCCGCGAGATTGACCGTGCCTTTCGGGCCCATTTGGTCGTAGTTACCGGCGGATTAGGCGTGTCGTGCCGTCGCCGGCAGCTTCAGCAGCTTCTGGGCGTTGCGGTACAGGATCTTTTCCCGGTCGGTCTCGTCCAGCGGCATCGTCTTGATCGTCGTCAGCTCATCCAGCGGCCAGCGTTCGCCGTTGTCGGGACCGAATGGGAAATCGGTGCCGAACAGGATGTGGTCGCTGCCGAAGAAGTCGAGCGCGACCTTGACCGCGACGGGCGAACCATTGCTGATGCAGTCGTTGTAGAAGCGCCGGAAGTGATCAAGCGGTTCACCGGAAAGCTTCACGCCGGTTTCGGCCAGCCCGAGCTTCGCGTACTCGGCCGAGGTTGACTCCGCGAAGGCGGCGATGCGCCCCGCGAAGTAGGGAATCATGCCGCCCATGTGGTGCGTGACGAACTTGATGTTCGGAAAGCGCTCGAAAACGCCGCCGTACACGAGCCGCGCCATGGCCAGCGAGGTGTCGTACGGCCATGCGAGTACACGGTCCAGCAGGTCCTTGCCGATCCATGGGTAGGAGTTCGCGTGCTGGGGGTGAATCCAGATCGGGAAGTCGAGCTCCGCCGCCCGCTCGTACAGCGGCCACATCGACTCGTCGTCCAGCGGCTTGCCTTCGATGTTGGAGAAGATCAGCACGCCCTTCAACCCGAGCTCGCCGTGGATGCGCTCGAGCTCCTCCATCATCACGTCGTCGACCACCGGCAGGACTCCGACGCCCACGAAGCGGTCGGGCCGCCTCGCCGCGAACTCCGCGATCGACTCGTTGGCCACCCGTGACAGCCGGTGGATGTCAGTGCGTTCCATGCCGAGCCACACGGGCGGCCGCGCCAGGATCAGCACCTGCATGTCGAAGCCGTGCTCGTCCATGTACGCGAGCCGAGCTTCGTGCTCGAAGTTGTGCTTGCTCTGCGACCGCAGCGCAGCGAGCTCCTTGCTCGGCCTGATCTCGGCGAGGGCCTCGATCAAACGCATCGGGAAGACGTGCGCGTAGGCGTCGATCACCATCGCGGATTGATAATACCTGCGTAGGTAGTGAGCACCACCGGCGGTTACATCGGACGATCCATGAAGCGGCGCGAGGACCCGCCCCTGATCCAGGGCCAGGGCCGCTACGCGGCCGACAACCACGCCCCCGGCACCGTCCACCTGGCCGTCCGCCGGGCCGGCGTGGCTCGCGGCGATGGCCTGAAAGTCGACGTCTCGGCCGCGCTCGCAATGCCAGGCGTGGTGGGGGCGTGGGCGATGGGCGAGCTTGGCCTCGCCGACGACTACATGCCAGATCCCAACCCGCAGCAGCCGTTGCCCATCCGGCGACCGGTGCTCGCGAAGGGCGAGGTCAGGTTCGAAGGCGACGCTGTGGCGGTGGTCGCTGCCGAGACCGATTACCAGGCGCACGACGCGATCGACACGGTAGAGGTGGAGCTGAACCCGATCTCGCAAACGGAAACCCCTCTTCCGGCACAGCGCTTTCGCATCGGCGACGCCGCGGCCGCCATCGAGCGGGCTCCGGTCAAGGTGCGCCAGCACCTGTCGATGGCGCGGATCGAGGGTGCCGCGATGGAGCCCCGGGCCGCGTTCGCGGACTGGAACGAATCGGAGCAGAAGCTGTACATGCGGGCCAGCGTGGGCGGCGTTCACGTGCTGCGCGACACGCTGTGCAGGTGCCTCGGGCTCGAGCGGTCGCAGGTGATCGCCCTGTCGGAGGACGTCGGCGGAAGCTTCGGTGCGAAGAATCACCCCTACCCCGAATACGTCATGGCCGCCGCCGTCAGCCGCCTACTCAAGCGGCCCGTGCGCTGGGTCGCGAGCCGCTCCGAGGACGGTCACACGACCGGCCAGGCCCATGGTGCCGACCTCGACCTGGAGATCGCTTCTGACAAGGAGGGTCGATTGGCCGGCCTGAGGGGAACGCTGGCGTGGACCGTCGGCGCGTACCTGGGCCGGGGTGCGTTCCAGGAGGACAGCATGGCCACACACGCGATGTCGGCGTATCGCATGCCGGCCTTCGACCTGGAGGTGGCGCCGCGGCTATCCGACACTCCGCCGTCGGCATTCATTCGGGGAGGCGGGAGGCCGGTGGGCAACTTCGGAATCGAGCGCATGATCGACCGTCTCGCCCGGCGCCTGAATCTCGATCCGATCGAGCTGCGCCGGCGGAACCTCGTCGGCCCCGCCGAGATGGCGTACGACACGGGTCTCAACTCCATCGTCTACGACGGCGGCGACTACCCGCGCCTGCTCGAGCTGGCGGTCGAGCGGGTCGGCGCCTCCGACGTGCGCCGGCGGCAGAAGGCGGGCGAGCCGGTCGGAGTTGGGGTGGCCATGTGCGTCGAGTCGACTGGCATCGGGTTCGCCGAGCCTTCGCGCGTGTCCGTGATGGCCGACGGCACCGCTCGTGTCTTCGTCGGCAGCACGCCGCAGGGCCAGGGACACCAGACGTTCATCGCGCAGGTCGTCGCCGACAGGCTTGAATGGCCGATCGAGCGGGTCGAGGTCCGCACCGGAGACAGCCGCGACGTCGCGTTCTCCTTTGTGACCGCTGGTAGCCGCAGCGCGCTCGAGGTTGGGAACTCGGTCGCCCTGTCGTCGGCTTCGGCGCGGCGCATGCTGCTCGAGCGTGCGTCACAGAAGCTCGAGGTGGCGACGGAGGATCTGGTGATCGACGCCGGCGGCGCGGGCGTCCGCGGCGTGCCCGAGCGCCGGGTCAGCCTGGCAGACCTCGTCGGCGACGGCCTGGAGGCCACGGCGGTTTGGGACTCCAAGTTCCAAAAGGCGTGGGCGTCGAGCTGCCACGCGGCCGTGCTGCGGGTCGACGCCGAGACGGGCGGAGTCGACATCGAGCGCTACGTGATCGCGCACGATTCGGGCAGGCCCATCAACCCGATGACCCTGGAAGGCCAGCTGCAAGGGGGCTACGCCCACGGTCTGGGCTATGCGCTCTTCGAAGAGGCGCTGTACTCGCCCGACGGAAACTTTCAGTCCCCGTCCTTCCTCGACTACACGGTCGTGAGCGCGCCTGAGCTGCGCGCCGAGCCGGAGCTCATCCATTCCGAGACCCCGAGCTCGCACAATCCCGAGGGATTTCGCGGCGCGGGCGAGGCCGGGACCATCGCCGTGCCCGCGGCAATCGCCAATGCGATCGAAGACGCGCTCTACGCCATGGGCTACGACGTCGCGGTGGACTCGGTCCCGGTCACCCCGCTGAAGCTGTGGAACCTGATGCGCGCAGGCTCTCGCTGAGCGCTTTCTTAGACACTTTTCCGAACGTCGACAGCGGGAAGTCATCCATCAGCTCCAGGCGTTCGGGCAGCTTGTACTTCGCCATTCCGAGCTCGAGCAGGAACCTCGTCAGCTCTTCCAGGGTCAGCGTCCGCCCCTCGTGCGGGATGACGCAGGCGCACATCCGCTCCCCGAGGACAGGGTCCGGGATGGGCACGCATGCCACGTTCCTCACCGACGGGTGCGTGAGGATGAGGTTCTCGACCTCCTCGGCGCTGATCTTCTCGCCGCCACGGTTGACCAGGTCCTTGATCCGCCCCTCCACGAGATAAGACCCCGATGGGTGCCGTCGCATCAGGTCGCCCGAGCGGTAGAAACCGTCAGGTGTGAACTGGCGGGCGTTGTACTCGGGCACGCGGTAGTACCCGCGCAACGTGTACGGGCCGCGCACCGTGAGCTCGCCGACCTCACCGTCCGGAACGTCCCGCCCTTCCTCGTCGGTGAGCCGCACCTCGTCATCGGGGCTGACGGGGCTGCCGACCGTCTCGAGCCGGACCTCTTCCGGGTCGTCACGCCGCACGAAGAACAGCGTGCCCTCGCTCATGCCGAAGTTCTCCTGGACGAACCCGTTGCGAAACACCTCGGCCATGCGGCGCCGCACCTCAGGCTGCAGGCGCTGGCCGCCCGACTGCAGCAGCTCTACCGACTGCAGATTGTGGCGCTGCGAGCTCGGGTCGGCGAGCCAGCGGATGTAGAGCGCGGGCACGCCGGCCACGTGCGTCACGCGGTGGCTCTCGATGAGCTGGAACACGTCTGGGGCTTTGGTGCTCGTCCCGAGGACGATCCGCGCGCCGGCCATGAGAAACCCCTGGACGCCCGGGCAAGCCAGCGGCATGTTGTGCGCGAGCGGAAGCACGCAGAGCTGGCAGCTGTCGGCCGCGATGTCCTGGACAGCGGCCGCCGCCCGCGAGTTGTACAGGTAATCGTTGTGCGTTCGGGGGATGAGCTTCGGAATCCCGGTCGTGCCGCCCGAGAGCAGCAGCACGCATGGATCGGAGGGGTCGACCTCAATCGCCGGCGGTGGGTCGGTCGCCGGAGCGACTTTCAGCTCCTCGAGCATGTAGGTGTCGCGCAGGCATGCGTTGGCGGCCGAGAGCTCCCGTGCCAGCTCGGGGTCGCTGCCGAAGTACGCGACGGCGTCCGCGAGGCGCACGAAATGGTCGATCTCGAGGCGGCGATGCGGCACCAACGCCAGGATCGGGATCACGCCGAGCTTCTGCAACGCGAAATAGAGGTAGAGGAACTCGGGCCCGTTGGGGAGATGGACCACGACGCGATCCAGCCGCCGCAGCCCGCGTCCGTGAAGGAAGCCGGCCAGGGCGGCCGCCCGCCGCCCGAGCTCTCCATACGTGATGCTCTGGTCGCCCGCGAGAAGGGCGATCCGCCCGCGGTGTCGCTCGAAAAGCTCGCTGAACGCCTGGTCCAGAGTCTGGTCCTGCCAGTAGCCGCGGCGGCGATATCGCTCGGCGAACTCCGGAGGAAAGGGAACCACTCCGTCGAGGCTCATGTCGTTGCGGAGAAGCCGCCGTCGATCGTCACGATCTCGCCGTTGACCATCGGGTTGCTCGTGATCAGGTTCACGATCGTGATGGCCACCTCGTCCGGAGTCACGCAGCGCTTGAGCGGTGTCTGGCCGGCGCGCCGCTCCATCAGGCGCTCGTAGTTGTCCCCGAGCGCTTGCTCCATCCACTCACCGGTCATCCAGCCTGGCGCCACGGCGTTGACCCGGATCTTCGGACCCAGCGCGCCGGCCAGCGTCCGCGTGAGGTTCGCCATGGCCGCCTTGCTGGCGGCATAGGGAAACGGCTGCGGCCCTGGCCGGAGGCCGGCGATGCTGCAGAGGTTGACCACAGCACCCGAGCCGGATTCGTTGAGGAGTGGAACGCATGCGCGTGTCACCTGGAACATGCCGCGCACGTTGACCGCGAACACGCGATCCCAGTCCGCCATGTCGAGGCCCGCCAGATCCGACGGGGGCGTTGGGATGGTCGTTCCCGCGTTGTTGACCAGCGCATCGAGGCGGCCGAACTCTTGCTTGATGCGTGCCACCAGCTCAACCACCGCCGGTTCGTCGGCCACATCGGCCGGGGCGAGCACGGACCGGACGCCGAGGGCCGCCACCTCGTCCGCGACCGACTGCGCGGCCTCGCGGCTCCGGCTGTAGTTGACGACCACGTCGTAGCCGTTGCGCGCGAGCTCCAGCGCGGTGCTGCGTCCGATGCCGCGTGCCCCTCCCGTGACCAGGGCAACGCGTCGATCGGTCATCGAGCGACCCGGCGAGACCCGGATTGAGGTTCTTGAACGAAGCCGAGCACGCGCTCGGCGTTCTTATGGAACAGCCCCTCCTTGACCTCGTCGGAATAGCCGAGCTCGTCCCATTCGCGGGAGATCCGGTCGTAGGCCATGCTCGGATAATCGCTTCCGAACATCACTTTGTCGCGCAGCCGGCCTCGGATGTCTTTCTTCAAGCTCTCGGGCAGGTACTTCGGCGCCCAACCCGAGAGCTCCCAGTACACGTTTCCCTTGTGCAGGGCGACGGCCGTCATCTCATCCACCCACGGCCAGCCCGGGTGCGCGGCGATGATCGTGAGGTTCGGAAAGTTCGACGCGAGCTCGTCAATCGCGAGCGGGTGCGCGTGACGGAGCCTGGATCCGAGACCGCCGGGCAGCCCGGCTCCCATGCCGGTCGTGCCCACGTCGATCATCACCGGCACCTTGAGCCCGTCGATGACCTCGAACAGCGGCTGCAGCCGCACATCGTCGACGGCGAAGTGACCCATGATCGGATGGAAGTGGAAGCCAAGCATGTGTAGGTCCTCGATCGCGTGCCGGGCCTCGTCGAGGGCCGCAGGACCTTTCAGTGGGTCGACGGCGGCCCATCCCTGCAGGATCGTGTTCGGGTGCCGGTCCCGCAAACCGGCGATGTAGTCGTTGCTGCACGGCGGCGCGCCGGTGATCGACTCGATGTCGAAAGCGACAAGCACCGCCTCGATTCCGGCGGCATCGAACTCGGCGATCACGTCCTCCTCCGCCTTCGCCACCCATTCACGCTTCCAGTAGGTGGCGAGCGCCTCCACGAACGGCCCGTAAGAGTCGATCCATGGCTGCGTGCCTGAGTAGCAGTGGAGGTCGATCTTGCGCATCACGACACCAGCAGGGCCGCCGTGCGTCAGGACTCGGAGGCCGCCATCGACTCGGAGGCCGGCTCGGCAGCACTTTCGCCATCGGACAGGTTGGTGAGCTGCAGCAGCCCAGGCCCATACAGGAGCTCGAGCTGGTCCGGGAGGTCGGCGTACATCCTCTGGACGAAGAGGTCGTGGCGGATATACGACTTGACGAGGCTGGCCACGAGCGGCACCTCGCCGAACATGATGTCCCAATCCCGCCCGTCGCGAGCCAGGGCCCACATCGCCCACCTCGAATCAACGACCGCGGCCAGGTGATGCGCCTTGCGTGAGGCATAGAGAGTGCCCTCGGTGCTGGCGTGGCGCATGACCTTGCCTCGAGGCGCCTGGAATGGGAGGGGGCCGAAATGCACGATGACGAACTGCACGCCGCGTTCCGAAGCCTCGTCGACCGCGCCCGCGAGTCCTTTCAGCTCCTGCGCCCGTCCGCTGAGATAAACGCGATTTCGCGCGCCGGCAATGGCGCCGGCCGCGCGCTCGATCGCGGCGGGAAGGCTGTCGAGCTTTGCGATCGGAAGGCCGCGCTCGGCGAAATCTCGCGCCGGCATGTCTTCGAGGCTGTGCCGCGCCGCCTGCACCTTGCCAGCGAACTCTTTTTCCAGAGCGGTGAGCAGCGCCTCGGGCGCCACGGCCGCATAGCGCGCCGGCCGCTCGCCGGTGAGCACCGCCGCCCCACGATCGACAAGGCGCCTGAGCGTCTCGTAAACCTTCGGCTGCGGCACGCCGGTCTCGTTCGCGACGCTGTACCCGGTGGCGCCGTCCGACATCAGCAGTCCGACGTAGGTGCGTGCCTCGTACTGGGAGAACCCGAGCTGGGTCAGTCTCTCGGCGACGAAGCTCGCGGGGTCAGGCATCGGTGCTCCTGCGGGTTTTGTGCCCCGAGTTCGTGGGTCACTACGCGGGTAGTGCGTAATCTGGGTCGATGCTAGCACAGCCCGGCGGTTTTCCCTGACGCAGCGGCGAGCCTAGCCGGGCGTGTGGTTGGTCTCCGCGAGCACGTCCCCGGCGCGCAGCCGCTCGAGGTTCTGCATCCGCGACTGGGCGCGAGGGCCGAGCCGCCCCAGCACCGCGGCGACGACTCCCTCGAGGACCGCCATCGCGCCGACCAGCGAGTCGAACGGGCCCAGCGTATCGACGCTGGTGACGATCACCTGTCGTGCAAAGCCTGAAGCCGGCGACAGCCAGGGATCGGTGAACAGGATTACGTTGCAGCCCTGCGCCGAAGCCACACGGGCGCTCTCGATCGTGTCCGCCTGGTAGCGGCGATAGTCGAAGACGACGAGCACGTCGCCCCTCCTCATGTCGATGAGCTGCTGCGCCGGCGCGCTGCGCTCAGAGTCGACGAGCCCGATTCCCGGCCGCAGGAGGTGCAGCTGCCCGGCCAGATATCGGGCCAGCGGTGCGCTGACCCTGCCGCCCAGCACCATGATCCGGCGCCGGACGTCCCCGATGATCTCCACCGCCTCACTGACGTCACGGTGCGAAAGCACTTCCAGCGTCGCCTTCAAGTTGTGGCTGGCCATCTCGAGCGCGTCGCTCAGCACGGAATCGGTTCCGCGGGCGGGCTGATCGTCGCGATACCTGGCCAGGGGCGAGCTCATCTGTGCCTGCACCTCGTGGCGCAGTGTCTCCTGGAACTCCGGGTAGCCGCGGAAGCCGAGCTTGGTGATGAATCGGGTGACCGTCGGCGGGCTGACGTGGGCGCGCTCCGCGAACCTGGCGACGCTCTCGAGGCCGGCGATCGGATACGAGGCCAGCAGGACCCTCGCGAGCTTGCGCTCGGCGGGGCTGAGGCTGTTCAGGTGCTGCCTCACCAGCTCGCCGACGCGCGGCCCGCCGCCCGGAACGTTTATTACATCTGCGCCCATTGCGACCTCGTTCGAATCATCCTTGACAAGGATCCTAAGCCCTGTTAGCTTCGCCGCAACGCCATCAGCGGTCGACGGTGCGCGCGCGGGGCGCGACACCTGAAAGGGGAGAGAGCATGAGCGTCCAGGCCCATTCTGCCGACGTCGATACCCTTCACAAACTGGGCTACGCGCAGGAGCTCCGCCGCCGCATGTCGACATTCTCCAACTTCGCCGTCTCCTTCACCATCATCTCGATCCTTTCCGGCTGTCTGACCCTCTACGGCTACGGCATGAACACCGGCGGCCCGGTCGACATGACCATCGGCTGGCCGCTCGTCGGCCTCTTCGTGATCCTGGTCGGTCTCGCCATGGCTGAGGTCTGCTCCAGCTATCCAACTGCCGGCGGCCTGTACTACTGGTCGGCCAAGCTGGGCGGGAAGAACTCCGCGGCCTGGAGCTGGTTCACCGGGTGGTTCAACCTGCTGGGCCAGGTCGGGGTCACCGCCGGCATCGACTTCGGACTGGCGCTGTTCGCGGACGCCCTCCTGAGCGCCCTCTTCAACTACCCGACCACGCCGGGCTGGATCGTCCTGATCTACGCCGTCGTCCTCTTCCTGCACGGGCTGATCAACACGTTCGGTGTCGGGCTGGTGGCCCTGCTGAACGACATCTCGGTCTGGTGGCACCTCATCGGCGTGGCGATCATCTTCCTCGTCCTGTTCTTCGTCCCGTCGCACCACCAGTCGGCGTCGTTCGTCTTCACCAAGTTCGTCAACAACACCGGATTCAACGCACCGTTTTACGTCTTTCTGATCGGCCTCCTGCTCGCCCAGTACACGTTCACGGGTTATGACGCGTCCGCGCACATGACCGAAGAGACGCACAATGCCGCCATCGCCGGCCCGCGAGGGATCGTGTGGTCGATCATCGTGTCGCTGATTGCCGGCTGGATCCTGCTGATCGGAGTCACATCCGCGATCCAGAATTACTCTGCCGAGGCCACCGCCGTCACGCCCGCCGCGCAGGTGTTCATCGACGCGGTCGGGCACAACCTCGGCCTGTTCCTGCTCTTCATCGTGGTCGGCGCGCAGTTCTACTGCGGCATGTCGTCGGTGACCGCCAACTCGCGCATGATCTATGCGTTCTCGCGCGACGGCGCGGTTCCAGGGTCGGAGTTCTGGCACCGGATCAACCCCCGCACGCGCACTCCGACCAACTCGATCTGGTTCGCTGCGGTGGGCGCTTTCATCCTGGGCCTTCCGTACCTTTTCAGCCCAGTCGCCTACTTCGCGGTGACCTCGATCGCGGTTATCGGGCTGTACATCGCCTACGGCATCCCGATCCTGCTGCGGCTCCTCGCCGGCGAGCGCTTCCAGCGGGGACCCTGGCACCTCGGGCGGTGGAGCTACATCGTCGGCTGGATCGCCGTGGTCTGGATCGTCTTCATCGCGATCCTCTTCGTGCTTCCGCAGGTCTCCCCGGGAAATACCGCGACCACCTTCAACTACGCCCCCATCGCGGTCGGGGTAGTGTTGCTTTATTCAGGTGGCTACTGGTTCCTCTCCGCCCGGAAGTGGTTCAAGGGACCCAAGGTTCAAGGAACACCGGAAGAGCTTGCCAAGATCGAATCCGAACTCGCCGCCGCTGGATAGTCACATGGCGGCCAACGACAAACGCCCGAAGATCGGGATCACGGTCCAGCCCCGGCGCGGTCTCGAGTACTACGTGCCCTACCGCCGCGCGGTGACGGCGGCGGGCGCTGAACCCGTCGACCTGGTGCCGGGAACGACTTCGCTCCCGGACCTTGACGGGCTCCTGCTGCCGGGAGGGTGGGACGTCGACCCATCCTTTTATGGAGAGCGGCGGGACGAGAAGCTTGGAGATACCGACCCGGAGCTCGACGCGACCGAGCTGGCGTTGTTCCGCCAGGCCCGCGAAAGGGAGATTCCGGTGCTCGGCATCTGCCGCGGGCAGCAGGTGATCAACGTCGCGATGGGCGGCTCGCTGGTGCAGCACCTGGAGGGTCACGAAGTCCGCGCGCTCGGCCGCAGCCATCTGGCCCACACCATCGAGGTCGACCCGGCGTCGGAGCTTGGCCAGGCGGCGGGCGAGCACAAGGTCCGCGTCAACAGCCTCCACCACCAGGCGATCAAGAGGCTTGCGGACGGCCTGCAGCAGACCGCCAGCGGCGAGGACGGGACTGTCGAGGGGGTCGAATCCGACGACGGTCTCATCGTCGCCGTGCAATGTCACCCTGAGGAGCTCACCACCGACCTGCCCTGGGCGCGCAACCTCTTCGAGCGCTTCGTCGCCCGGGCGCGCGGCCGCCGCCGGCAGAGCTAAAGCCGTGTTGACGAAGGAGTCCCTGGCGGAGAAGGTCGCGGGCGGCGAGATCGACACGGTTGTCGTCGCCTTCACCGACATGCAGGGGCGCCTGATGGGCAAGCGTGTGGACGCGGAGTACTTCGTCGAGACCTCTTACGACGGCGAGTCGACCGAGGGCTGCAACTACCTGATGACCGTCGACATGGAGATGGACCCCGTACCTGGCTACGCGATGGCGAGCTGGGAGCGAGGCTACGGAGACTTCGACCTGGTACCGGACTTCGCGACGATGCGCCTGATCCCGTGGCTCGAGGCGACCGCGCTGGTCCTTTGCGATGTCGCGTGGCACGACGGCAAACCGGTGCGTCCTTCGCCGCGCCAGGTCCTCCGCGCCCAGATCGACCGCGCGCGGTCACTTGGATTCGAGCCCATGTTCGGCTCGGAGCTCGAGTTCTACCTGCTGAAGGAGACTTTTGCGGAAGCGCACGCGAAGCACTACATCGACCTGACTCCTTCGGTCCCCTACAACCTCGACTACCACGTCCTCGCCACCACATACGACGAGCCGTTTATCCGTGACGTACGCAAAGGAATGAAGGCGGCCGGGATCCAGATCGAGAGCTCAAAGGGAGAAGCGTGGCCTGGGCAGCAGGAGATCAACTTTCACTTCTCCGACGCGCTGACGATGGCGGACAACCACGTCATCTACAAGAACGGCATCAAGGAGATGGCTCATCAGCACGGATGCTCCGTGACCTTCATGGCGAAGCCCGACCACCGGTGGATCGGCAGCTCGTGCCACGTCCACTCGAGCCTGTGGAAGGGCGGCCGGAATGCCTTCGACGGAGAGTCCGCGACATTCAATCAATACCTGGCGGGACACATCGCGTACGCATCCGAGCTGGCGATCTTTCTCGCGCCGACCATCAACTCTTACAAGCGGTACGCAGCCGGCACTTGGGCCCCGACCACGCTCGCGTGGGGCCACGACAACCGGACCTGCGGGTTTCGGATCGTCGGGCACGGCCAGCACCTGCGGACCGAGTCGCGCATACCCGGGGCGGATGTGAATCCGTACCTCACGTTCGCGGCCCTGCTTGCCGCGGGGTTGAACGGTATCGAGAAGAAGCTCGATCTGCCGCCCGAGTTCAAAGGCAACGCATACGAATCGGACGTCAAGCGATTCCCCCACTCGATGCGTGAGGCGATTTCCGAGCTGGAGGGCGGAAAGATGGCGAAGCATGCGTTCGGCGACGACGTGATCGACCACTACCTGAACTACGCGCGCAGCGAGCAGGCGCTCTTCGACAAGGTCGTGACGGACTACGAGCGGGCGAGGCTATTTGAGCGTGGGTAGACTCGACGGAAAGGTGGCCGTGATCACCGGCGCGGGCGGTGGGATCGGCCGCGAGGCGGCGATCCTGTTCTCCTCCGAAGGCGCGAAGGTATGTGTCGCGGATGTCGGGAAAGAGGCGGGCGAGAAGACCGCGTCCGAGTGCAGGGAGGCGTTTTTCTTCCAGGCCGACGTCAGCGATCCCAAGAGCGTGCAGGCGATGTTCGACGCAACCGCCAAACGCTACGGCCGGATCGACGTGCTCTACAACAACGCCGGCATCATGCCCGCGGACGACGACTCGATCCTCACCACCGAACCCGACGCCTGGGACCGTGTCCAGGCGGTCAACGCGAAGGGCGTTTACCTCTGCTGCAAGTACGGCATACCGCATCTGCTGAAGGCGGGCGGCGGGTCGGTGATCAACGTCGCCTCCTTCGTCGCGCTGGTCGGTGCCGCGACCTCCCAGATCGCATACACGGCTTCCAAGGGGGCGGTGCTGTCGATGAGCCGCGAGCTTGCGGTCCAGTTCGCGCGCCAGGGCGTGCGCGTCAACGCATTGTGCCCGGGCCCGGTCGAGACGCCGCTGCTGATGCGGCTCTTCTCAGAGACGCCCGGCGCGTACGAGCGGCGCCGAATCCACCTGCCGATGGGCCGGCTGGCGAAGGCACGTGAGATCGCGAACGCGGCCCTGTTTCTCGCCAGCGACGAGTCGAGCTATGTCAACGGCACGACGTTCCTGGTCGACGGCGGCCTCACCGCCGCGTACGTGACGCCGGAGTAGTCCCCTAGTCGTAACCCGGTTCAGTATCCGGATGCATGCAGAAACTCTTGATCACAGCCGCCATCGCGTCGGCGCTGCTCGCCGCCTCCTGCGGCGGCACGACGCCGTCTGCCACAGCGTCCAGCCCTTCGCCGAACCCATCGCCGAGCCCGGCGGCAAGTCCGGCCGCATCCGGCGCCACGATCGCGGTCGCCACGAACGCCAAGCTATCCGGACAGATCCTGGTCGACGGCAAAGGGATGACGGTGTACCTGTTCGTCGCTGACACCGGCACGTCCTCCACGTGCTACACGTCTTGCGCCGCGGTCTGGCCTCCCGTGCTCACCACCGGAGCTCCACAGGCCGGAGCCGGCGCAACTGCATCACTCCTGGGGACCACGACCCGGACCGACGGAAAGATCGAGGTCACCTACGCCGGCCACCCCCTCTATTACTTCATCCAGGACAAGGCGGCGGGCGACACGACCGGGCAGGGAATCAACGGATTCGGGGGCCTGTGGTGGGTCCTGACCCCGTCCGGCGCCGCGATGCACTAAGCGCCGAGCTCGAGCCACATGCGGGAGGCGGGTAACTTCTGCAGGTGACTTCTGCGTCCGTTTCGAGTCAAGCAGGCCGGGGCGTGATCCGCGACGCCCTTGGGATCGGCATCGCCACCGGCGCTTACGCCCTGTCGTTTGGAGCCATCTCGACTGCGGCGGGCCTGTCGCTGCTGCAGACCTGTGCCCTTTCCGTGCTCATGTTCACGGGCGCGTCGCAGTTCGCGCTCGTCGGAGTGGTTGGAGCCAGCGGCAGCGTGTGGGCGGGAGCCGCCACGGCAGCTCTGCTCGGTTCGCGCAACGCGCTCTACGGCGTGAGGTTGTCGTCGCTCCTGGAGAGGGGCGGGTGGAGGCGGGCGGCTGCTGCGCATTTCGTGATCGATGAGACGACGGCGATGGCGATCGCGCGCGACTCGGTCGCCGAAAGCCGCCTGGCGTTCTGGGCGACTGGCCTGGCGGTGTTCACGCTCTGGAACCTCGGCACGCTCATCGGCGCGCTTGCCACACACGCATTGCCCGATCCCAAGGTGCTCGGGTTCGACGCTGCCCCTCCGGCGGCGTTCTTGGCTCTGCTCGCGCCGCGGCTGCGCGCCCGCGAGCCGATGGCGATCGCCCTCGGCGCGGGCGTGGTGGCGCTGGTGTGCCTTCCCTTCGTGCCGGCCGGAGTTCCTCTGCTTATCGTCGCTGTTCTCGTCGCGATCTTCGGCGTGCTGAGGTCGCGCGGATGATGTGGGCCGGCGTGCTTGTCGCGTGCGCGAGCTGCTACGCGCTCAAGCTCGCGGGCCTTTCGCTGCCGGCGAGCGTGCTGCAGGACCCGCGTGTGCAGCGAACGGTGCCGCTGGTCCCGGTCGCGCTGCTCGCCGCGCTGGTCGTGACCCAGACCTTCTCGACCGGCCACCACCTGGTGCTGGACGTGCGGGCCGCCGCGCTCGCCGTGGCAATCGTGGCGGTGCTCCTGCGAGCCCCGTTCCTGGTCGTGGTCGCAAGTGCCGCCGCAACCGCGGCCCTCCTTCGCCTCCTCTAGAGCCCTGTCGAGGGATTAGCCTGTCGCCGATGGTGCGGATTGAAGTGGTCGAGGAGGCAACGTCGGAGGTGCACGCGGCGCTCGCCCATCTCCTGCCCCAGCTCAACTCGGAGCTCCCGGTTCCAACGATGGAAAGGCTGCAGGCGCTCATCGCCGATCCTTCGGTATCCCTTCTTCTCGCCATGGATGGGGATAACGTCGTCGGCACCTCCACGCTCATCGTCTACACGACGCCTTTCTGGATCAAGGCGCGCCTGGACGAGGTCGTGGTCGACGAATCGGCGCGGGGGAAAGGGGTCGGCGCGGCGCTCGTCACCGCGTGCCTGGACATTGCCCGCCAGAAAGGGGCGCAGGTGGCCGAGCTGCAGTCCGGCGTCTTTCGTGAGGCTGCGAACAGGCTCTATCCGCGGATGGGGTTCAAGCTCCGCGAGTCGAACGTCTATCGAATCGTGCTCGACTAGGCGGCGGTCAGCTCCTCCAGGCGGGCCACCATCCGCGCCAGCGTCGCGAAGGCCGCCTCCACCGGTTCGGGCGAGGTCATATCGACGCCCGCCATCCGCAATCCCTCGAGGGGGTACATCGAGCCGGCGCTCTTCAAGAACGCAAGGTAAGACTGGACTGCGCTCGAGTCGCCCTTGGCCACGCGTTCAACGAGGTGGTCGGCACCGGCGATGCCGGTCGCGTACTGATACACGTAGAAGTTGCTGTACAGGTGCGTGTGGAACTGGGCCCAGGTCGAGCCGATGCGCTCGCGGTCTCGCTCGGTGACCTCGACCTCCGGGCCGTAGACCTCGATCATCAGGTCGGCCATCAGGCCGTTGAGGTATCCGGCCGTGATGGCCCCTCCGCGCTCGACCCGCTCGTGCATCTCCAGCTCGAGGCGCGCCAGTGACGGCATGATGAAGAAGTATCGGTAGAAGTTCGCCATCGCCTCTTCGATCACCGCGATCTCGAACGCAGGGTCCGTGTGGGTCGCGAGCAGGTGGCGCCGGACGAGCGCCTGGTGCATGTTCGAGGCGACCTCGGCCTGAAAAAGGCCGTAGGTCGAATAGATGAATGGCTGCGTCTTGCGCGCGTAGTACGAGTGCATCGAATGGCCGAGCTCGTGTGCGAGCGTGCTCATCGAGTAGATGTCGTCGTTGTAGCTCATGAAGATGAATGGGAACGTGTCCGGCACCCCGGTCGAAAACGCGCCCATCCGCTTGCCCTTGTTCGGGTAGATGTCGACCCAGCGATCCTCCAGCGCCCCGCGGCGCAGGATCGTCACATATTCCTCGCCGAGCGGTGCGACCCCTTCCGCAATCCATTCGACTGCCTGCTCATAGGGGACGTGCAGCGTCGACCGGCCCAGCTGGGCCCGCGTGTCGTAGGGCTTGAGCGCCTCCAGCCCGAGCGCCTTGCGGCGGATCCTCCAGTAGCGGTGCCACGTGCCCACGTTGGCGCGGAACGTCTGGATCACGTTGTGATAGACCTCGGGCGGGACGTGGTTGGGTTCCAATGCCGCGGCGAGGGACGACGGAAAGCCTCGAGCGCGCGCGTAGAAGACATCGCGCTTGATGCCGCCGGCCAGGCTCGTCGCCAGCGCGTGCTGTATCGCGAGGTGTGCGTCGGCGTAATTCTCGAAGGCCGTCCGCCGGACCTCGCGATCGGGGCTGGTAAGGAGCGTGCCGATGGTCCCCTGGGCCACCTCGTGCTCGCCGCCGTTCGCGTCCAGGGCCGGAGCGAACCTCAGGTCGGTGTTGGCGAGCACGCCATGGACCGATAAAGCTGTCGCAAGCGGGTCCGACACCTGGGTCAGCAGCTCCTCCACCTCGGCGCTGCGAATGCGCTTCTCCAGCTTCTCCACGCGGTCGAAGTAGTGGCCGAGGTGGGCGAGTCTGGGCGAGCTTGCCACCCATTCCCGCAGCTTCGGGATGCCGAGCCCGATCATCTCCGGCAGCGCGAACGAGGTCGCCGCGCCGAGCTGGGCGGCCACGGATCGAGCTCGATCCGTGCGGGCGAGCGCCGCCTGGTCGCCGGTATCGACCGAGTAGGACATCGTGCTGTAGACCATCGCCCTGCCCATCAGCCGGTGCACGCTCTCGTTTGCGTCGAACCAGTCGGCAAGGGCGTCCGGCGAGTCCCCGAGGTGGCCGCGAAACTCAGCCAGGTCGGGCAGCCGCGCGAGGATCGTCTCGACCGCCTGGTCCCAGCCGGCCGCGTCGGGAAAGACACTCTCGCGATCCCAGGTGAAGCGCTCGTTCACCTGCGAGCGGGCCGGCAGAGTTGTGGCCACTATCCCTAAAGCCTAGGGGGCTACGATGGGTCCGTGCCGCGAGCCAGGGCAAACGGAATCGAGCTCGAATACGAGACCTTCGGGGATCCCAACGCCCGACCTCTGGTGCTCGTCGCGGGCCTTGCGATGCAGATGATCGGCTGGCAGGAGCCGTTCTGCGAGCTGCTTGCCTCACGCGGGTTCCATGTCATCCGGTTCGACAACCGTGACTGCGGGCTGTCCACCCGCATGGAGGCGGCCGGGCCGCCCGACATGGCGGCGGCGTTCAGCGGCGACCCGCATCCCGCCTACCAGCTCGACGACCTGGCCGCGGACGTGGCCGGTCTCCTCGACGCGCTTGGGATCAGGGCCGCTCACGTCGTCGGGGCCTCGATGGGGGGCTTCATAGCCCAGCTCGTCACGATCAATCATCCGGACCACGTTCTGTCGCTCACGTCGATCATGTCCGGCCCGGGCGGCACGGACGAGGTTGCGCCCAAACCCGAGGGCACGGCCGTGCTCATGGCCCCGCCGCCACCCACTCGGGAAGAACGAATCGAGCTTGCCATGACCATCCACCGCGCGCTCGCGGGAGCGGAAGATCAGCTGGATGACGCGGTCGAGCGTGCCCGCGCCGAGCGCTCCGTCGACCGCGCCTACTATCCGATGGGTGTCGGCCGGCAGCTGGTGGCGATCCTGGCGGCCGGCAGTCGCCTGGAGAGGTTGAAGCAAGTTCGCGTGCCCACGCTGGTGATCCACGGAATCGACGACGTGCTGGTGCCCGTCGAGAACGGTCGCCTGGTGGCCGCTGCCGTGCCCGGCGCGCGACTCATCGAGTTCGATGGAATGGGGCATGACCTGCCGGAGCGCGTGTGGCCCAAGGTCGCGGACGCCATCGACGACCTCGCTCACCGGGCAGCGCCGGTGTCGCGCCAGTAGCTGCGATGTCGAGCTTTTTCCTTTTCGCCGGCGGCGCCCTCGACGGCATCAGCCCGCCGATCGCGGTGCTGGCGGGCCTGGTCTCTTTCGTGTCGCCGTGCGTGCTGCCGCTGGTCCCGGCCTACCTCGCCTTCCTCGGTGCACGTGCCGCGCAGCCGGTCGCGGTCCTGGACGGCCCTGGCAGCGCCATCGCCACCAACCCACGCACGTCAGTCTCGCTCCCGGTCGTCGCCGCGGGCCTCAGCTTTGTCGCCGGCCTCTCGCTGATCTTCATCCTCTTCTTCTATGTCTTCTCGTTCGTCGTGCAGCCGGTCCGCGCCTACGTTCCGGTCGTGGCGGGCGTGCTCGTCATCGTGATGGCGCTCCAGGTCGCGGGCCTGATCCGCATCCCGTTCCTCATGCGCGAGTACCGGGTCATGAACGAGGCGCCCCGTGGAGGCGGCATCGCCGGCGGCTTCGTTCTGGGGATGGGGTTCGCCAGCGGCTGGACGCCGTGCATCGGCGTCACGCTGAGTGCTGTCCTCAGCTCCGCCGTCACGGCGGGCACGACGGCCCAGGGTCTCGGCCTGATGATCGCCTACTGCCTGGGACTCGGCCTCCCGTTCGTCGTCCTGGCGTTCGCGCTCGAGAGCGCCCGGCCGCTCGTGCGGCTGGTGAACAGCCACCGCCGCGCGATCGACCTGGTGTCCGCCGCGATCCTGCTCGTGATGGGCGTGCTGCTGCTGACGAACAAGCTGACGGTTCTCTCCGCGGATCTGTCTCAGCTCGTACCCTGGTGGCCGAACCCCACGCTTTGATCGAGGCTCGTTGAGCCGGTGCGACCGCCGATGTTCTTCGGCAGCTCGGACGCGACGATTGCGGCGATAGTCGCATTCTGGGTGGTCCTCTACGTCTGGATAGGGACCGAGGTCTGGCTTGCTTCCCGGAAGCGCAGGTTACCGCCCGGCGCAACCGACCGCGATTCCGGCTCGAAGTGGTTGGTGATCGCCTCCGTTTGGACAACCGTCGCGATTGGAATGTGGGTGGCGTTTCTGGCTACTGGCGCCGCGATCCAGAGCGGCCGCACCGCCCTCTTCATCTTCGGCCTGATCCTGATGCTCGCCGGGATGGCACTGCGTTGGTACTCGATCCGCGTCCTCGGCGCGTCCTTTACATGCGAGGTCTCGACCCGGCCCGGCCAGGAGGTCATTCAAGCCGGACCGTACCGCTGGGTCCGGCATCCCTCCTACACGGGAGGCCTGCTGACGGTCATCGGCGTGCTGGTGTGCTGCGTCAACTGGGCCTCGTTTGCAGCGCTGATCGTGGCCGTTGCCGGGTATGCATACCGGATCGGGCTCGAGGAGCGGGTCCTGGCGCACGACCTCGGGCGGTCCTACCAGGACTACATGCGCCGGACCAAACGCCTCATCCCGTTCCTGGTCTGAGACTAACCGTAGCCGCGGCGGCTGAAGATCATCGGAGAGACGCCGTCGCGATGTGAGCCTTCGGTGACGAGGCCGATCAGGACCCAGTGGTCGCCCGCCTCGATCGTGTCGCGAAGGGTACAGACCGCGTAGGCCACGCAGTCATCGTCGAGAATCGGTCCGCCGATCGGGCTCTCCGGCCGGCGCCAGCCGATGGCGTCGAACTTGTCCGCGACCTTGGTCGCCATGCGCCGGGCGAGCTGCTCGCGGCCGGCGGCAAGGATGTTGGCGGTGAAGCCGCCGGTGTGCTGCACGGCGGGCAGAGTGTTCGAGGACTTGTCGATGCACGCCAACGCGAGGGGTGGCTCGATGGAGACGGCGCAGAAGGCGCTGACGGTCAGGCCGCGCGGCAGCGAGTCATGTCCGAAGGCGGTCAGCACGACGACGCCGCTGGGAAAGCTGGCCATGACCTCGCGGAACCGCTGCGGATCGATCATCGCCGGAACGATCATCCCACGGCGTTTCACGCGAGCGAGTCGAGCCACTCCTGCTCGGCCTTCCCGAGCCTGCCGGCGAGGTCGCTGATTTCATCTCGTAGCCTCGCGGCCAGCTCGAAATCCTGGATCTGGACAGCACTGTGCACCGCGTGGTTGGCGACGGCCAGCTTGCTGCGGAGCTCGAGCACGGTATTGGGTGGTTCTGAGAGCTGTTTCGACAGGGCCTTAGCGTCGAGGCCCATTGCCTTCAACAGTCGCGCTATGACAGGCGAACGCAGCAAGCGCAACAGGTCGGTCGCATCGCTCGGGTGGACGGGCGGCGCGTCGATCCGGCCAGTTGGGGGACCGAGCTGCGATTGCGTCGACCCAGGCTGGAGACGCGGCTCCACTTCTGGCCGGTCGGCGGGTGGCGCCGACAGCGCCCGCTCGACGGCAGCTCGAACTTTTTCCTCAGTTGCGCCCAGGTCTTCGAGCACGTGGGCTGCGATCCCTTCGCCCTCGATGACCAGCCCAAGGAGGATGTGTCCGGTGTCAACTTCGTTATCGCCCATCCGCCGGGCCTCTTCGAAGGAAAGCTCGATCACTTTCTTGACGCGCGAGGTCGGGATGATCTGCTGCATGAGGAGCCGTTCGTTGCGGCCAATCACGGAGCTGATGACCTGGCGCACGGTCGCGATCGCCACTCCGAGCTCGGTCAAGACGCGGTAGGCGGTCCCGTTTTCGACACGGAGCAGGCCGAGCAGCAGGTGCTCGGTGCCGATGTAAGTCTGGCGCGAGCGCTCGGCCTCCTCCTGGGCCAGGGTGAGGGACCGCTTGGCATCCTCCGTGAAGCGTTCGAACGAGTACATCACGCGACTCGCTACCAGTGTGCATCGTCCTGTTCACGAACGCTTGTTTGTGGCGCCGGAACAGTCAAACTTGAACCCGTGGGGAGCTCTCTGGATCTCTTTGCGCCGGCTACTCGCGACTGGTTTCTCAGCTCGTTTGCCGCCCCGACCCAGGTGCAGGAAAACGGCTGGCGCGAGGTGGCCTCCGGCCGGCATGTCCTCATGGCCGCGCCCACCGGCAGCGGGAAGACCCTGGCTGCCTTTTTGTGGTGCCTCGATCGGCTGACCTCCGAAGCGGTGCCCCCAGAGGCGGAGCGGTGTCGCGTCCTCTATGTGTCGCCGATGAAGGCGCTGGCCCACGACGTGGACCGCAACCTCCGGTCGCCGCTGGTCGGCCTCCGCCACCAGATCGAGGCCGCGGGCGGAAAGGCGCCGGAGCTCACCGCCGCCATCCGCACCGGCGACACTCCAACTGGCGTTCGACGATCGATGGAGCGCCACCCGCCCGATATCTTGATCACGACTCCCGAGTCGCTTTACCTCTTGCTGACCAGCAACGCCAGGCGGATCCTGGCCTCGGTCCGGTGGCTCATCGTCGACGAGATCCACTCGGTGGCCGGGACGAAGCGGGGCAGCCACCTCTCCCTGAGTCTCGAGCGGCTGGCCGCGCTGACCAGGGTCGAGCCGCAGCGCATCGGGCTGTCCGCCACGCAGCGCCCGCTCGAGGAGGTGGCCCGGTTCCTTGGGGGTACGGAGCGGGAGGTGGCCATTGTCGACGCGGGGAGGCTGAAGACGATGGACGTACGGGTCGAGGTCCCGGTCGAGGACATGGCCAGGATGGCGGTCGAGGATGAGAGCGGTCGGACCTCGAACAGCATCTGGCCTGCGATCTATCCACGTGTGCTGCAACTGATCCGCGAGCACCGTTCGACGATTGTCTTCGTCAACTCGCGGCGGCTTGCCGAGCGCATCGCCGCGCGCGTCAACGAGCTCGCGGGAGAAGAGTTGGTGCGTGCCCATCACGGCTCGATCGCGCGTGAGCAGCGGATGCTGATCGAGGATCAGCTGAAGGCCGGGGTCGTCAAGGGTCTCATCGCCACCTCCACGCTCGAGCTCGGCATCGACATGGGAGCGGTTGACCTGGTGCTGCAGGTCGAGGCGCCGCCCAGCGTGGCGGCTGGAATCCAGCGCGTGGGCCGCGCGGGTCACTCTGTGGGGGAGGTCTCGCGCGGGGTGGTCATCCCGAAGTTCCGCGGTGACCTGTTGGAGTCGGCCGCCGTCGTGGAGGGCATGCTGGAGGGCCGGATCGAATCGACCACCGTGCCGCGCAAGCCGCTCGACGTGCTCGCCCAGCAGGTGGTGGCGATGTGCGCGATGGACGAGTGGAGCGTCGAGGATCTCGGGCGGGTCGTAAGGCGCGCGTATCCCTACAGCGACCTCGGGCCGATCGCGTTCGAAGCGGTGCTCGACATGCTCAGCGGCCGTTATCCGTCCGACGAGTTCGCCGAGCTCCGGCCGAGGATCGTCTGGGATCGTGTGGCGGGCAAGGTGCGCGGTCGCGCCGGCGCGCAGCGCCTAGCGGTTACAAACCCCGGCACCATCCCGGACCGAGGCCTCTACACGGTGAACCTCGCCGACGACGGGCGGCGGGTCGGCGAGCTCGACGAGGAGATGGTCTACGAGACGCGGGTGGGCGAGAACTTCGTCCTGGGCGCCTCGACCTGGCGGATCGTGGAGATCACTCCGTCGCAGGTGCTCGTCGTGCCCGCGCCGGGCGAGCCCGGCAAGATCGCCTTCTGGAAAGCGGACACGCCAAGCCGGCCGGTCGAGCTTGGTGCGGCACTTGGCAAGATGGTCCGCGAGCTACGGGCGAGCGAGCCGAAGGTCGCGGAAAAGCGCCTTCGAGAGCGCGCGGGCTTCGACGATCTCGCGATCAAGAACCTGCTCGCCTACCTGGAAGACCAGGCGGCCGCGACGGGTGCCGTGCCTGACGACCGGACGATCGTCGTGGAAAGGTTCCGCGACGAGGTGGGTGACTGGCGTGTCTGTGTCCACACGCCGTTCGGCGGTCGCGTTCACGCCCCGCTCGCCCTGGCGATGGAGGCGCGCCTGCGGGAAAAGCTGGGCGTCGACGTTCGCGCTCTCTGGACCGATGACGGGATCGCGATGCACCTGCCCGAGGTTGAGGCTCCCCCTTCGCTCGACGAGCTGATCCTGGAGCCCGAGGAGGTAGAGGCCCTCATTGCCTCGCAGCTGCCCGCGTCGGCGCTGTTTGCGGCGCACTTCCGGGAGAACGCGGCGCGCTCGCTGCTGCTGCCCCGCCGCCGTCCCGGACAGCGCACTCCGCTGTGGCAGCAGCGCATGCGCAGCGCGGGCCTGCTGCAAGTGGCGGGCCAGTATCCCGACTTCCCGATCCTGGCGGAGACTTGGCGGGAGGTGATGACGGATCACTTCGACATGCCGGCTCTGCTGCGACTGCTCCGCGCCATCCGCTCGCGTGAGATTCGCGTGGTCGCCGTCGACACGGAACGCCCCTCGCCATTCGCGTCATCGCTCCTCTTCTCGTACGTGGCCGAGTTCATGTACGAGGGTGACGCGCCTCTGGCCGAGCGCCGCGCACAGGCGCTGACGCTCGATCGCGAGCTGTTGGCCGAGCTCCTCGGCAGCGAAGACCTTCGCGAGCTGCTCGACCCAGACGCGATCGCGGCAGTCGAGCTGGAGCTGCAAGGGCTGCTGCCGGAGCGCTACCCGCGAGATCCGGATGAGGCCCACGACTTACTCGTGCGCCTCGGGGATCTCACAGTCGGCGAGGCGGCCGCTCGCGGCATCTCAGAGGAATGGCTCAGCGAGCTCCAGCGCGAGCGGCGGGCGGCATCCGTTCGGCTCGCTGGCGAATCGCGATGGATCGCTGCGGAGGACGCGGGCCGGTATCGAGAGGCGCTCGGAGCAAGCCTTCCGGTCGGCCTCCCCGACGTCTTCTTGATTCCTGGCCCCGAACCGCTCGACTCGCTGCTCCGGCGCTGGGCGCGCACCCACGTGCCGTTTGTGACCCTCGACCCGGCGACCCGCTGGGCGCTGCCGTCGCCCGCGGTCGAGGCGGCGTTGACGCGGCTCGCCGCGCGCGGAGACGTCCTGGCGGGCGAGTTCCGGCGCGCCAGGGAGGGACGCGAATACTGCCATCCGGAGGTTCTGAGAGTCCTCCGGCGGCGCTCCCTCGCAGCGCTCCGCCACGAGGTCGAATCTGTCGCGCCGGAAGCGGTCGCACGCTTCCTGCCGGCCTGGCATGGCGTCGGGGCCAAAGCCAGCGGGGTGGACAGGCTGCTCGAGGTGGTCTTCCAGCTCCAGGGCGCGGCATTGCCCGCGAGCGTGATCGAGCGCGATGTCATCGCGGCTCGCGTCGGTGGTTACAGCCCTCGTCTCCTCGACGAGCTCATCTCGATGGGGGAGGTGGTCTGGGTCGGCCGCGGCGCGCTCGGTGCGAGCGACGGCAAGGTCGCGCTGTATCTGCGAGGAGACGCTCCACGCCTGTTCTCACAGCCGGGGGATGCGCCTGACGGCGAGCTCCACCGACGGCTGCGAGAGCACCTGAAGGCACGGGGCGCGAGCTTCTTCCGCGATCTCTACAACGGGAGCGGCGGCGGCGACGAAGAAGCCGTCCTCGATGCCTTGTGGGACCTCGTCTGGTCGGGCGAGGTGACCAACGACACCTTCGCTCCGCTGCGCCTCCTTGGGCCGGCGGCCCGCAGGTCTCCCCACCGGCCGCGGCTTCCGCGACTCACCCAACCACGCGCGTCCGGCCGCTGGTCGCTGGTCGCGGACCTCGTCGGCGTAGGGGTAGCCGCCCCGACCGAACGCCTGCATTCCGAGGCCGGCGTGCTACTGCAGCGCTATGGCGTGCTGACTCGCGAAACGGTTGTGGCCGAAGGGTGGCCTGGCGCCTTCGCCGCGCTGTACCCGGTGCTGCGTGCCATGGAGGAGTCAGGACGCATCCGGCGCGGATATTTCGTCGAGGGATTGGGCGGTTCGCAATTCGCCCTGCCCGGCGCCGTGGACAGGCTTCGAGCTCTGCGCGACTCAGGCGGAGGCATCGTCGCCCTGGCCGCGACCGACCCCGCCAACGCGTACGGATCTCTCCTGTCGTGGCCGCGCTCTGACGGGCGGATGGGCCGCGCCGCGGGCGCCTACGTCGTCCTGGATGACGGGCTCATCAAGCTCTACCTCGAGCGCGGCGGGCGCTCGCTGCTCACGAACGGCGAGGTGACTCCGGAGCACCTGCGCGCCCTGATCGGGATGGCGGTGCTTGCGGGCAGGGTGGAGGTGCAGCGCGTCGACGGCGTGTCGGTGATGGACTCGCCGCTCAATGCGATGCTGCGCGAGGCGGGTTTCACCTCGACGCACCGCGGCCTGGTCGCCTATGCGGGTCGCAGCTAAAGCCCCGGGTACGATTACCACTGGACGCGGGGAGTAGCGCAGCTCGGTAGCGCACCTGACTGGGGGTCAGGTGGTCGGGGGTTCAAATCCCCCCTCCCCGACCAAACTTGCCTTATTTGAACCGGCGCACAAGAAAAGGCCGGCGAACGGCTGATAGACCCCGCAGCCGTCGGGC